>Ga0209833_1000695_pt1 | contig 24114 bp, 17 predicted proteins | sample COGITO_mtgs_1105_3_FD_184797 | JGI IMG/M metagenome (GOLD analysis project Ga0209833, IMG submission 184797) | Pelagic marine microbial communities from North Sea - COGITO_mtgs_110506 (SPAdes) (version 2) | ecosystem: Environmental > Aquatic > Marine > Epipelagic ... | reverse complement strand
TGACTGGTGAAATTAGCAAAGCGAAAAGTCCCCCTGGGGAAGGCCTTAAGCGAGTCATCCATGGCTACCACTCGATAAGTTATGCCCTTCTCGTTTTTGAAGGGAATCACCAGGAAAAGCACCTGACTCGTCCCAGATGGAATCGTTGCTTTGGTAATCAGCTCATAAGGTGGCTGATCATCTTTGGGGTTTGCCGCATCTCGGTAGAGCTCAAAAACGGCCATTTTTTTGAGTGGGAAGTTTTTTGAACGTATTGCCTTGTCAAACTCCAACTGCATAAAATCTTCGCCGGAACGATAATAGAGGTTCTCAGACGGAGTCCCCTCCCAATAAAGGCATGTGAACTTAGCCCCTTTCTTATCAGCCGATGACTGCTGTTCTGGCTGCTGTTCTGTCTGCTCACCCTCCGCCTGAGCCATCAGCTTTGGCGTCAGAAGCGGGCATAGCGCGAAAGTTATGATAAGAGCATAGATATTGTGCATATTCATGAAAATGTTTGGTGGTGCGGAGACTAAGCTATGCCCATGGCACCGATCGAGCAGATTATTGTCTGGCCTCAGTTATTGTATACGAACTTTCTATACCTCACTATCATCCAGCCAGCGGAAGCTGCGTATTTCAAAGCGACGACCGTAGGTCTGGTTAATGGAGTTCAGAGTTTCGTTGGCAGGCGCATTAGGATCATATTCATCCCACGGCTCATTGTAGTTTGAGTTCGTCTCAGGATCCACATACTCAGGCAAGCGCTGAACAACTGCCTCACAAGTCGCTTTAGCGATAATATTACCATCGGAATCAGTAACCTCTCCATACCCACGAATGCGGAAGGTGTCCGTGCGGGCACTCAGACGCGGGGCCAAGGCCCGAAGCACTTCCGCCTGGCGAATGTCACCGGCGATGCCCTCCGTCGTGCGGCGGTTCGTCATATCTGCGTCTCCAACAAGAAATGGCACACCATGCCAGTATGTATCCGCTGGATCATAGGGAACCAAGCCTCCCGCTGCCGTCTTGACACTTTGTGTAGCCGCCACCGTGTCCAAGGCGCTCTGGATGGCCCCTGAGGCGTTCAAATCCGTATTGCTGCTTACCTGGCGGTTGACAAAGTCTGAAATACTCATGAAAGGTCCACGGGCTTTAACTTGGTTGACGATCTCGGTTGCCAAGCTGGTAATCTGGGCATCCGTGAGACGAGAAAAACCATCCCAGCCGGTGTCCGCACCACTATCATTGACGGGTGCCTTCAATCCAGAAAAAGGTGTGCCCGTGCCTGCCTGATCCGTGCCTGCGGCATTGGCCAGAGCCATATTCTTATTGGCACGCAATAGGGATTCCCAAGCCTTGACCGAAGTCGAGTTCACATTAAACGCGCCTTTGACCAGACTGTAAGCACCTAGTTTTTTGTAGCCGTCGTCGACAACGATATCTCCATTAATGTCCAAATCCATAAGCTCATCAACAACTTCTTCAGAGGTCTTGTCTTGTGGTAGATAAGGCACTAGAGCCGGGTTTGCATTCGCTTTACTGTAATCTGAACCAAACACGACTGGATCCGTATTGTAGAAAAAGTCGAGAGTATGTTTTATCGACTCTCCTGTTGTTGGGGCATTGTTGATTACATCTCCATCTTTATTGCGCAGCGGGGCTAAGCTGTAACCATCTGCATCAATCGCAAACTCAGGCGCAATACCCGAGAGATAATACCGATCAAACAGCGCATCATTGATCAGCCAGACATTATCAGAAGTGGTGATGACTCCTGGTGACATCCCTGTATTGCCGTAAATACTATTGCCTGGCACAAAAATGCTGGCATGGGAATTACCCACATCCTTGTAGGCGGCCTCGGACCTCAGGGACAGGTTGGCATTGGCGAAATCCACCAGAGAAAGTATCGGAGCCGTGGGGATCTCTGCAAAAGGCACCGAGGTAGAGCCGCCATTATTGTGCATCGTTTCCCCCCAGTTGCCCCGGTCATCCTGGCCGCTTGCCGTGGGGAACTGGATACCCACTTCCTGAATGTAGTCGTTGACACTTCCCGGTGTGGACAACGAGCTATAAGCCTCGTTAAGCACATTAGCCCGGTGACCGCTTACATAGGTGCTGGTTCTATACGGATTAAACTGACTGAACACCTCTACTGCGTGTCGGTTGGGCATCGCCGAGCCATCCACCTTGGTGTAATTGGCGGGCTTCAGGATATGGCAATTAATACCAAAGAAAAACTTGGAGTCCTCAGCTGGCGGATTACTTAAAGTAATCGAGGGCCAATCTGTTTCAGGATAATTCACAAGATCGCCAGTGGAAGTCAATCCACCTCCTGAGTCTGGAATAAAATATTCCTTGAACCCGCCAGCCCGGGTGCCGGCAAAGTTCCCGCCCACCTGCTGAATTCTGTCCGCGTAGATATTGCCATTGGCGTGCCACGAATGATAGCTCCAGTCCGCGCTGAACAATTGGTTAGGCTCAATGCTCTTATTATTGGGCAAAAAAGTGGCCATCCAGAAATGCTCAGCGGAGTTCGTGAGATTTGCATTTGCTATTGAGTGATTATAGTTGATATCGTACAAACACCTCACGGTATCATCAGGGCCTATCTTGACTTGTTCAATCCAGGAAACCCCATTGGGGTATTGTTTTCTGCCTTGCCCATCCAAGATGGGATCCCCATTTTCATCGCGCAGGCAATCTATTTCCCAGGCATTGCCATTCCATATGGTCTTGGGCATCCAGGTGGTGGAAATGCCACTGAGGTCGGTCAGGTTGGTTCCGGCTGTTGCCTCATCGTGCAGGGCAGTTCTATTCGTGCCAGCTCCGGGTGAGAGAATCATCACCTCGCCCGGCTCCATCACTAGATTGCGAACCAAGTAGGTGAGATTACCTGCACCGCCAGCTTCCTTCTGGATATAGATGTCTGTTTTGGCAGGCCCATACTTTTGCTTTGTCCCGTCGGGCTTTACTACAACAAAACTCAACTTGCCTCCATGGCCACGCTGTAGCTCGAGCGCAAATCTGTCCGCCTTGAGAGTGACATTAAAGGGGTTCCACAAATAGATCATGGGATCAATAGACACGGTAAGATCACCTTCCCCTGTGACAGCATCAACATTAGTCACCTTCATGCTGTAGAGGGCAACCATGCCCATGTAGACCGGTGTGTAGTTCGCCTTGGCAGGCTTAAAAACCATGTCCCCGTATTGGGAGGATTCCATGTCGTAGTGATAGGCCGAGAAGGGGCGGGCCGGCTGCCCATACGCACGGTAATTACGCTTGATACTTGTATTTTTGGTATCCGCCACCGCGCTGTTATTGGGGTAATAAGCGCGCGACTCGAGAGAATAGGCGCTGCCCGACTTGGTCACTCTTTTATAGAGGTTGTAATAATCCCTCAGTGACCACCAGTTAGGGCCACGCACCACCGAGTTGGGATACCAGCCAAACAAGGGGCCGGCCGCCTTCACGTCAGCGTTGCTATGGCGGTAATTAAAGCGCTTCAATTGATCTGAAAACGGCGAGCCGTCATTCCTGCTCACCCGGTAGAGGTAGCGCTCCTTGACCGGCATGCCCGGGGCAAGTCCGCCATTGCCATCAGTGACACCATCACGCGCATCAGTTTGGCTTACGGCATAGTTGTCTGCTAAGCTCATACCTGCGGGCTGAGGCCAGAGGGCCTGAAGCTTGTCATTGCCGCCGACAAATTCGCCGTCTTGAAGGTTGAAGAGGGTTGGCGGGTTAACAAGTTTCCCGTCTGGCCAGACGTTAGTGCCCGGGCGAGCATCGCTTCTCGTAGTCAGCTCAAAGTCAGCATCCCCATCCATCTCAAATGCCAGTGAGAGGTCACGGCGCAGGCCCCCTTTTTTGACATCAGCCAGCACCCCACGGTTGTGCATGCCGATGTCGTGGCGGTTGACCTTGAGCCATTCGCTTTGATCGGCGCTATCCCCCATCACCAGTCCCATATCAGCCGGGCTGAAGGCTTTTTCAAGATCCTCGAGCCAGCTATTAGAGCCTCCCTCTTTGAGCGGATAAGTCACGCCACTGGCAAAGGGACCTCCAAGCACTCCGTAATCAGGGCCCGGGCTTGCGGAAAGACGCCTTGCCTGAGCACGCTCTAGCTCAGCAGCACTCGTATCCGAAGCAAGAGTCTCATTCCACTCCAGGTCCGCCTTCACCCCCTGATCCTCGACCCAGTAGGCGTAGTAGGATTTGTCACCTGAAGTTGTAGCGACTTCCACCTTGGGAACCTTGACACTGTCAGGCCCATCAGGATCAGGGTTTCCACTTGCATCAACTCCTTCAAAAATGACGACGTCATCGGCGGCAGCTGCGGTGCCAGCAGCTGTGATAGAATCCAAGTCATCTCCAGTATTGTCTACATCACCAGAGACCAACCAGCGTACAAACCTTTTTTGATCAGCCGTTGCGGGGCTGTATGGCAAGTCAGGTTCGTCACCAGTATCGTCGCTATCAATAACTTTATCCGTATACCAAACACCCACCCAGTGTTTCTTGCCATCCACTGCAGTCGTGTTTTTAATGTATTTATCGTCGGTAGTGCTATCGTATGAGTCCCCCACGGAGTAGCCCAGGTTATTTGAATCCCCCAAGATACTCGCCGTCGCTGTGACACGCTGATCTGGCCCTGCCGCCTTCTGTAATTCTCCCAGCGCCATCATCAGTGCCATGCGGGCATTGGCGCGTGCCACTCTATCAGCCTCATTGGCACCTCCACCTGAGCTGCGTTGCTCAATGGTGGAGAGACTCAACATCGCAATGGCGACAAGTGTTAGTAGCACCATCATGCTGACGGTAGCCACGAGGGCGAATCCGAAATTTTTACGAGTTGAAGTGTGGAGTCTCATTGAGGTATGGATAATGGGTTGCTGTTAAATACGATAGGGTCGAAATGACCGATAAGCATGTAACTACATAGTAATGTAAACAAAATGAACTAAAGGTCAAGGATGTAAATACATTGTGTGTTATTTTGATGCAACCTTGGATAAATCCATAGGTATGCAAAATAGCTCTCAGGAGATTATTCTGTCTATCCCTTTTAAGGGATAGACATTAACTACTCACTCCCACCGATTTCCTATTCTTACCAAAAAAATCAGCCATAGGAGTGATCTGTCAGAGTCACCCTGCCCCCCTTTTTCACTCCGCAAACCACAGATCCTTCGCCGACGGATGCAGCGTGACTCCCTCTGGAGCTTGAATATTGCCAGCCTTTGAGCCCTCCCCTTTCTTCACATGGGCGTAGCCAAGCAGGCTTTCGTAGCCTATATGTGGGCTGTATTGCCGGTAAATCTTACGATTTTGGTAACGTTGGTATTCCGCATGATCTTTGGGAAGTGGGTTGGGATAGGGCTCTGATTCTGCCAGAGCGTAGATGTCAGCACTGATCACTTGTTGATTATTGCGTTTATCGACGAGTAGAAAAACAGGCACGGATCCCTTCTCAGGAAATGCGAGTAAACCTCCCCACTTCTCCCCCTTGCCCTCGGTATTGACAATGCCTTGATCGACCCATACAGGCTGAACTGGTGAATTTTCATACACCTGTGGAGCAATGAATGCCTTGTCAGCAAGCTTGGCTGCGTGCTTACGCACCTCAGCAAAAGATCCAGAAACCATGTACCAACGAATGCTCCAGGAATCTCCCGGCATAATGACAGGATGACCCATGCGCTCGGTGACTTGGTAGTCTCGGATATTGGATCCGGGGCCACTTCCGGCCTTGCCCCAGCGGATTGCCTCATCCATGCGCCTGCCCTTAGATACATCATTAGCATCTGAGCCAAAGACCAGTGCCAGTGATGGGCTGGTCTCGCTCTTGGGATCTTTAGTCCAGGCCATCCAGCCACCGGTATCGATCAGATTCTTGGTAGGAATGTTCGTCCAGCCGTAGATGCCATCAATCGCCTCCCAGCTGCCGTCTGGCTTGGCCATGATACCGTGCGGCATCGAGGAATGGCGGATGCCGCCCCACGGTGTGTTGGTGAAGTTCATCTTCTCGGTGCCAAAGTTGTGCAGCACCTTATTGACCTCTAGAATGCCGCCACCCAGATCACGGTAGGCGGTGTAGATGAGTAGACCTGATTTCCAAACACACGGCGTGTGCGCCTGCTGCATCCAGCTGACCAGCTCAAGGGTCTTCGTCTCAGCATTCCAGCGCTTGCGCAGAGTAGGCGAGTAAAAGGCCGAGGCTTTACCCGTATCTGACTTCTTCGCCCCGGGGGTGTAAATGCCAGACTGGTGAATGAAATACATCAGTGGCTCAGTCACCCGGTATTGGTCACGGTGTTCCGCCTGATACTCGTGAATGGGCCCAATCAAGTCTTCATTGGTAGCCACCGTTTGCCAGACCTCATCATTCCAGGGAGATTCGATTCTTTGTGGTGGCACAGACTCACCGTAAGGACCACGCAGGGAATAAATAGAGCCTCCCTTGCCAACACCCATGATCCAGCCATCACCCTTGATTGATGCGTAAAACACATTTTCCTCATTGAGCCCCTCTCTCCAGGTAGAGCCTGTGGGCACGTAGCTAAAGGAACAACTGCTCTCTGCATCGGCAGATCCTTCTACTGGATCGACTCCTGTATCAGGAAACAGATCAAGCACGGAAGCTCCTAAATCTACTTCTTTCTCTGGAGCTTGAGTCTTATCGCCCGCACTGGTGGCAGGTTCAGATTTTTCTGAACAGGCTGGCAAGACAGAGAGCGCAAGGCTAACAGCGACGAGGGAATGAATTGTAAATCTCATGGATGAAAAAGTAGGGGCTGATGTTCTAGAGGTGAAGCTAAAGATTGCTCGGTGAATCATTCACCTAAGCGTCTTCGCCTTCCTCCTTGGCATCATCCACAGGGCACTCACGCTTGGTGCGCTTGAGCACAATGACGAGCAGCACAACAAAGAGGGCAAATAGTCCTACAGTCATGAGCGGATTGGTGCGCACGATGTTATTCAAGGCAAACAGCAACGAACAAACCGTGGCGACTACCAGGGCCCAATCCAGCAAGACCTGACCGACCGGATGCGCTGAAACATAACCCGGGATCTCCTTGGTCACCCTGCGCCAGCCGGGAACAAAAATACGAGTGCGCATGACAAACTCCTTCAGTCTGGAGATCTCTGTAGGCTTGGTGAGTAGTGATACCACCACCACGGAAATTAGCCCGACAAGCGTCATAAAGAGCATGCGTGCACCCAGTAAATCATAGTCAGCTGTGAAACTCACCCCATCTGGTAAATTCAATAATTGGGCCATGACGGGGTCAAACAGTGGCTGCTCAAGTCCGAACATATCACCACCAAAGAGCAGCAAGACTGCCACCGCGTAGTTCACCACAAAGGCCGCCAGTTCACCGACAGCATTAATGCGCCACCAGAGCCAACGCACGACGCCGACCACGGCAGCACCACTACCCACAACAAAGAAGATCGAGAGCAGCTGCTGAATATTATCCGCATAAAAACTGATCACACCACCGGCAACGGCAACGACGACCGTCAGGATACGTGAAACGGTCACATAATGATGATCGGATGCCTTGGGGTGAATGAATCGCCGATAGAGGTCATTGACCATGTAGCTCGAACCCCAGTTGAAAAGTGTGCTCATCGTTGAGATAAAGGCGGCAATCATCGCAGCAATCATCACACCTCGCAGACCGATGGGCAGGATGTGCAGGATCATACGCGGATAGGCAGCATCGTCACCAGCTTCACCCATGTCGGGGAAAACAATGACCGAGGCCAAGGCCACAATCACCCATGGAAGTGAAATAATCGCGTAATAAACAATGGTATGCATCAGCATCGCATTGGAAGCATGGCGGGTATCCTTACAGGCCAGGATTCGCTGAGCCTGATAACCCCCAGACAGGGCGACACCCCACCAGAGAATACCAAAGTAGCCGATCACATTCCAGATCGACATGGCCCCCGTAGCAGCCCCCTCGCCCAGTTGAGTGGTGATCGTCGGCGCGAGGTTCATATCCTTGCCGAGCCAGCCTTCGTTGGTGGATAGCTGCTCATACATGGCAGAGAGGCCACCCACTTCTTTGATGGAAAGCCATGCCAGCAGGAAGGCTCCTCCCGTAGCGATAATAAACTGAACAAAGTCCGTGTAAACCACGCCGTAAAGTCCACTGAAGGCACAGAGCATCAAGGCACAGCCCATCACTACGATGGTGGCGATCATGTCCGGAGAGATCTCCATGTTCATGAGTTGGATGGGATCGCCACCGAGACCAAGAGCCTCTTGGGAAATGGTCACCATCGCCTTAGCTACCCAACCGATGATCAGGGGGCAAAGCACCAAGGCTCCGATGCCTGCAGAGATACCGCGCAAGGTCATCGCCGACTTGCCTGAATAACGCAGCTCAAGAATTTCATTGTCTGTCACGACTGCAGAGCGACGCCACATGCGAGCAAAAAGAACTACACCCAGTGCCGAGCCGATCAAAGGCGCCCAATACTGCCACACCGCGTGCACGCCAAACTTCCTCACCAAGGCACCCACCCACAGAGGCGTGTCCGCAGCAAAGCTCGTTGCAATCATGGAGGCTCCCGCCACATACCATTTCAAACTACGTCCGGAGACAAAAAAGGAGTCGACGTTCTCTCCCGCCTTTTTGCTGAAATAAACCCCGACACCAATCATCGAGAGTAAGAAAATAGCGACTACGGTCCAATCAATCCAATGCATAATAATGTGTAGTTAGTTGTGAGTATGAAGTTTTCAGGTAAGGGCGAAGTCTTTGTGAGAGTGATTTTTCTAGGTCATTTCGACGACGGGCTTCTGGCTAGATGCTTTGGTCTCGATGGATAACTTCTTTGGCGTATCTGCCTCAAGCTGAACGATGACTCTACGCTCATCACCGACGGGTAACAAGACCGAGATTTCCTGAGCTTTGCCTATGGAGCTCATCTCTACCTCAATCAAGCCTTTGCCATCCAGATCCCACCATATAGAAACCAAGATTTTACCGCGAGCCATCAATCCTGTGACTGAGCCTTTGCGCCATTTGGATGGCAAGGCAGGTAGAATCGAAATATGCCCCGTTCGTGAGTTCATCATCATCTGATGGACGACTGCAGACAATCCCATGTTGGCATCGATCTGGAATGGAGCCCACTCCATCTCAAGTCCAATGCCCATATTGCGCCAATCGTTGTGGGTTGTGTAGAAATTATTTTTAACGCAAGAACGGGCGAGCAAATCAATGCATTCAAGCGCCTGGTCTCCATCCAACAGTCTCGCATACACATTGCCCATGTGCACGAGCGACCAACCAGTCTGCTCACCAAGTCCGATGACGTGGCGCTTATCAATGGCTGTTTCAAATGCTTTGAATAGCTCGGGGTCTGAGCTACGTGTTACTTCCCTACCGGGGAAAAGAGGATAGATGTGGGACTGGTGACGATGGTGGTAGTTATCCTTGAAATAGGGATGCATCCATTCTTTCACAGCTCCATCCTCATTGATCTCATAGGGTGGAATATGGGTTAACATCTTCTGCCACTTGGCGATCTCATCAGGATATACACCAATTAGGTTAGATCCATCAATCAGGTGCTTGAGCACTTCCTTGGAAAGAGCAAAGTCCATGGTCGCATTCATGGTTGTCTCCATGGCTGCCCCCATGCCTTCACCGTCCCAGTAGTTACCAGGCGTGTTCTCAGGCGAGTTAGATGGCGAGCTAATATAGTGGCCGTCTTCACCAATGATGAAGAAGTCTTCATAAAAGAGTGCGGTCTCTCGCAAGAACGGCAGAGCCCGGTCACGCAGAAAGTCCTTGTCGCCGGTATAGAGGAAATAATCGAAATAATGATGTGCGATCCAAGCAGCCGCTCCCGTCCAGTGAATGATGTGCGGACGGATGGTCTTCAATAATCCTGAGGGAGGCGTGGTCACCGCTGGTATGTAAATACCGCGGCAGCCGTAAAGCTTGCGCGCATTCTCATGGAAATCATCCATCATGCCATCAAAGTAATCAAACACAGGCAGCATGGCCTCCCAGAGGCCACCAGAAAGCGCCTGCCAGTAAATCATCTGCAGGTTCTCGTTAGCCATGTTAAAGGCCCAGTAGCCACGGTATTCACCGCACCAGTTACCATACAAATGACACGGCTGACCGCCCTCACGAGAGCTCGAGATCAGCAAATAGCGACCGTATGACCACATCTTTTCAACCATCGCCGGGGGCGCCTCACCTTGGTAGGCATCGAGCAAGAGTTGTTCGTTGCAAATTTCATGTTCCGCCTCAGTAGCACCGAGATCGATCTCCACACGACGAAACATCTCTCCATGCACTTCAGCGTGCGGAGCTAACAGCTTTTGATAATCCGTGCTCAAGGATTCCAGCTCAGCTTCCAAACGAGGCCAAGCAGTCTGACGATCTTCATGAGTAAAGAGCTTGATAATCACGAGCATTTTATTGCAGCCAGAAACATGAATATGCTCTGCATCTGCCTCTAGCGTTCCTGACGGAGCTAGCACACGCGCAACGGCACCGAAGTCATTACCGTCATCATTGAGTGCTCCGTAACGAATAAATTCATTATTGGTGGCAATTTTCTCCACCGCCTGAGGCAACGGGCTATCGCCGTGCTTTAAGGTGCGGGCATCCAGCGGGTCATGTATATCGAGAGAAAATCCAGCTTCTAGCTCACCGCCATTACTGCTTATCTCCATCACTACAACGTCATCTGGACGGGAAACAAAAAGCTTACGCTGATAGTCGACACCGTCGTCATGCCAGTTAACGGATACCTCACCCGTCTCCATATCAAGTCCTCGGCTATAATTCCGAAATCCACGAGAAACGGGCATCTTAATTTTAAAATCTCCAAGTGGCAATGGATAGCCAATATCCGGATCATAGCCACGCCGAGTAAGCTCATCTGCCAGCATGTGATCAGCCGCGTGAACCATGCGATCCGACAGCAATCTTCTCACTTCTGGCAGCATGCCACAGACATCGGGTAGCTCTTGAGTGACCACCATATGCCACAAGTCCTCATGCGTAAGCATTACCGTCTCCTCATGCACCCCACCATACACAGCAGCACCTATCGGTCCATTACCAGACGGCAAGGCTTCCCTCCACTTAGCACCCCACCAAGAAGACGGATACTTCATCAACAACTTGTTTTTCATGTGATAAAAAATAAATCCTCACTTAGCACACCTAGGATAAGGCAAAATATGCAGCCGCAAGATTGCACTAGAAACCATATTCAAACTAATGAGGCAATGAATATATCAGCATAGGGCATGATATTTCGCCAGCCACAAGCCTGCTCAAACCGCTCAAAAGCGAGCTGCCGAAAACCCTATGAGCCTAGCGATCGGCAATTCACCACTTGCTATAGGGATGAGTGCTGAGCTTGGAATTCGCATAGCGTGAGTCTGAGCTTACTTCATCGCCTACCCAATCTGGTTTATCGAAGCATTCAGCCTCATCAGAGAGCTCGATTTCAGCCACCACCAAACCCTCGTTTTCACCATGAAAAACATCCACCTCCCAGACATGCTTACCAACATGATGGCGGTAGCGTGTTTTCTCAACAAGAGACCCGACACACAGCCCCATAAGTTCCTGCGCTTCATGCATGGGAATACTGTATTCATACTCAGGCCGAGTAAGGCCAACGGGCTTGCCCTTCACGCTAAATACAGCACGACCTTGCTTGTCTCCGTCCTCGTCTCGCTCAAGCCGCACTCGTATGGTTCGATCTGGATCCTTACATAAATAACCTTGGACCATCTTCACACCTGCAACCACAGGAGGCTTATCAGTGAGCAAAAATTTACGTTCGATCTCAACAGGCATGTCGTAACCCTGCAGAGGCACGCCTCAAAGATGAAGCTAATAATCCACGAATACTCGGTGCATCATTACCCAGCGTCATCCAGAAACAACACCGTGCGCTAAAAGATAATTCCCACGTGCATCGTTATAGCCTAGGAATGCATCATCACATCTCCTCATCCACATACGATCTCAGTGATCATGCCGTGTTTTAATGCACAGGCCAGCGTAGCTCGAGCCGTAAACAGCATTCAGCAGCAAACGCTCAGCAGCTGGGAGCTGATCGTTGTGGATGATGGCTCGCAGGATGACTCCGCTGAGATCGTTGAGGAAATCGCCGCCAAGGATCACAGAATCAAACTGATCAGAAGGCCAAACCAAGGCGTTGTTGGCGCGTCTAATGCGGGACTTGAAGCCGCACAGGGAAAGTTCATTGCCCGCATGGATGCTGATGATGTTTCATTGCCAATGCGTCTAGAAAAACAAAGCCAAGCACTGTCAACCGAGCCAGAGCTCGATGCGGTATCATGTCTTGCCCGTTTCGCAGGAGATGCAGACACGGCGGGTGGTTATGCTCACCATGTCGCCTGGACTAATCAGCACATCACCCCGGCACAGATTAAACTCAATCGCTTCATCGATCTGCCCGTGCCCCACCCGACGCTCATGTATCGTAGAAAACTCATCGATCAGCTCGGCGGCTATCGCAATGGCGACTTCCCTGAAGACTATGAGATGATCCTCAGATGGATCGCTGGCGGAGCAATGATCGGCAAGGTCAATGAAGTCCTCTATGACTGGCATGATCCTGCCAGCCGTTTATCTCGAAACGACCCACGCTATGACATGGAGGCCTTTCATCACTGCAAAGCCCCCTACCTCAGCCAAGCCATCAAAGATCAAAACCTCACAGGTCGCGAATTATGGGTCTGGGGAGCAGGTCGGCCGGCAAGGAAATGTGCCCGCCCACTCGAGTCCGCATGGAAAGCGGCGTCTGGGTTTATTGATATCGACCCGCGTAAGATTGGTCGCCTCATACAAACTAGACCAGTGATCTCTTCTACTCAGCTGCCCCCCATAGATGAGTCCATTATCGTAAGCTATGTCGGCACCAGAGGAGCGCGTGAAAAAATACGGGATGAGCTGTTAGCCTCAGGCAGAACAGAGGGAGTGGACTTCTGGATTTGCGCTTAACAGGACTTCTTAACAGGACTTCTTAACAGGACTTCTTAACAAAACTGCACGCACTACTCGCCATCCGCGCTCACCCACAGACTCATGTGGATGTGCCCCCTGCTCGACTCAAACGCCCAAACCATTCCGGGCAAGCCACATTTGAAGTCCCACCTACCGCCATCGATACAGCGTTTGCTGGGTGCTTCGTTATAGTAGGCAACACGTGACCTCTGCCAGCCGCCACGTTGCTCATGCAGACGATTAATTTTCTGCTGGATAGGCTCGGTGAAAATACGAAGCCGTTTGACCCATGCATCTTGAATGGCTTTTTGAGCCTCTGCATTCAAACTCGTGAAATCAATGCCATCCGCCTCATTCATCGGCTCACTCGCAATGGCACGTTGCCCCAGTAGCAGCGCATTTTCATTCTTCACCAGACTCCATGCATGCATCAGCGCCAGCTCATCCTGCTTCCACAAGGTGGCAGGGTTAGCGCCTAAAAGAATAGGTCCAAATTCATTGGCCTCACCCTCGGCGAGTTCTAAGTGAACAATCGTCAAGTGATGCTCCGCCAAGCGAAACGCAAAGTCACCCTTACGAGGATCACCAAAGCAAGTGATCCAGTATTTACCGAGAGCATCTCCGCCCTCTTTGGCATCCTGAAAGGCCACCGCATTTGCCATCTTCCAACCCTCTGGTGAAAGCACCATCGACAGAACTTTCACCATCAATGCCCTTTGATCGTCATTGAGCTGGCTAATCCTAATGCCAGGTCGATTACCGCCAGTATAACGCATCTCCCAGCGCCGTTGATCCCCGCTATCGTGTAAGCATGCAGCACGCTGATCCTCATCTAAACTGCCGATAAAAGCACTGACCTCCTTGCGGAATGTGGATTCAAAATCAGCCGCTGAAACCAACTCATCAGTCAGCGCTAACAAAAAGACGGCGGCGGAGAGAACAAAGGGAAAGGACATGAATTCTGGATTACTGGTTAAGTGGTTCGTTTAGTTAATAGCTCAATTGATAGCGTATATCAAAGCCTGTAGCCTGGCATCTCGTCTGATACCTGATCAATGCGGTGCTCGCTCAAGCCTGCTTGCTCCGCCCACTCGGGCCAGCGCTTAATCGCTCCGATGACCTCATCAATGACCTCATCGATCTTGCGCACACTTTGACTTTCTCCCAGCTTTCTTAAATCAGCGCGGCCAACATCTACGCTTTTGCCATTCACTGAAGCAGCACGCATGCCGCTGGCTAGCGGATTGGTTGTGCTGGTCAGGTCATAGGCTGGCGACACCGTCCACTGACCGTCAGGCAGCATCAAAAAAGCATGGTTTTTGCCATGATCATCATCATTGCCAGCAAGCACGTTAAAACAAGCACGTCTGAAAATCTCCTCAACACCGATCTCACTACCGGTCAAGATACGTGTCAGATCCATCAGCTGCCCGTACTCAACACCATCACGGATGGCTGTATGCGTGATTCCTGAATAGGTGTGGATATGCCTCCTCGACTCACCGGGTCTATCAAAGCGCTTCGATAAAAAGTGGAACATGCCATTATCGCATTCGAGTAAGTGCGTTTCCGCCATGTTAATGCCTGCTGCATTGGCCATGATTGAGAAAGCATATTCCTCTTTGCCGTGTTGATAGTCTGAATCGAGATCAAACTTCAGCAGCCAACGCTCAAATCCAGTAGGAAGATCGCCACCCCCCGCCATCGTGCGTGAGAAGTCCTTATTGAAGCCCAGCAGCACCTTCGGCTGAGCTCCGCCTGGAGATAAGCTGGAGCGCATTAGTCCTGGTAAAATCTGATCGGTCCGACCATGTAGAAACGAAGTCGCATTATTAACAAGGTCCGCCACCTCTACGGTCAGCTCGTCACGAAAATCCCCCGTCGCCGAAGGAGGTTCATAACCAATGGCACCCATCGCATGCCCGCCAGCACAGGCGAGCTTCTGAAGAACGCCAATACTATTCCAGGGGATACCCTTGTCTTGGAAAAACCGCTTCATCATCTGCTGACCCCACCAATCCGGCAGACTGTCTCCAAAAAGACCGAACAGCTGACCAAATTGAGGCGTCGGAGTGGTCACTGATCCTTGCGTAGAATTGGGTAGGTAGACAGGTGAAAGCTCGATACCATGGGACTTCCACTCCTGATCGTATTCAAAAAAGATGCGCCCGTCTGCGGCTTCTGCGAGATGCCCGATGGTAAGCTTGTTGTAAGCACCGAGATATTGAACTTCTATTCTCATTTTTAGATTGATGTTTAGTTGGAACGATCGGAGCTGATGTCGGCTTGACTGTCAGAGGCAAGCTGTTCAGCAACCCTGACTGCCAATTTGCCACGACTACGCCGCTGCGGAGCACGATGCCGCCCAGTGCGCTCCACCGCCTCGAGTGATTCGAAACTTCTCTGGCCGCTAAATAAATTTCTTAAATCGGCATCAAGCCCCAAAACTACGGCCACCTTGGCAAGCCTCTGCAGTGAGCCTTTACCCTGCTGCTCCATGAGCTTTAGTGTCGAAAGACTGACACCTGCACGTTCAGCCAGTTCCTCTTGGGTCAGGCCCATCGCCAGGCGCTGGCCACGCAAACGCCGTCCTATGGTCTGAATCAGCACGTCCGGATTACGGAACTTAAAAGCTTCTATTTTATCCATGAAGCGCGATATTGAGCCTTTGCAGCTAAAATAGCAACCGTTATGGAGGTCTTTTTTGGTTGCCACTTTGTATCATTCCGGCCAAGGAGATATCATGCAAATTCAAAGCGCCGACTTTCTCATCAGCTCGCCTGACCTCGAAAGCTGCCCCGAGTCCAAGTTGCCGGAGTTTGCCTTCATCGGCCGTTCAAATGTCGGCAAGTCATCATTGATCAATGCACTGACTCGCAAAAAGGACCTCGCCATGGTCTCAAGCACCCCCGGGCGCACCCGCCTGATTAACTTTTTCCTCATCAATAAAAAGTGGACCCTCGTAGACCTTCCCGGCTACGGCTACGCCAAAGCATCCGGCCAACATCGCAACAAGTTCAATGAGTTTGTCTCAGATTATTTACTTAATCGCCCTAACGTCAGCTGCATATTTGTGTTAATCGACTCTCGCCTGAGCCCCCAAAAAATCGACCTTGAGTTCATCCAATGGCTGATCGAATACGAAGTGCCCTTTGTGCTCGTGTTCACCAAAACCGACAAAGTCAAACCGGGCGCAGCTCAACGCAATATCGATCTATTCACCGAGGCGATGAGCGAATTCTGCGACGGGCTGCCAAGGATCTACAGCAGCTCTGCAAAGACCGGAGACGGCCGCAAGCAGATCCTCTCGTTTATTGATCAAGCCGTGGCTAATTTCTAGCTGACGATCCCGTATGGGCTCAGCGCATCCAGGATTTCTTGGCGTGCATTACTGATCTCTGGAACGGCCTCACCGGTGAGCTTTTCTGCGGTGTTCTTGTAGAGGTCGCTGGTTGCCATGAGCGCATCAACAGGAACTTTAAAGTTCTTACCGAGCTCTACACGTTCATCCATGCGCTCCTTGTTGAGCAATACATCAGCTTCAGGCACCGAGTCGCAGAGGAACTTGCGGAACATTTCCTTAGAGTTCTCGACAATCTTGCCATCAGCGTATGCCGCGGCATCCCAGTAACGTGAGGAGTCGAGTGTGCCGACCTCATCAATGTAAATCATCGAGTGGCCATCACCAGAGGCATTAGGAATATAGCCAAATTCAAACTTGGTATCCACGAGCAACTGGCCGGCTTTGGCCGCCTGATCTGAAATGATCTTAATGCCCTCAGAGAGCAGCTTTTCATAAAGCGCTACATCCTCCGGCGTGTGGAAAGCGAAGGCCTCAAAATTATCGACAATTTGCTCACGGGTAACGTTGACGTCGTCTTTTTCAGGGACACCGGGGATGCCCGTAAGAATGCCCTTGGTCGAAGGCGTGATCAGAAGCTCGTCGAGCCTTTGCCCGTTCTGAAGACCATCTGGCAAATCAATGCCGCAGATATTGCGCTCCCCACGATCGTAACCGCGCCACATGCTGCCAGTGATATACTGGCGCGCAATGCCCTCCACCATCACAGGCTTAGCCTTCTGCACAATCCACACCAGTGGATGAGGTGACTCAAGGATATGGTTTCCTGCAAGCCCAGCTTTCTCAAACTCCTTAAACCAATGCAGTGCCGTGGCGTTAAGCGAGGCGCCCTTTCCAGGCACACCCTGCAGACCGTCTTCACCTTGCCAAATGATTTCATAGGCGGAAATACGGTCACTGATGACCATCACTGCCAGCTCTGTCCCTGGGGACACCTGGTATCCACGCTCCTCAATGATGCGGGCACTGTCCTCAGCACTGAGCCAGTAAACTGAACGTACTTTGCCACTGTGGACATTTCCCTGGTGATTGATTGGAAGGTCGTCGGTCTTTGCGATGGCGAGATTAGCTAGGCTCATTTTGAAATATCTTGGTTAATTTTCAGTGAAATAAAGAAGAAGAGATAAAAGGTGATTCATTTCCTAAGCAAGTGACTGGCACCGGTCAACCCAAACTAAGCCCCATGTCAAAATTAAAGGGCCGCCGTGACTTTGCCGTTGAGTTCACCCGATAATGATCGTAGCTTAAGCCAGCTAAGCATAATGAAAGAAGCCACAGACCAGATAAAGGATTTCCTCCAGTTCATCGCCTTACAGTTTATTGAACACCCTGACCAAGCTGAGCTTCGTGTTGCCGAAGTCAGCGAGGACCGTGTCAACTTCCGCTTGATCGTTGCCCAGTCAGATGTCGCCATCCTCATTGGCCGTAATGGATTCACGGCGAGCGCGATCCGCAATGTCATGAAGGCTGCCGCCATTCGTCAAGGCATGCAGGCCGGGCTACAGATCCACTCCCACGAAGAAGAGCGCCAACGCATGGCTGCCATCGAAGCCGGTGAGATTATCGACGACGGCTCGGAGTAAGTCGCCCTGCGGCTGCTCGACGCAGGTCTCGAATAGTGAATTTAGAATGGTGAATTTTGAATGGTGAATTAGCCAAGCACGACGCATTCCGTCCTGCTTTGGCTTACACATTCAAATGCCTTCTGAAAAACTCTGTCGGCACTGAGGTGAAGCGCTTTCGATGATTTCACGCAAAGCCGCAAAGCCGCAAAGGCGCAAAGCATCTTGTTATTTGCAAGTCCATCATACTTGGCGTCCGCCTCAGGCGGATGGCGTCTTGGCGTGCCACACTCACCCCTACAAGCCCTCATCCATTAGCATTCATTCGCGGTTCAGCACAAATCTGGCGGGGGCAGAATCACCGCACAAACTCTTTTTCCGTCAGATCCCCGCTCTCGTCCTTGTCCATGATAACAAAAAAGCGCTCAAACTGATCGAGAAACTCCTTGCGCGTCAGAATGCCATCCTTGTTCGCGTCGGCCTTGCGCGGCAACCTTTTAACCTGACTCCGCTCCTTGCCACTCAGGCGGCCGTCATCGTTCTTGTCATAGAAGTTGAAGGCCTTGCGGAAAAACTCATCATGCTCCTCCTTGCTCGCAATACCGTCCTTATTGTCGGCATCAATTTTTTTGAACATATTGCGGCGGCGCTGCCGCAAGCTTGCTGAGGCCCGCTTCGCCCGATCCTTGTCCGCCTGTTTTTGCCGGCTCGCCTGTTTTTGCGGGGTAGGATCCTCCTCAACCGGAGCATCATCAGCGATGGCATCATCAGCCGCTTTTTCTTCACTAACAGTTTCCTGTTCCTCTACCACTACTTCCTCGGGTATAGCTTCTTGAACCGTTTCCTCGCCGGCTATTTCCGTGTTTTCAACCGGGGCGTTCGCAGACTCCTCCTTTTCCGCACTCTTCTGACTCTGGGAATACATAATGTAAACCAATACAGAGACAACAATCACAGCAAGAGGCACTTGGAGAATCGGCTTCATAGGAAGAGCCTAATCATTTTGACCCTAGGCTGGAAGTTTATTTTGCCGTGTCCGTAGCTTTGATGGAGAGAAAGTAAGGAGTCAACAGCGTCTCTGCGCGCACGTCAATGCCACCCGTGAACCACGCCCGCACCCTATGCGCCCCCTTGTCGAGAGCCACCTTGAAAGTCACCTGCGTCGCATCCTTGGCAAAATCCTGATACCAGCTACGTTTGCCGATCTTCAGTGCCGCAGCATTCAGATCCAGAGCCTTGCCATCACGATACCAGGTCAGCGCTGTTTTTGAAATCAACCCCTCTGGCCCCTGATCGACATCCTCGCCCTCGATACCGGCCGTGATCGCATAACCCGTTTCCTCAGGCCAGCGGCGCAGGGTAAATTCATATTCGCCAGCGGTTTCCGCCAGCACCTCCCAGTAACCAAAACTCGGCTGACCGGAGCGCACCCCTGCTTGGTTCCAGACTACATCACTATCGTCATTGCGCATCTCCATCGTCGTCAGATGGACCTGCGGGCATTTCTCGGATCCAATGTGCACCGGTGAGGCGTGGTGGAATTCAAGAGAGCACTGCTGCCACCACGTATCATACTCAGCACGCAGCTTGGCCACCACCTCTGGATGCTGTGCCGCGATATCTTTACGCTGCCCAGGGTCACTACTCAGATCATAAAGCTCTTTACCTCGAATCAAGCGCCAGTCTCCCTGCATCACCGCAGAAAAGCGCCACTTGATCGGATGCGGTAAACGCTGCGTATCCGTGATCACTACCCGCTGCTGCCACTCCTTACCAGACTCTGCAACCTTTCCTTCTATCAGCGGCCGTAGGCTTTCACCCTCTGTTGCGGGTGATTCCACCCCACAGAAATCAAGCAGAGACGGCATCAGATCAGTATAGTTCGTCAGGCACGCCACGTCCTTGCCCTCACTGATTCCCCCAGCCGGGTAACGCAGGAAAAACGGCACCCGGTGGCCACCCTCATAGGCCGAAGCCTTGATGCCACGCATGCCGGCATTATAGCCGCCACTGATGAACATCTGCTCATCGTAATCCGCCCCCTTGGCTGTGCCGTTATCAGTCATGAAAATGAGAATGGTATCATCCTCCAGCTCCTGCTCCTTGAGAAAGCCACGTAGTCGCTGGAAGTTTTCATCGATGTTGGTGATCATGCCGTAGAACCTCTTGCGATCATCCGGCATATCTTCCTCCGCATAGAGGTCACGGTATTTCTTCTCCACATTGTAAGGCGAGTGCGGTGCGTTCGGCGTGATGAAACACAGGAACGGTTTGTCCTTGTTGGTTTTGATAAACTTCATCGCCTCGGTGAAAAACACATCCGTGCAATAGCCCTTGAATTGCCTCGGCTCACCGTTGACTAACAGCGTGTCATCAAAGTAGTCATTGCCCCAGTGATCCGAGATCTGAGCCAAACCCCCGCCCCGATGATAGACCACCTGCTCAAAACCCCGGTCCTGCGGCCGGTAAGGATAGTCATCCCCCAAGTGCCACTTACCAAACAACCCCGTCGCATACCCATGCTCACGCAGCACCTCCGGTAGAGTCACCACATCCTGACGCAGCAACGATGCCCCACCGATGGTGTGCCAGACCCCCGTTCGGTTGCAGTTCAAACCCGTGAGTAGTCCCGCACGCGTCGGCGCACACGTCGTGCCCACATGAAACTGCTCAAACCTCACCGACTGCTCATAAAACTTATCCAGGGCAGGTGTCTTGATGATCTCATTGCCATGGCAACCAAGATCCCCATAGCCCTGGTCATCCGTCAGAACCACCACGATGTTAGGTTTGCGCTTTTCCTCTTCTGCTACTGCGGCAGAGCCAAACAGCAAGCCACACAACACCACAGCCAATCTCCTCATCATTGAGGTCCACATTATTCTTGCATCATCAGTCATAAAAAAACGCCCGCCTCTGAGGCATCGGCACGATATCAAAAAGCCCCGCGATTACCATTCTATCTTTTTCCGGATCCCTCCTTAGCGGCTTGGCGTCTTAGCGTGCCAAAAAAACCCAAACCAATCAAGATGTCACGCCAAGACGCCAAGGCGCCAACTTGAACTCGAACTCTCAACTCGAACTGCCGCCACAGGCGGATTAAAACTCACCACTTGATCCACTAGCGGATCATCCCGTGTCGCGTCAGCGACTTCTCATCCTAGCCGTGGGTTTCAACCCACGGAATACGGTTCACAAGAGATTCTCGTCGCGTCAGCGACCGCTTAATCTGAACGTCGCGGGACTCATGCTTGCCACTTCACTTTTGAGCGGTCGCTGACGCGACGCCAAATAGACTCATGCCCATTACCGTGGGTTGAAACCCACGGCTAACATCATTGGTCGCTACGCGACAAGCCCCGCCCCCAACCTCTTCCTTGGCGCCTTAGCGTCTTAGCGTGATCTCCTTATTGGCATGTTATTTCTTTTAGCACGCCAAGTCGCCAAAACGCCAAGCATTCAGCTGGAGCGACAACCAGCCGGCGGCGGCGGCTCCCAACTTGAACTCGAACTCTCAACTCGAACTGCCGCCGCAGGCGGGCGGCTATTCCTGATAATCCGAGCTCACCGTCAGCTCACCACTGCGGACATTAACAAACCAGCCGGTGACCGCTTTGGGCAATGCCACTTCCACCTCATAATACTCAGCTTGGTTTCCCTTGGCAGCAATCTCCAGCCACTTCCGCTCACCACTCACCCCCTTGTCCATACTGTAGACCAACACCGGATCACTGAGCGCTTCACTAGACTCAAAAATCACCATCACCTTAGTTTTGTCGAACTTGATAAGACGCTTCTGTCGGCACCAGGGTTTATCGTCCTTAACGATACTATCTGCAAAGGCATAACTATCCGGCTTGCTCCACGGCGGCCCGTGGCCATGACCCAGCTTGGGAATCAATGATACCGTATATGATCCCGAAACCGCCTGGTAGCTGTTGGCGAACTTATCCATCGGGAAATGTTTGTCCTGTGGCCATGAGAACCAAAGTGTCGGCATCTTCACTTTGTCAAAGCGCAGCATCGGATCATAGACTTCCTTATAGGCGGCATGGTTCCCTAGAGACTTACCATACTGGTTCGGTGCCTCAGAGAGATCACCACAGCCGTAAGTCGGGATCGCAAAGGCAAAACGATCATCAATACCAATGACCGTGCTGGTAATCACCCCACCCCAGGAAATGCCCATGATACCCACCTTGTCCGCATCCACTCCCGGCAAGGAGCGCAGCAGCGAGTTAGCCAGAACGGTATCCGCCACCGCGTGATACATCCACTGATCCTTAAATTCCTCCTTGGCATCTCCGTAAATTCCAACCCGGGAAGGTCCGGCCCATTCGTGCTTTTCCCATGACTCTCCATCTTCAGATCTCTTATCCGTCTGCCCCTCCACCGCGATACTAATCGCCGCATAGCCACGCGCATTCCACCTTTCCACCCACTCCTTGAAGGCGGTGCCACCACCCCCGTGAACCAACACCATAGCTGGAACCTTGGCAGGCACCTTGTCAGACTCGTTAGCAGCTTTATCCTCAGGCATGCCTAACCAGGCAAATACCTTGGTCGGCTTGCCCTGGTAATCGAGCCCTTCAAAATAAATCGCCTTCAGATTCTTCGTGGAATCAAAACCCTCCGCCTGCTCCATAGCCGGTGCTTGGGTCAGTTCACCCAGTGCTTCCAACTTCTTTCGATCAGAGGACAAACCTCCTTCACATAAACTTCCGGAAATAAGGGGCATCATAATCATCCAGTGGCTTATCCAATGACCTTTCAAGGACTTTAATAACTTCATAAGGCAGCAGTAAACAGGAAAGCACTTCCATAAACAGGAAGCGCTTTCAAAGCAAACGATAAAAAGCATGCGCCAGGGCTACCCCATCCTCTTCCTTGGCGCCTTAGCGTCTTTGCGTGCCTCAAAAAAACCGAGCAAGAAAAGATATCACGCCAAGACGCCAAAGCGCCAAGCTTAAAACTCAGCACTCAACACTTATAACTCAAAACTTTTAGCTCCGCTTTCTGCGCAGCAGCAAGGAGCTCAGGCCAAGGCCGAGCAGCGCAGTCGAGGAAGGCTCAGGCACAACGGAGAGCAACCTAATCTGTCCCCCTGTGGTGTAATCAAGTTCACCGAATCCACCGATGAAGTTAATCGTGCCGAAAGTATCCGCTCCTCCCCCGCCCAGGGTTCCGTAATCAAAGAGCACAATGTCAGAGCCCTTATTGGTTGAGAAGTCATAGCCCCTGAAGTCAACCGTCAGCGTGGATGATGCATCAAGGTTCAAATCACCAGTGTTGTTGACCGCGCTCACACCTGCGAGAGCACTGTCCAGAGTAAAGATGGTAGTACTGAAACTGCCAAAGGTGTATGCTCCGGCGACATCGATGGTCGCGGTTGAGCCGTTGATCTCTAAGAAACCGGCAGAGGTATTGCCGACAGTGGAATTCCCCCCGAGATTAACGTCGCCATCGTTGATGATCAATCGACCACCAGTATCGGAAGTGTAAGCCCCAGCCATGGTTAAGGTGCCGCCGTTCATGGTGAGCCAGCCTTCAGAGGTCTGCCCGATGCGGGAGTCGGTGCCACTATCTGTGGTCAGGCTACCGCCGCTCTCGATGGTCAGTTTCTGGATACCTGTAGCTCCCTGGCCGAGGATGAAGCGGTCAGCTTGTTCACCGGCCTGAGTGATAAACACATCACTACCACCAGCGCGATTGATGCGGGCGAGATCAGCTAAGGTTGGTTCACCTGCCGTGCTCCAGTTTCCTGCATCCTCCCAAGAAAAACCGTCACCGCCGGCGTTCCATTCCGAGGCCTGAGCAGCAGGTAAGGCTAACAAACAGGCAGCCGTTGCTGCTAGTGAAATATTTTTGAGGTTTGTCTTTTTCATAGTTCTATTGATGGTTGGTTTTTATGGTGGTTTGTTAGTAGTAGCTCATCTGACTTGCACTGCGTGTTACCCATGCAAAGGATCATGTTGAATCAACTGTATATCGATTACAATAAGCCCTTTACCCCCCCGCTGACAAGCAGGAAATAATAAAAAAATGCAATAAACATGTATATTTAATGAACTTTAAGTATTCTGAGTCCACCCCCCTTATGCATATGTCATAACAATTCATGTGGGACAGCAGACAACAAAAATGGGACGCACCGACCCCCCTCTTCCTTAGC
>Ga0209833_1000693_pt1 | contig 24151 bp, 18 predicted proteins | sample COGITO_mtgs_1105_3_FD_184797 | JGI IMG/M metagenome (GOLD analysis project Ga0209833, IMG submission 184797) | Pelagic marine microbial communities from North Sea - COGITO_mtgs_110506 (SPAdes) (version 2) | ecosystem: Environmental > Aquatic > Marine > Epipelagic ... | reverse complement strand
CTAAAAAAAACCTTTCCAGCCACATCAATCATCACTGCATCATAGCCCTCAACCCCATTAATCAACGCCATCCCCGCCTCCACGCCCAACACAAACAACGTCGTAGACAGCACATCACAATTAATCGACTCCGGCCCAATCACAGAAGCACTCACCACCCCCTCAGCAGAGTAACCCGTCTTAGGATTAATAATATGATGCACCCGCTCATCGCCACGCAAAAAATACCGCTCATAATCACCAGACGTTGAAATCGCCGTATCCATCAAAGGCATTCGCAATGCCGTACCCTCATCCTGCCGAGGATGCTTAATACCAACCATCCAAGGAATCCGCTTAGCCTTTTTATGACCTACCACATCAATTTTTTCAGTAGCATCTACCTGGTTAAAAACAGCACCTCTATCACCTATCATACGGCTATCTCCACCAGCCGATACAATTGCGGACACGACACCTCGGCCCACCAACAGCTCAATACTGCGATCAACCGCATAACCTTTTGCAATACCGCCTAAATTAATCTGCATATTATCTTTAGTGAAAGTGAGCGCTTGAGTGGTTTTATTTAATATCAAACTTTGCCAATCCACTAACTCTAAAGCCGATTGAATATATTGATCATCTGGCTTAATACCATCACGATAATTATAAAGATGCCCCACCGATGCATAAGTAATATCAAAGGCACCATTACTGATGCCCGAAAAATAAAGCGACTTTTGAATAAGCTGATAAAGCTCTGACGTTAGAATTAACGGTTGATAAGCAGAAAGACGATTAACTGCACTGAGCTCACTACCCTCAATATATGAACTCATCACAGACTCGATACGACGCATCTCAGCTTCAACCATAGAAAAGCTGTCTTGTGCATTCGCGTTAGAATCGGACCACAACTCTATAGAGGCGCGTGTACCCATAACATCAAACTCATGGGCATACCATTCAGCCATGCTGGCTTGGGAAGCTAGCAGAAGGATACAGACGTAGTAATGAATATAAATTGATGCTTTCAATGCGAACTCTCCCACTGGCTTTTAGTCAGCATAGTCGAGAATAGCTGTTATATTAGTGACTGGCTCGCAATCTCGATTGTCTATTTGAATATCTAAACCGCTTTAAAAGAGTTTTTTACTCATTAAGCTCGTTATCCATTTTTTCCATCATTCGGCGAACATAGGCAAGGCGCTGATTCAAAACACTCACTTTCTGATTCACGTCCTCTGCATCAATATCGCTATCGGCCAATGACGCTTCTAACTTAGCAATCTTATCTTTAAGTAGATGCTTCCTTTGCTCCAAAATCGATTTTTTCTCGGCAGTTTCTGCTTTATCAAAAATCATTGCCTCGGGTGACTTTGCGTCACTTTTGTCTGCCTGTGAAACCATATGATTCGACTCGGCTAATACCTTACTCTGCGCATCATAAACACGCTGACTCATAAACGCTGGCGAAACAATTTCTATCTTGGCTGTATGTAAAGTTCTAAACATATTTTTACGCAATGTCGAACGCACAGTCAGTAACTGCTTCACCTCTTCTAGAAAACCCGCAACACGATAAACCACACTGAAGTCGCCGAGCTTTTTGACATACACAAAACTTTCGACTAAACCTGTTTTTTCGGCGGCCTCTAAGAGTAGCTTTTCAATTAAGTCTAAATCATTGTCATAACCTAATGAAACCTCGGCAGCGACAATAGTGCCTGAAGAGCGCACCACAGAAACCGGGTTCGACACCAAATATAAGTTAGGGATGGTTGTTAAGTCGCGATCTTGGGTTTGAATTTCTGTATGAAATAAACCGCGCTCAGTGACACGACCAAATTGCTCTCCAACATGAACAAAATCACCGGCATGTAAATTATCAACACCGCGTAACATTAAACCAGCCATGGCATTGGCAACAAAACTGGTGGATGAAAAAGCCATCATTAAGGTTAGCAATAAACCTAAGAGCGTTAACAATTGTTTGCGCATTTCATCGTTAATTGGTAATGCAAGAATACCCGCCACCACAAACAATAATATAATGGCGACAACAATAAGCGAATGTTTAAAGTTATTTCTATCGGCATTAGCACTACTATGAAAACTACGTAATAATATATTGATCGTGATTGATCCCATCACGATAACGGCTAATAAAGGTAGTATGGGTACAATCCAACTCAATACTGTTTTGACAATCGCTATATCCATAAATTTATTCGCCTAGTCAATGCTATCAGTCTTATCTGCTTTGCTCTCTACTTCAATATCTACATCAATCTCTGCTTCAATATCTACATCACTCTCTATATTACTCTCTATATTACTCTCTATATTACTCTCTATATTACTCTCTGCCTTACTGCCAGATTTGCTATTCGTTTTCTTCTCCTTTTTATTATCAAACAAACGATCAAAACGCACATCAGGATCCGCCAAGGAGCCGTCAATCATATATACGGCACTTGAAAGCCGATCCAGTTCATCCTCAAACACTTTGCTGGCAATATACACACCCGCCGCTACAGGTAGACCACCCGTTAGTACAGCCACCCAAGGTAAATTAGATGTCACAGGTAAAGTCGCAATTAACTTAGCATCAATGGTTGATGCGGTTAAATTGGCTTCGCCCGTTAAAGAAAAATAACTTGACGGCGATTTTACCGTTATCGGCATATCGTAAAATCGCGCTATACCATCACTAATACTTAACGACCCAGATACCTTATCGAAACTGAGACCCTCTTTATAAAGATCAGAAAAATCCAATTTCATTCGACGAACCAAGGTATCAAAATTAATAATACCAATCAGCTTGAGGATGCCAGCTGCAGAATCAGATGCTTTTAGAAACCGTCCATCTTTAAAATTAAAACCAATAGTGCCATCGGTTTTATACAGCGAAAACGAATCAGGGCCACCCTCCCAGCTTAAATCAATACTAATATCTGCATGCTTACTTCTAATCGGCGACTGCACCTTAGGATCATTACTCACATGACTAATAAACTTATCGATAGAGCTGCTTGTGCCCGCTAACGACAAGGCACTCGCATAATCGCCACTTTTATTTTTGGCCCAAAGCAAACCATTATCAGTCTCAGAGCTAAACAACATAGATGCATAATTAACTTGAAGGTCGTGAACCAATACAGCATTGCGTGATGGGCTTAATAAAAATTGCCACTGGCCTACATCTTGGTCGCCCCAATATAGCTGTTGTATATTAATTTTAGCGGCCACTAAATTCTCAGGCAGTAAAAATGCACTGTCGGTATCCGCAGTGTTTGATTCAAGGCTCTCGTCTTTTTCAATGCGCAGATAATTTAAATCAATTACATAACGCTGCTCTTCTGCCACACCACTCAAGATTAATGGCATATCAGTTAAATCGGACAATGGCTCATCGACATATTTATCGATTGAAAAATTATTTTCTTTGGGTAAAGCAATACGTCCTTTAAGCTGATCACTCTCAATATCAAACTGCCAACGCTGATTAACTTCAGCAACTGTTACTACGCCATGCGTAAAGGTCTCTCCAAAAGCAAGAATATTATCCAGACGTAAATCTTCAACCACTATATTTAGTGGTGACGCATCTGACGGTAAAGAATGTTCGCGGGTGTTTTCTATATTGACACTAAGGTCGTTGGACACCTTTTGATATCGATCAAAAATCGCCAGCCATTCGGCCAAGTTAAACGCTGGCAAATACCCTGAAATAAATAATTTAGGTTCTGGATATTCAATGATGAAAGGCTCACTAGCATCTTGCCCTATCAATATTGATCCGCCTTGCATTTTATAACGATCAAAATGAAACTGCATATTGGCATAATTAGCGATGCTTAATGTCATCGGCTGATTAATTGCACCCATCTGCCAATTCAATGCTAAGTCTGCACTCGCCTCTTTAGGTTTATACAGCGATGCCGGCAACTTGATCTCTACACCCACTAAATCACTGCTAGCGGTTAATACCGTTTTCTCAACACTATGATCAACTCTTAGATCTATCGAAGCGGTGCCTTCTGTCATGGCTAAAGCTGGCTGCTTTAACCATTCATATAAGTGATGAGTCTCTACATCAAATTGTCCGTCAACTCTAACGCTATTACCGTTTTGCAATTGAGGGTCATTTTTATAATCACCTAACACCAAACTAATCGGCTTATCCCATAAACGACCATTAAGCGTCTCAGACACTAAACCCTTGCTCGATGAATAGGCAATAGGTCCGGCAAGGTCATTCACCACCAAACCAATATTCGCCATATTGAGCTCACCGTCTGTTATGGCAGCGGCAAAGTCCACTTGAGTTTTATCAATATCACCTTTTTTTAACGGTACATATAAATGCATCTTCGCATTTTGTAACTCGCCAGAGGCTTGCCAATCACCTAGGGTATTTTCCAAGCGCGCTTTTAGCGGTGATGTTTGCAAAATAGTTAACGCATCACCAAAGCCACCGGAAAAATGACTATCAATCTCAACCGCTGCATCATCGCCTGCTCCGCGAACAAGCACGTTAGCTTCACTCATGACTAGCTTTTCAAACTCACCCGAATAAACTGACATTTGAACATCACTGCCCGCCAACGTGAGTAAACCATCAACTTTTGTTACTGGCGCCCATTCTGGATGGAAATTAAAATTAGCATCCGCTAAATTTAAATACATTTGAATACTGCGCTTATGCTTATCTTCCTTCGCCAAAGAACCATGATAAACAAAACCACCGTCAACAATATCGGCATCAAAATCGCTTTGCGCAATCCACTTTTGCACATTGCTATTTATTTTATAAGGCAATAATTTAAGCAACTGTGAACTGTGTGAATCACTCACGCCAATATGCATCGCCATATGGCTAGATTCATCTTCGGCACGAGTTTGCCCATTAATGAAGAATCGAGCAGCAAAACTGCCTTTATCACCGGTCATCGCAAAGTGCATATCATCAGCACTAATTAAGAGTCGATTATTTAATATTGACCAACTCACTCGACTTTCTATTTGATCAAATAATAAAGCGTCGTGATAAACCTTAGGAAGGTGTAAAGAAAAATGCTTATTGTTAACTAACTCAATATTGCCTGATGTCGATGAAGCATTAACATAACCCGTTAAACCCGTAACGCCTGGAATGTTTTTCCAAGCATTAACGCTTACATCGTCTAATAGCGCCTCTAGTTTAAATCCTGCCATTTCTTGATTATAAGGAATAGCAACATGCAGCTGATTAAGCGAACCATCGACATTTAATGACTGTAATGCCTCGGATAATTTTTCGTTGAGTAATTGGCTGCCATTCACTATCTCTGTTAGCTGACCAATATCCACTGTCGGCATACTCAACACAATATTCGATACCGTGGTTTTGTCTCGCTCAATCGATATGTTGGCTAGCGGCATATTTAACGGCTCATCATGCCATGTAGCACCTAATTGCTGCCACCATAAATCGATGCCTTGCTGGTCATTGGCTTCGGCACTTAAGCGCAAAGTAATATCATTTAATTGCCAATCAGGGTTGCTTGTTTGCTGTAGCATGCCATTGTTTATTTCAACGCTGGCCTGCCAGTTTTCATGCGGTTTCTTAACTGCCCAAAATTGGCCACTCCAATCATCCACTAGCCATTGATTATTATTGTTAGTACTGGCGCTCTTACTGACATTAGAGCTACCGTTACTAGTCTTTGAAATAAACCAAGGCGACAAGTTCAACTGCTCAGCGACAGCATACACATCCACTTGCGCATCCGCTGAAAAAGGATCGCCAATCGCATTAGCATAAATAGTTAAATTGCCGTCGTCGCCACCCTGCTGCGTAAAAATAAATTGTCGCGTCTGATCAAACTGCTGAAAATGCATTTGCATTACCGGCATTTGTATTCGCGAATCTACCCACTGGTTAGCCGATACCCATTGGTCATTCGGTAAATCAATATTAATTTCTTGTGCGTCAATCATCTGCAAACGCCGAACAAATTCATCTAACGATAAAGACTGACGCTCACCGGTTAAGTCTAAACCCAGCAGTGTCCATTCATTCGTCGAGGTCTTATCCAAAGAAAGCGATAACTGTTTTGCACTGATATGCGTAATACGTAAACCTAAATCAATGGCCGAGGCTATTAAATCTAGGCGTAACTCACCGTTAACTAATGAAAATACTGTTTTAGGGGGGACTTCAGAATATATGGCTTTATTAGTCTCATCATCAGCCTCACCTAAAGACATAGCGTCAGGTGAGCGAGGTAAACGTGCCACTAATGAATCAACTCGGAATACCGGTCTGAATTTTTTCCACTCACCACTGAAACCTTCTAACTGCCACTCAAGGCCCGTACGATTTTCTAGGTAGGAAACCAATTGTGGAGAAAGCTTTTCTAGCTGCGGCATATAGAAACGCCCCAGACTCATACAAACAGCCAGCACAATATAGACGCCGGCAATAAATATTAGCAGCGACCATAAAAAGCGATCAATAAAACGAAAGTAATTCACGCTAGCCTCTAACCACGAATCCACTAGTGGGTGCTGCCTTCATTGAGATCATCATTATAAACGGCACCTTAAAAGCCCACACTAGGATAAAACCACATCAAACTGTTCCTGCGTATAAACAGGCTCAACTTGAAATTCAATTTGTTTATCTAATAGCTCTTGCAAGTCAGCTACCACTCCTGCATCTTCATCAATCAAGCGATCGACCACTGACTGCGATGCCAGCACTAATAAACGACTGTTTTCATAGGCTCTCGCCTCTCGCAGAATTTCTCTGAATATTTCAGAGCACACTGTTTCAGCTGATTTTATTGAGCCGCGACCATCGCAGACATAACACGATTCACTTAATACGTGTTCTAAACTTTCACGCGTGCGTTTTCGAGTCATTTGCACCAAACCTAAATCCGAAAAACCGCCAACATGGCTTGTCGTTTTATCTTTTTCGACGGCTTTCTCTAAGGTCCGTAATGTCTGACGTTGATGCTCTTCACTTTTCATATCAATAAAATCGATAATAATGATGCCGCCTAAATTCCTTAAGCGTAGCTGTCTTGCGAGTGCGGTTGCAGCCTCAAGATTCGTTTTGAAAATAGTCTCTTCAAGATTTCGCTTACCAACAAATGTACCGGTGTTAACATCAATCGTAGTCATGGCTTCTGTTTGATCAATCACTAAAGAGCCACCCGACTTTAATTGCACCTTACGACCTAAAGCCTTAGTAATTTCATCTTCCACGCTAAACAAATCAAAAATAGGTCGACTCGAATCATAAACTTCAATTTTATCGACAAACTCTGGAATAAATTCTTTAGCAAATTTAATCAAACGCTCATATACAGAGTGGCTATCGACTCGAATTTTTTCTAACTCGGGATAAACAAAATCGCGCATGGTGCGTTCACACACATTGAGATCTTCATAGATTAAAGCCGGCACCGTTGGTGCGGCCATTTTTTTCTGTAAAGCTCGCCATAACCGCTTTAAATAACGTACATCAGCAACAAAATCATGGTAGTCAGAAAACTCAGCAGCGGTTCGAATAATATAACCCGCTTGCATCACTTTATCTTCTGGCTCTGTCATCACTTCAGCTAAAGCATCTGCCAATCCTGATTTCAATAAATTTTGACGCGCTGAATCTTCAATACGATTAGAAATACCAATATGATTATTTTTAGGCATATACACTAAGTATCGAGAAGATACTGATAAATGCCCCGTCAAACGCGCCCCCTTTGTCCCTAAAGGATCTTTAACTACTTGCACTAAAAGACTTTGCCCTTCTCGCAACAAAAGACGAATATCAGGTTCTTCTGTTGAGGCATCGCCCGCTTCAAGATCACCAACATGAATAAAACTGGCTTTATCCAAACCAATATCAACAAACGCGGCTTGCATACCGGGTAGCACTCTAACGACTTTGCCGCGGTAGATATTACCGACAATACCTCGACTGCGTTCGCGCTCTACCACCACCTCTTGCAATATGCCATTTTCGACTAAAGCAACCCGTGACTCCATTGGCGTCACGTTCATTAGAATTTCTTCACTCATAGTCAATATCCTTTACATTAACCACTCTAAACATCCTGTTAGCTGGCTCTGTTTATGTTAGTTTTTTAGCTTTCTATTATTCACTTTAAATTTTCACTATTCACTTTAAACTTTCACTATTCATTTTAAACTGTCACTGCTAGCTCAATACTAAAATACTCATGCTGGTTATTTCATTACTTAAAGCAAAAGCCGAGTTTGCTTAATAACTGGCTGGTCTCAAATAATGGTAAACCCACTACACCAGAATAACTGCCTTCAATACGAGAAACAAAAATTGCCCCAAGCCCCTGAATGCCATAAGCACCGGCTTTATCAATCGGCTCGCCGCTTTGCCAATACCATTGGACCTCTTCTGGCTCAATGGTTCGAAATGTCACTTGTGTCTTACTCGTAATGCTGTGCGTACTATATTCGCCACTGGTATCTCCCGATATGACTGACACACTGGTATAAACACTGTGAGTGCGGCCAGACAGTAACCGTAACATCTGCTCCGCATCAGCCTCTCCAGCCGGTTTTCCGAGAATAGTATCATCGCAAACCACTATCGTATCGGCACCTAGCACAGCCAATGGCGCTGTAAGTGATAACGGTAGTGACTGATCGATTAACGCACGATAACCCGCCATAGCCTTATCAAATCCCAGTCTACCGACAAAATCCTCGGGATGCTCGCCACTATTGCGGGCTTCATCGACATCGAGACACAATTTTTCAAACTGTAAACCCAGCTGCTGCAGTAACTCCACCCGTCTCGGAGATTGCGAGGCCAAATACAGCGCTGGTGCGGCAGAAGATAAAGAGGAGTCGAATGAGATAGGATTGCTTGAAGAACGTGGAGTGTCGGCCGGAGTTTTCATAATAATTTTCATTCAACCTAAGCATTCACGTATTAATCTAACGTTTTATTTAAATTGCCATCATCAACAAAATCATAATCGCAAACGATCCAAAAATAATCTGACTAATGGCCAGATAATGGCACTTATTAAAGCAGGAATAAGAAAGGCCAGCGTATGGTAACTACCACCAGTTAGACCATGCACCCAGTAACCAATAAGCTGATGGATACCCACTAACACAAACACTGAGGCAGACTGCCCAAAAACGCCAAACATACGTAATCGTTGATGCAACAAAAAACAGACGTAGGCCAGCACCGTTAAGCCTAGTGCGTTTTGCGATAGTACTACACCTTCTAACACATCAATTGAAAGGCCTAGACACCAAGCGAACACCATACCGATATGAAACGGCGCAGCAACCACCCAGTAAATAACGATGACCGCCGCAAATTCAGGACGCAGCCACTGCGCCCAATCCGGTAGCGGCCAAACAGCAAACACTAACGCAGCTATAGCACTTACCGCCACCACACCCCAAGGCATTATCTCAGGACTATCAATAGCGCGAATCATCTATGCATCAACGTGTTCGCTCGCCAGAAAAAACCAATAACACGAAGCGACTGCGATCTAACTGCGCGCTCGGTCTAGCGACAACTTTTAAGAATGGCTTGCCAGGATCTTGTATTACCGACTCAACGACACCAACGGGATAGCCCACAGGAAAGCGCTGACCTAAACCTGAACTCACTAACAAATCGCCCGCTTTAATATCCGTAGTGGCCACCACATTCGGTAGCATTAATGTATCGATACGACCTGCGCCTTCGGCAATAGCGCGAACGCCGTTGCGATTAATTTGCACAGGAATAGAATGGCGAGAATCACTAATCAGAATAACGCGTGCCTGCTGCGCATTAACCTCAACCACCTGGCCCATTAAGCCATAGGCATCAATGGCGGGCTGCCCTACATACACGCCTTCATCAGCGCCTTTGTTAACCACAATTTGTTGTTTAAGCGGATCTGCAGACACGTTAACTAACTCGGCAATCAAGACACTGTCTTGCAAAACCGTCGATGAGCTGAGTAGCTCACGTAAGCGCACATTTTCAGCCGTTAAAGAAATAAATTTTTGCAACTTACCATGCAGAATACGCGCCTCACTGTGGAGACGCTCATTATCTGCCATCAACGTTTCACGCGAGGTAAAGTAAGAATCAACCCCCTGCACAACATTGCTGGGGCTGTTCGCCAACCAATAAAAAGGAATGGAAACATAAGATAATGCAACGCGCGTACTGCCCGTTAAATTCGTTTTATAGTCGGCTGCAATTAGAACAAGCGAAAGGATGCCCAGCACTAATAAGCGTGCGCCAATCGAAGGGGATTTTCCAAAAATGGGCTTAATCGTGTATCTCCGATATCAACTATTAACGGCGGTCGTCAATGAGCTTTATCAATAGTTGCTATCAATAGTTGCTATCAATGGTTGTTATCAATGGTTGTTATCAATAGTTGCTATCAATGGTTCATATTAATGACGGCTATCAACGGCGGTTATTAATCCGTCGACAGAAAATCGATATTATACTGATCCATTAATTCCAGCGCCTTACCGCCACCGCGGGCAACACAGGTGAGAGGATCTTCGGCAACAATCACTGGCAGGCCTGTTTCGTTAGTCAGCAAGCGATCAAGACCGCGTAGCAAGGCACCACCACCGGTAAGTACAATGCCAGACTCAGCAATATCAGAAGCCAATTCAGGCGGTGATTGCTCTAACGCACCTTTTACACCTTGAATAATAATGGTTAACGCATCTTGCAAAGCTTCCATCACTTCATCACTGTTCATGGTGAACGCACGCGGCACACCTTCAGCCAAGTTACGACCACGCACATCAATTTCACGAAGCTCGCCGCCACCAATCGCTGTACCAATTTCTTGCTTAATTCGTTCAGCCGTCGCATCGCCAATTAAGCTACCGTAGTTGCGACGCACATAAGCGACAATGGCTTCATCGAAGCGATCACCACCGGTGCGAACCGAATCGGAGTAGACCACACCATTAAGCGACAAAATCGCGATTTCAGTAGTACCACCACCAATATCAACCACCATAGAACCGCTGGCTTCTTCAACCGGCAAGCCTGCGCCTATAGCAGCGGCCATGGGCTCTTCAATTAAACGAACCTCGCGAGCACCCGCACTTAGTGCCGACTCACGAATGGCTTTGCGCTCAACTTGGGTAGAATTACAAGGGACGCACACCAATACACGAGGACTGGGGCGAATAAAACTGTTTTTATGGACGCGAGAGATAAAATGCTGAAGCATTTTCTCGGTCACCTGAAAATCGGCGATAACGCCGTCTTTTAGCGGGCGAATAGCCATAATATTGCCCGGCGTTCGACCCAGCATGCGCTTGGCATCGGTACCTACAGCAGCAATCGTCTTTTGGCCGTTATGTATGCGAATAGCCACCACCGATGGCTCATCAAGGACAATACCCTGCTCCCTCACATAAATTAATGTGTTGGCGGTACCAAGGTCAATCGATAAATCGTTAGAAAAAAGGCCTCGAATGGTCTTTAACATAAAAATACAGTCTCTTTTTTTAAAGGATGGCAGCTTATCAAAATTATTCCGTCATAATGGCATTCAGCCGACTGAGAAATAACATGCTTTTTTAACCAAAGTGCTCGTCTAATCTGACAAAGTCTCTCGTTTTTTGGCACAATCCACCTCACCATTTGCCTAAACGGGACTATTAATGGCCAGTGAATTTTTAAGCGCCCTAAGTAATCGGCAAACTGTAACAATGGCAGGGATTTAGGGCAAGGCTGAAATGTGATAAGTTAGCGCTTTTATTGGTTTTAACGGCGTTTGTTTAAAATTTATAAGGTAAATCTGGTTTCACAATCACTCTCACCAGAATACCCCTTATTTAACGAGCACTAACGTGACTGCCCAGCGGTCAATATCGACTGAAATTTGAAACGACAATGAGTATAAAAGCACCATGACAATTACCCCCGAACAAATTGCCATTACCGCAGGCCTAGCCAAATTAAAGATTGACGGCGATGAAGCGATTGAAGTCGCCAAACGCATTGGCGCCATTCTCGAATTGGTCGATCAAATGCAAGCGGTTGATACCAGCAATGTTGAACCTATGGCCAACTCACTCGATGCTGTCCAACGACTTCGTGTGGATAAAGCGATTAAGCCTGAAAACCCCATTGACGTTCGAGACACTCTGCAGCAAATTGCACCTGCCACAGAAGATGGCTTGTATTTGGTCCCTAAAGTGATCGATTAGCTGGTTAATTATCAGCCAGCTCAATGAGCGCTTTCGACTACAGACTTTCTTAAATTATTAAGAACCTTTTTACCCACAGATATCACTATTGCCAATGAAACCCTTACACGAACTCACGATTGCAGAAATACAATTATTACTGCAACAAAAACAATTTTCTTCTCGCGAAATTACGGGTCATTTTCTCGACCGTATTGCGCAGCAAAACAGTATTTACAACTGTTATATTAGCGTTGATAACGACGGCGCACTGCGCGCTGCCGATGCCGCTGACACCGCCATTGCTGGTGGCGCTAACGGCCCACTACTGGGTGTACCTTTTGCCCACAAAGATATTTTTTGTACACAAGGCATAAAAACCACCTGCGGTTCAAAAATGTTAGATAATTTTATTCCGCCATATGACGCTACTGTAGTCGCTAAAATGAAAGCCGATGGTGCCGTTATGTTGGGTAAAACCAATATGGATGAATTCGCGATGGGTTCATCTAATGAAACCAGTTACTTCGGCCCCGTTAAAAATCCCTGGGATATCGAAACCGTTCCGGGTGGCTCATCAGGTGGCTCAGCCGCGGCCGTTGCCGCACGACTCGCCCCCGCTGCGACTGGCACAGATACTGGTGGTTCAATTCGCCAACCAGCTGCATTGTGTGGCATTACCGGCTTAAAGCCGACCTATGGCCGCGTGAGTCGCTATGGCATGATCGCATTCGCCTCTAGCCTTGACCAAGCCGGCCCAATGACGCGCACCGCTGAAGACGCTGCCATTTTGCTTAACAGCATGTCTGGCTTCGACGCCAAAGACTCTACCTGTACTGATATTGCCGTGCCGGATTACACCGCCACATTAAATCAGCCTATTAAAGGTTTAAAGATAGGTATACCGAAAGAGTATTTTGATGAACGACTGGATGCGACCATGGCGGCTACCGTCCAAACCGCATTAGCCGAACTCGAAAAACTCGGCGCCATTTTAGTGGATATTGAATTACCTAATTCAGCGTTATCCGTTCCCGCTTACTATGTCATTGCGCCAGCTGAAGCCTCCTCGAACTTATCGCGCTTTGATGGCGTACGTTATGGCTACCGCTGTGATAACCCCAAAGATTTAGAAGACCTTTACACGCGCACACGTACCGAAGGTTTTGGCGAAGAAGTGAAGCGTCGTATTTTAGTGGGCGCCTATGCACTGTCTGCCGGTTACTACGATGCCTACTATCGAAAAGCGCAACAAGTACGACGCTTAATCAAACAAGATTTTGTTAGCGCTTTTGAAAAAGTCGATATTATTGCCGGGCCTACTTCGCCGTCACCTGCGTTTAAGTTTGGTGAAAAAGGTGATGATCCTGTCGCCATGTATTTAGAAGATATTTATACCATTGCAGTGAACCTAGCTGGCTTACCCGCTATGTCATTGCCCGCCGGCACCATGAACAATATGCCGGTTGGTTTACAGTTAGTTGGCAATTATTTTGCCGAGCAACAATTATTAAATACCGCGCATCAATTTCAAACTGTTACCGACTGGCATCAACAGTCACCCGTAACAGAATAAAAAGCAGAGTAAACACACAGCGCTGGTAATTTAACATTCAACTATTATTTTAAGACAAGGTTACAACGATATGCAGTGGGAAACCGTGATTGGCTTAGAGGTACATGTACAGCTATCCACCCAGTCAAAAATTTTTAGTGGCTCATCAACCGCCTTTGGCGCCGCCCCTAATACACAAGCCGATGTGGTCGATTTAGCGCTACCTGGCACCTTGCCAGTGGCCAACCTTCAAGCGTTTAAAAGCGCCATTATGTTTGGTTTAGCCATTGATGCCGAAATAGGTAAAGAGTCTGTATTTGAGCGTAAAAACTACTTTTACCCCGACTTACCCAAGGGTTATCAAACCACGCAATTAGAAAAGCCTATTGTCGGCCTCGGTTATATTGCGATACCCACAGCGGTTGAAGGCGAAATTAAACAAATTCGCATTCACCATGCTCACCTTGAAGAAGATGCCGGTAAATCATTGCATGAAGACTTTCATGGCATGACCGGCATTGATTTAAATCGCGCCGGTACACCGCTGATTGAAATCGTTTCTGAACCTGATATGAGATCATCGACAGAAGCCATTGCCTTCTTGAAAAAAGTGCATGCCATAGTCACCTACTTAGGCATATCCGATGGTGACATGTCGCAAGGCTCATTGCGTTGCGATGCCAATGTATCGATTCGCCCTATGGGTGAAGAGAAGCTAGGCACACGTACAGAAATAAAAAACCTTAACTCTTTTCGTTTTATAGAAAGAGCGATTCATGTTGAGGTTGATAGACAAATTGATTTACTCGAAAGTGGCGGCGTTATTAAACAAGAAACGCGCCTTTACGATAGCGATAAAAACGAAACCCGCAGCATGCGCAGCAAAGAAGAAGCTAACGATTATCGTTACTTCCCCTGCCCTGATTTATTGCCCGTCATTATTGATGATCAAACCATTGAAGAACTGCGCGCCATTATGCCCGAGCTGCCTGAACAAAAACTGCAGCGCTTTCAAGAGCAGTTTTCGTTATCAGCTTACGATGCATCAATACTCACTGAACAACGCAGCATTGCAGAATTTTTTGAAACTGCCACCACACATTGTGGTGATGCCAAACTATCTGCCAACTGGGTAATGGGTGAGTTATCGGGCTATTTAAACAAACATGATTTAAGTATTGAGCAATCACCCGTTAATGCCGAACAACTGGGTGCATTAATCAGCCGCATTAAAGACAATACCATTTCAGGAAAAATCGCCAAGCAAGTGTTTGAAGCTATGTGCTCGAATGAAGGCAGCGCCGATGAAATCATTGAAGCCAAAGGCTTAAAGCAAGTGAGCGACAGTGGCGCTATTGAAGCGATGGTCGACGAGGTCATTAATAACAGTCCTGACCAAGTAGCGCAGTATCGTGCCGCAGAACCCGACAAGCGTAAAAAATTAATTGGCTTTTTTGTTGGCCAAATAATGAAAGCCTCTAAAGGCCAGGCCAACCCTGGTCAGGTAAACCAAATTTTGGCGAAAAAATTGAATGCCTAGTAATAGATAAACTAACCATCATCGTTTAAGACAATGTTAAAGGAAATAAGGGTAGCCCCATGGCTTTAAAGAAAGACAAAGAAAAAGTAATTGATCCCGTTTGGGGAGAAGAACGCATCCGTGAGTTTTTAGACTTACAAGCACCTATTGGTGAAAATGCTGATCATCATAAAGTGCTCAAAGCTTACCAAAGCATGCGCCCCGAAGATTTTGTTACCTTTATCGATTTTTTTGCTGCCGCTAAAGGCAATCTTGATGCTAAAGATCAGCAAGGTAAAACGGTCGCTGAATTAATTAGCACGCACCGTTATAGTCAGCCGTATCTTGATGCAATAGCTAAACATCAATAATCATTGCTTTATTGATTGATCAAAGCGGCCTTCTGCGCTGCTTATAAAAACATCCACAACTAAGTAAAATCGTTATTTTTTAGCCGCTTATAACAGTATTTTTTGTGCTGTTTTAAACGGCTGCCTGCTTTTTTCTTTAAGAGTTCGCGCCCCCAAAAATGCACTAAAAAAACACAAACCTAAAAAAACAGCACAAAAATCGATCATAAAACTTATAAACCTTTAATTTTATACAAAAAAAACAGCCGCTAATGTGCACCATCATGATACTTTTTGATTGCGTCGAATTAATCTTCGCAACAAAATTATGATCATTTATTTTTTTAGCAAAATTGTTTTTCTGTTTAAAACTAAAACTAAAGGTAGAAAATTATGAGTCTAATACAAATTGTACGTATAGTAGCCGTTGCAGTAGCTGTGATTGGAGCGTTTGTAGCGATCCCTGAAGCAGGTTTAATTATGGCAATCATTGGTTTAGTGATTGGAGCTATTGGTGTTGATGCAGATCGTGCCACGGCCTTCCTTGTTAGCGCAGTAGCGTTATCAGTTGTTGCTGGATCTCTTGGTTCGATCCCTGTAGTAGGTGAGTATGCCACTTCTATTCTAGGCAATGCTAGCGCCATTTTTAACGCTGGAGCAGTTGCAGTTATCGTTATGGGTATTAAAGACCGCGTAATGGAATCATAAGTACTGTTAATTAAATAAGTACTACCGATAAAAAAGGCTCGCTATATGCGGGCCTTTTTTTGATGAAAATTTTCTATCTATAATCTAAAGCCCACTACCCACACTAACCATAACGCGCATAAATCGCTTCTTTCTTTTTCGGATCAATATTCACTTTGGATAAGTCACCATTAATATGCGCAAGAGACAGTAAGCGTTTGTCCATAATCAAAAACCATAGGCTTGGAATATAGGCCATCAAATACATGCCAAAATAACCGTTAGGCATTTCAGGAATATCTGGAAAATTTCGTAGACTCTGATAACGACGAATAGGATTCGTATGATGATCAGAGTGGCGCTCAAGATTAAACAACATGATATTACTTAAAATATAATTGGCATTCCATGAATGACGTGGCTGGCAACGTTCATAGCGGCCATTGTCTTTTTTCTCTCGGAGTAATCCATAATGCTCAACATAGTTAGCCGACGTAAGCTGGAACCAAGCCCAGCCATTATGTATAGCTAAAAAGGGCAACATAATCCATCCAAAAACGAACACTAAAGGACCTTGTAAAATCAGCGTTAAAAAATAAGATTGCAAAATTTCATTGTGAATAGAAAACGTATTTTTACCCTGTTTTTGTAGTCTCGTTTGCTCTAAACGCCAACCGCGCTTTAAATTTCCCGGTATTTCACGCAAGGCAAAAGCATAAATTGATTCACCCATACGAGAGCTAGCAGGATCTTCTGGTGTAGCTACCGCCACATGGTGACCACGATTATGATCAATACAAAAGTGTCCATAGCCAAGCACAGCCATACAGACCTTAGCCAGCCACTGCTCAACGGTTGTTTGCTTGTGGCCTAACTCATGCGCGGTATTGATACTAAAACCGCTATAGCCACCCGCTACAATCGCTACCAGCGCGATAGCCCACCAACTTAAATCGTTAGTCCCCACAAGATAGGCAGCCGCAATTAATACAATAATATGCATGGGAATAGTCGCGTATGTTAAATAGCGATAATAAGTATCCGCTTCCAGTTGAGGCACAATTTCTTCTGGCGGGTTATCGTTATCACTACCAATAATACTATCCAGCAAAGGGATGGCTAAATAGATAATTAAAATGGGTAGGCCGAGCGTCCACTCTAAACCCGTTTGTAAAAAAACCAATATACCCAGAAGCGGCACCGCAGGCATAACGATAGATAAGAGCCAAAGATACCGTTTTTTATCTTGGTAAGTGATGAGCTCACCCGATGGATTCGATATTGAAAATGTTTTCATGCGACAACCCTACTTTGTATGACGACTGATTAAAGTAATGATAATTGACACTCACTACTTTATAGGGGTTAAATAGCATCTATAAAAGAGTTATATACCATCAAGTAAAAGGTGATATACAGTCATTTAAGGGGTTATATAGCCTCACTACATGCTGAATATCCTTTTAAGAGTAAAAACCCCCATGGAGTGCGCATGCACCAGTATATTTTTTCTCACATTGTTGAGCTTCTCGAGCAAAAAGGCATTACTAAAAACGACTGGCTAAATGGCCTTAGTAAGTCGGGTCTTAATAAGTCGGGCCTTGATAAATCGGGTATCGATATTGAAAACACGCCTTTTTTGACGGCCGTACAAGCTGACCAAGTGTGCAGTGTCGCCATTCGATTGTATGGCGAAGATGATCTAGGTATAAAAGTGGGCAGTCGCTTAAAGATGGTGTCGCTGGGCATGTTTGGCTATGCGCTCATGACAAGCTCAACAGTAGAAGATATTTTAAAACTACTCTTACGCTATAACCGCGCAGTTCTTCCCAGTATGGACATTGAGGTAGAGCGCATAGGCGACCATATTCAACTCAAAAGCAAAGGCGACCATTTACCGCCCGACTTAAGTAAGTTTTATACTGATACACTTTACAGTGGTTTGTTTGAAAACCTGAAAGTGCTAGCACCCCACTGCCTCAGCAGCGCTCAGCTTCACCTAAGATACAAAGAACCGACTGACAGCAGTCTTCATGCCTCAGTGTTTGGTGATCAAATAACATTTAGCGCAGCAGATTGCGCAGTCGTATTTGAACAAAGCGCCCTTCGAGAAACCATAAAATCCTCCGATCCTATAGCGCAAGATATTTTTAGGCGTCAGTGTGATCGGATATTGGCAAACGATACCCATGCGGGGTTAGTCAGTGAGCAAGTGACGCGTGAGCTATTATCGTTTCACTCACACTTTCCGACCTGCGCGGTAGTGGCGCAACGATTAAGTATTAGTGAAAGTACGTTACAAAGACGGCTAGCAAAAGAAGGGACTAAGTATCAGCAGCTACTTGATCAAATACGCTTTCGGCTAGCGTTAGAATATTTACAGACCACCGATTTACCGATTGCTGAAATTGCGGCTTTACTTGATTACGACAATCCTGCGAACTTCCGTAAAGCCTTTAAGCGTTGGTCATCGACCACGCCCTCTCAAATCCGCGCCAATATAAAAATCTAAACTGAGATCCGATATATCAGCGATTGTAAAAAAAATCCTGCGATCATATTTATCAGCGCCCGTTAGCTTCTTTATTAAAAGCATTCGTAAAATTTTATCAATCAACACCCTTAGATCAGTCAAATACTTGAGGTAGTTCACAAGGCCGTCATATTCGAAGCAGTAAAGATTGTTAGGCCATATTTTATAGCTAGTCTTGCTTAAACGAACTCATTTAATAGATGATCATAAACAATATGAATACAGACAAAAATCTATTGCCTGAACGGAATCAGCAATTAAGCACCCACCTCTCCTCTACTACAGTGATGCCGGATGACACTGCTAGTAAACTTTTCAAAAGCGAAGAACGGTTCTCTCTAGCCATGCGTGGGGCTGATGATGGCTTATGGGATTGGGATCTTGAAACCAACGAAGTCTACTATTCTCCCCGCTGGAAAAGCATGCTGGGGTACAGTGAAAATGAATTAGATCATAAGCTATCAACATGGGAGGCGTTGGTCCACCCAAACGACAAAGATGGTGTACTAGAAAAAATTAAGGATTACATCTCTGGTAATACTGACTCATTTGAAGTTGAGATGCGTATGAGCCATAAAAATGGTCGCATTATCTTTGTACTTTCGCGTGCGTTTCTTGTGACTCGCGAATCAGATAATAAACCGATTCGCCTAGTTGGCACGCATATCGACATTACCGAACGTAAAAAATCAGAAACCTTTAATGATAAAAACGCGCAAGTGTTAGAGATGATAGCAATAGGTCGATCCGCACCAGAGGTATATGATGCGATCGCTTTAATGTATGAAGAGCGTCATCCCGGGCTGCGCTGCTCAATGCTCGAACTGCATGGCAATAAGTTATTACATGGCGGCGCGCCAAGTCTCCCAAAAGAATATTGTGAGGCGGTGCACGGCCTTGAAAATGGTCCTGAAGTGGGCTCCTGTGGCACCTCAACTTATACGGGTAAACGCGTTATTGTTGAGAATATTGATACTGATCCAAAATGGCAAAAAATTAAACATGTGGCTCTTCCCCATGGAATGCGAAGCTGTTGGTCTGAACCGATCAAAAGCTCTTCAGGAAAAGTATTAGGTGCTTTTGGCATGTATTACAATCACGTTGCAGCACCTAATGAAGAAGAATCTAAAGATCTAACCTCGGCAGCAAGACTGGCGAGCATTGTTATGGAGCGTGATCAAGCTCAAAAAAAAATACGTGCTTTAGCCTATACCGATGAACTAACAGAACTTCCAAGCCGCGCTTGTTTTTATCAGAGTCTTGAGAAAATCATCAAAGCTTCAAATCGTCACCATCGACGTTTTGGTCTTTTATACTTAGACTTAGACAACTTTAAAAATATAAATGACAGCCTTGGCCATGGCGCGGGCGATCTACTGCTTAAAGCGATTGCAACACGATTAAAAAGCGCCTGCCGTGATATTGATTTCGTTGCCCGTCTCGGTGGTGATGAATTTTGTATTATTGTTGAAGAGATAGATGAGACTTCTACGGCTCATGTTGCGCGCCGCTGCCTTCAAGAAATCTCTCAACCTCTTGAACTTATGTCCAGAAAAATAACGCCTAGCTGCACTATTGGTATTGCACACTATCCCGATGATGGAAAAAATCTTTCGTCTATTATTAAAGCTGCAGATACCTCGCTTTATGCCGCAAAGGAAAATGGTAAGAATCAATATGCTTTTTATAATGCCGAGCTTACAGTTAAAGCAGAGTATCGTTTTCAGGTCGAACAGTTTTTAAGAGAAGCGATTGAAGAGCAGCAGTTAACACTGGCTTATCAGCCCCAATTGAGTGTTACTACCGGTGAGATTATTGGCATTGAGGCTTTGTGTCGGTGGCATCATCCCGTTCTTGGTCATGTTTCGCCAATTAAATTTATCAGCACTGCTGAAAGAATCGGAATGATAAAACCACTTACTGAATGGGTTCTCATGACAGCCTGTCGCCAAGCCGTTGCCTGGAAAAAACAAGGATTTCATGGTCTGAGCATGGCCGTCAATATCTCTCCAAGTCACTTTCTTGATAAAGCGATTGTGCCATTAATCAAGCACACTATTGACGCAACGGGTATAGACCCTGCTGGACTAGAATTAGAAGTAACAGAAAGTGTTGTACAAACTGATCAACGTAATCTCTCTGTTTTTAAAGACTTAAAAGCTTTAGGTATTCGCTTGGCGATTGATGATTTTGGTACCGGTTATTCATCGTTTGCGTCATTAAAACATCTAAATGTTGATCGTTTAAAAATCGATAAATACTTTGTTGATGACATGACAACTGATGGAACATCCCTCACACTAATCAGCTCTATGATAGATATGGGCAATAAACTAGGATATGAAATTACTGCTGAAGGGGTTGAAACGTCAGAGCAATTCCTAGCGCTAAAACAGCTAGCATGTAAAAATGTGCAAGGTTATTTGTTCAGCAAGCCAGTGAATGCCTATGAAATATCAATACTATTGAATCAACAAAAAACACTTAAACTAACTGGATAATTAGCGAATAAATAATTAATAATAAATAATAAAAGGCATAAGATATGAAATTAGTATTAACGCATATTGGTCGAAGCTTACTCGCACTGTATTTTTTCTTACCTGGGGTCATGAAATTTATTTCATGGGATATGCATGTGGCGTTAATGGAAACACATGGAATGATTATGGCCCCTACCTTACTGGCGATTGCCGGTATCATTCAAATTACTGCGAGTATTTTTCTTTTTCTTAATAAAAAAGTTTTTATCTGTGCGCTTGGTTTAGCGGCGATGGTTTTACTCATCAACCTAAACTTACATGATTTTTGGAATGTTTATGAGGGCGTTGATACTAAACATGAAACCCAGAATTTTTTCAAAAATATGGGCATATTTGCAGGCCTCTTATTACTCGCTGCAATGAATATGGGTGAGCCGAATAGTAGTAGCGAAAAATAAACGTTAGTTAGTTTGATATCAAGACGATTATAAACTCGGACCAGAAGAATATTTTGTAATATTTTTCTGGCCCGAGTTATTCTCTATTTATTCGTTATTTATTCGTTATTTATTCACTTTAGCGAACTGATAAGAAAATCGCGTAGTTGTCTTTTTTGTTTACGATCTAATGTAGTCGTTATATCTTTCAAATTTTCTGGCAAATGCGCTTTAGGGTCATCATGCATCTGAAATACATGGTAATCAAAGAAATGACGCCACGCGGTTCGCTTCTCAGGACTTAACTTTGCGATGGTTAGCATACTGTGAAGTATACTCTGACTTGGCGAGATGCCACTGTCTGTAATCCCATCCCACCAATAATTGACTAACATATTGACCTTATCCAACGATTGAACGGCATGCCACCAAAGCGCAGGGATGTAAATAGCGTCGCCCGGTTCTAGAACGGCTTCTTGACCTGCGTCTAACGCCTGTTGAAAACGGGGGAATTGTTCAAAATCTGGATCAAGAAGATTTACCATACTAATAGGCACGCCAGCAGGCGTATTTAATAACGGTCCCAAATAGAGATTATTTATTTGCTCTGGCGGAAAAAGAGTGAATTTTCTTCGACCGGCAACCACTGCCGCAAGATTATCGTAAGGGTCATAATGGGGGGCCACCATAGCTTGATTACCCATCCACATGGTTGGCGGAATCGATTTGTCGAGTAATGGCTGTGGATTTTCTTCATCAAACTTCTGCAATACCTCTCTGACTTGAACCGCCTGCACTGCAATTGCATTAGGATTTGGCTTATCAATATTAATCATTAGGTGCTCTACGGCAACACTTAACGTGACAGGTTTACGTATGAAGTTGTTATTTTTTAAATCTTTGTTATAAAAAAATCGTCCTTTAATATCAGGGCTACCCACAAGTGCTAATACTTCTTTTTTTCTATCATGAGATTTTATATAGTCAGCAAACGCTCTAGAAGATTCCTTTGCCGCTTTAACGACCGACCAATCGCCCATCAAGGATTTAAGAATTACTGGTTTATTTTGCGGAACAATTTCATTTTTAAATTGCTCAACAGTTACCTTTTCCCAACCTGAAATTGCTTGCATAAATATCTCCCTACATTACATATTTGACTCTCTGCTAGCTACAGCTCTAGCCTAACATATCACCGCAAATTATCGAATACGGAGATAATTAACTAATCTATCACCCCACATATAGCCGTAAACTGCGGTTAGAAGAGCATTGTTACAATGACTATTGAGTATTAAGCAATTGAAAATGAAGGGGATTTCTCGAATTGCAACAAAGCTCTTCTAACTCCCATTTTTCATTAACTTATGAATCATGCTCAGAAAGAAAGAAATTTAAGTTCGAATGACACTCACAAAAAAGCCCACAGAATGTGGGCTTTTATATTGACGGAACCGAAATAGTTATTTAACTAGAAATCATTGGCTATCTTTAATAACTTCCGTTTATTTTTTGCTGATAATCCAGAGTAAACTTTAATTAACTCGGCAAGATCATCTTCCTCTGCATACATATAACAGGTTGGAATCTCTAGCACTTCCGCTAGCTTACGCACAAAAACAAAATCGGGCGAATGACGTCCAGTCTCGTAATGATTAATACGCGGACTCGCAGAAGATTGATCTAAACCCGCAGCAACGCCAAGACCGGTTTGCGAATACTTTTCGCTACCGTCTTCATTTTTAATGCGCGTTCTTGCCTCTCTTAAACGTCTAGCAAGTATTTCTTTACCCGATATCATCAACTATTCAGCTCTTAGATTTGCTAAGAGGTGATATTAGATCTATCATGCAATTTCGAATACTTAGTAATCCTAAGAGGTAAGGCTCAGGCGAGCCACCGCATGCACCAAAGCAATGCGGATCAAACAGGGAGTTCGAGATGGATTTCAAGCCAATCATTTTTATATTTATTACCAGCATTTTTTTTATAACTGCTTGCACGCAATTATCCAACAGGCCGGTCGATACTGCTAGTCTTGTTAAAAGTATGCTCTATACATAGCGTCATTTGATTGAAGTTATTTATAACTCACAAGTTACCGGCAATATAAAGCGTAAAATGCTGCTAGAAAAAAGTCACTGCGACTTAATTGATCGAAAAGTAGTTTATGCCAACCAAGCAATAAACTGCCCAATTTCTGATTTAAACTCTCGCGCCTGTATTGCCCTATTCCATCAGTGCATTGGCCTCTGTAAGAGTTATAGGGAAAACTGCATACACTGTGAAGCGCAAACGATTCACTGCTTATCGAGTAAAGAAATAGATATCGCTAAAAAATGAAGTTGGAATGCTCTACTCAAATTTCTAC
>Ga0209833_1000689_pt1 | contig 24203 bp, 25 predicted proteins | sample COGITO_mtgs_1105_3_FD_184797 | JGI IMG/M metagenome (GOLD analysis project Ga0209833, IMG submission 184797) | Pelagic marine microbial communities from North Sea - COGITO_mtgs_110506 (SPAdes) (version 2) | ecosystem: Environmental > Aquatic > Marine > Epipelagic ... | reverse complement strand
ATTCTGCCGCTCGCTCTTTCAGGTGATCATGGTTTCGCTTCTACTCAGCTGGGTGACGGCGGTGACACTTACGCCACTGCTCGGGACGATGTTTCTCAAAGGACCCAAGGCGAAAAATGATGCGAAGAATGATGCAGGAGAGGATGCCAAGGATGAGAGCGAGAAGGATCCATACGATACCGCGTTCTATCGCCGTTACCGTGGGCTGCTTTCCACCTGTATCCGCTTCCGCTGGATTACAGTTGCTGCGGTGGCTGGGATCTTCATTGCCGCTGTGTTTGGCTTTGGATTTGTGAAGCAGAGTTTCTTCCCGCCATCGACACGGCCGCAGTTCATGGTCGATCTCTGGCTTCCCCAGGGCACTCACATCAATGAGACCGAGGCTAAGGCCAAGGAGCTCGAGGCAGGTGTCAGGAAGATGGAGGGCGTTACCCACGTTTCCAGTTTGATTGGCAAAGGTGGATTACGCTTCCTGCTGACTTATTCGCCGGAGCGCACGAACTCCGCCTACGCGCAGCTCTTGGTGGATGTTGAGGACGCCACCCAAGTGGATAAACTCATCCCGGAGATTGATGCCTACATTAAGAAGAACTTCCCAGCCACCCTTGGCTATGGCTATAAGTTCGAGCTCGGCCCCGGCTCTAAGGGCAAAGTGCAGGCGCAATTCATTGGCTCGGATAGTGACGTGCTGCGCAATCTTGCCAACCAGGCCCGTGACATCATGGAGGCTAACTCCAAGGCCAAGGCGGTGCGGACGGACTGGCGCCAGCGCGCCAAGGTGATCCGGCCCGTGGTCATTGAGGAACAGGCCAATCTCATGGGTATTGATCGCAAGGAAATTGCCGATGCGGTCAGGCGTGCATTCCAGGGTCAGTCGATCGGGGTTTATCGTGAGGGTGACTTGTTATTACCCATGATCATGCGCGCTCCTGAATTTGAGCGGGATAGCATTGACTCACTGCGCAGTATCCAGATCTGGAGCTGGTCTGCCCGCCGCCACATTCCGATCATGGAGGTCGTATCCGGCTTTGAGGCCAGCTACGAGGATGAGATCATCATTCGCAAGGACCGGAAACGTACGATTACCACCTTCTGTGACCCGGCATCGGGAACGGCGAATGAGTTGCTCGCGGAGCTCATGCCAAAGATTGAGGAGATCGAGCTGCCTGATGGATATAAATTACACTGGGCTGGTGAGTATGAGGACTCGGGCGAGGCCCAGGGATCTCTGATGGCAAGTATTCCGGTGTTCATAGGCCTCATGATTCTCGCTACGATTTGCCTGTTTAATAACCTGCGCCAACCTCTGGTAATCTGGCTCTGCGTGCCGCTGGCACTTATTGGTGTTTCCGCGGGTCTGCTATCCACCGGCCAGCCATTCGGCTTCATGGCGCTACTTGGTTTCCTGAGTCTTTCCGGAATGCTGATCAAGAATGCCATTGTGCTTATTGATGAGATCAATGCCCAACTTGCCACAGGAGCCGGCCCGATGGAGGCTATCCTTGCCTCGGGCGCGAGCAGATTGCGTCCCGTTGCTATGGCGGCTTCCACCACAGCACTCGGTATGCTGCCACTGTTTTTTGACGCGTTCTTTGTCTCTATGGCAGTGACCATCGTCTTTGGTCTGGTGTGCGCCACCGTGCTGACGATGATTGTGGTGCCGGTCTTTTACGCGATCGTTTACCGGGTGAAGTAACTTACTTACCATGTTCGCTTCAAAGCAATTTTCCAACAAAGCAGGGCGTCACACCCTACTGCTGGTTTGCCTGCTTGTCACTATGGTTTGCCTGCCGTTGCTCGAGCACTTGCCCATTGGCCGTATTTTACTCAGTGTTTGGTTTCTGCTGACTTCCGGCGTGTTGCTTGCCTCCTTCTCCGGTAAAGGGCGCCAACATCGTATCCTGCTGCTAGCCGGGGGGATTTTTTCTGCCCTGCTGTTGGCTAATCTGGTGATCCAATCAGCGGGCTGGAGCTCGACCGCGTTTCAGATGATCGCTTTCCCGTATGGCCTGATCTTTCTCTCCTGGGTCACCGGGCTACTGCTCTATTCCATCTTTCAGGCGGAGCGAGTCACACCCGATCTCATTTCCGGAGCTGTCGTCGCCTACTTGTTACTCGGCATTTGCTGGGGTGGGCTCTACTCGTTTATTGAGCTGACTCAGCCTGGCTCGTTCTCGTTTTCAGGTGAGGGTGGTGAGGAGCTTTCCTCCCTGTTTTATTTCAGCTTTGTCACCCTGACGACCCTCGGCTACGGGGATATCTTGCCCTTGAGTAAAATCGCCCGAACCAGCGCTTACCTTGAGGCAGTCACGGGGGTCATGTTCACGGCTATTCTCATCGCCGGTCTGGTGGGAAGCGTTCGCATGGGTCGAACGAAGGGCGAAGACTGAGCCGGCGGCTGGTGCGTGTGAAATAAATGAGTTCGTCGAGGTGTGGTGCATGATGGGGCTGCATGATTGTTCGCCATATTCTCAAATCGAGTCTGTTAGGCGGGTGGTGAAAAAAAGGATTGCCATCATCCGGAGAAGGCGTAATAATTAAGGTATCTTGATATTTAATTCACAAGATTATTCATTGTTCAATGAATCTGTAATCCTAACTCGCGGAGGAGTATTTGGAGACTCCCGATGCAAAAGCATCAACTGCGGAAACTTGTACTCACGCATTCGTGATCACGGATGGCAGCCGATAAAGTGGGCGGCTGTTGTCTGTAGTAAATTCACCCGCCACTTCATCGTCGTTAACCAACAACCTAATGATCCAACCCAACCACCCCGAACAAAGTCAGTCATCTGAAGAAGCAACAACAACTTCAACTAATCACAGAAAAACAACAGAGCCTCAGAAAAAGTCCCGCATTCAAGAATTTGGACTCCAGGCATCATCTAACGAAGTGAAGAACTTCGTTCTCGATACTAATGTGCTGTTACATGACCCAGGGTGTCTTAATCGGTTTAAGGATAATCATATATGCATACCCGTCGATGTGCTCGCGGAGCTCGACAAGTTCAAGGGTGAGCAAAGTGAGCGTGGCGCCAATGCTCGCCAAGTGCACCGCAGGCTAACGGAGCTATTTTCCTCAGGTGACATGGTGACCTCTGGAGTGCCTACTGAGGGTGGTGGCACGATCAGGTTGGTGATTTATGATCCGGATTTCTGTGAAGAAAATTCTAAAGAACTCGGCCAGTTTCTCCGTGTCTTTCCTGATCGCGAACGTGTTGATCATCGTATTTTAGCGGCAACGGTACTGCTGATGGAGCATAACGACGCTCCTGTGGTGCTGGTGACGAAGGACTTGAACATGCAGCTCAAGGCGCGTGCGGTGGGCATCGAGTGTCAGGATTACCTGAATGATAAAGTCGATCCTGCTGAGATCAGAAGCTATGATATGTGCTGTGTTGATGTTGACCCTGCGGAGTTACAGCGCTTTGCCAGTTCAGGTGAGCTTGCCCTAGAACATCCACGCCGTAAGGAGGTCGTGCTCAACCAGTATGTTTTACTCAAGGGAGGTGAAACGCAGACCATGCCAGCGCGGCTTGATTCGAACGGAACTTTTGTGCGTCTTCAGATTCCTGAAGTGCTGCGCATTCCCGATGGCCATCACCTTAAGCCTCTGAACTTAGGACAGAAATGCTTGATTGATGCACTGCTCAACCCAGATATTTCCTTGGTGACTTGTTATGGCCAGGCGGGAACAGGCAAAACGCTTGTGGCCGTGGCTGCAGGACTTCACGAAATGTTCAACCGTCGTTATAATGGGCTAACTATTAGCCGACCAGTGGTTTCTATGGGCGATCAATTAGGTTTTCTTCCCGGTACCTTGGATGAAAAGATGAAGCCGTGGCTACAGCCTATTTACGATGCGCTCGATCTGCTCATGCAGCCAAGCAGTAATCAGGGACCGCGCCGTAAGCAGCAGAAGAAAGAGAATAATAATGAGCCTGCGAGTAAGCCTTACGATGATCTCATCGAACGTGGCATCATTGAAATTGAAGCCCTTTGCTATATCCGTGGGCGCTCGATTCCTAATCGTTTCTTCATCCTGGATGAAGCCCAGCAATTGACTCCGCAAGAGGCTAAGACGGTGGTGACACGTATGTCTCGTGGCTCAAAGCTGGTGCTTGTCGGAGATCCTGCTCAGATTGATAACCCGTATGTGGATAGCCGCAGTAACGGGCTTGTGTTTACTCGTAACAGGCTCAAGGGTCAGCCATTTGCCGCTCATGTTACTTTGCTGCGAGGTGAGCGTAGTCCATTGGCGGAGGCTGGAGCACAGCTGATGTAGGCATGACGGCTGTTGAGATTGAATTTCTAGGGAATGTTATTCATCTAGTGCAAGTCCCCTGTGACAGATGATGACCCCGATGACACGATCTGTTTTACTGCTGCTCATTGTTTTGCTTTCAGGTTGTGTAGGCAATGCAGACCGTGCCAGGCCTTGGTTGGGAACTCTACGCCATGAGCTAGGTTATTTAGGCGCGCGTAATTGGGTGGTTGTGGCTGAGGCGGCTTTTCCCATTCACAGTCGCCGAGGGCTAAGTGTTGTTCAGCTTAATGGTGAGATTCCAGATGTGGTGGACGCTGTGGAGCGTGTCATTGAGGAGAAGTCTCACGTTAAGCCGCGCCTCTATGTGGCCACGGAGGCAGCCAGTGCGCCCTACGATTATGCCCCAGGAATTAAAAACTATCGCGACCAGCTTGAGGAGGCTTTGCATGGCCGGGAGACAGTCCAGCTTGATCATGCAATGTTAATGCGTATGCTTAACGACGCCAGTAAGACCTACCGGGTGCTAGTCATCAAGACGCGCAGCGCTCTTCCATACACATCTGTGTTCATGGAATTAGGAAGCGGCTACTGGGATGCTGAGTCTGAATCAGCACTCAGAGAAGTCATCGACAACGAAAACCTCCGATAATCAATCATCACACCATTATGGCAGCGCCCAAAAAAATAGACGAGGAGCTTATGCGTGAGCGTGAAGAAGCATGGGTAGGCGATGCTGTGCTGGCCTTGTTCGTGCGTCGACTGATTCTCAAGGAGCAAGGGAAAATGGATGGCGAGATGTTCATCCGTTGCACCTCGAACGATTTTCTTCGCAATATTGGTAACCCGACCTCTGTAGAGGCCTTAATAGGTCGTATCTATGAAGGCGAGGGGCTTGAGGCTGCTTTTGATTGGATGGAATTTCAATTGCTGCCTGTGTTTCGCGAACAGGAAAAAAATTACCGTAATCGAGAAGCTCAGAAGCCATTGAAGCGGCAAAAGAAACGGCGCTAATTCTTCCAATGTAGTCATGAACGTTTCCCCATACTTTTTGTTGACCGTGGGAGGTTTCTTGCTGCTAGATTATGAGTAGGTGATGCTACCGATTGTGATAAGCTCTACGGTCATTTTTGAGATCGTGGGACCTATTGTTAACAAGTTTGCCATCCGGCGTGTCGATGGGCAGGCTTAAAACAAGGCAAGTTGTATGCTTATTTTGCCAGTGAGCGGATGAAGTTCTCAAAGTAATCGACACCAGCTTCCAAGTCGGAAATGCGGATAAACTCATCCTTGGTGTGGGCCTGATTGATCGATCCTGGGCCGATACATATGGAGGGGATGCCGGCGGCGTTGAGATGTGCGGCATCTGAGAACCATGGAGCGCTCACGGCTTTTGATGCTGGGTTGGCGGCTTGCATACGCTGTATCCATGGGTTGTCATTGGCAACCTCCATGGGCGGGTTTTCATGGGGATTGATGACCTGAAGGGGCAGTTGTTGTTCGTTGATGACTTTTTCTACCAGTGCCAGAGCACCTGCATCATGATAAAGGGCTGGGGTGGTCCTGATATCAATCTGAGCGGATGCGGAGTCAGGTACGATGTTGGCTTGTTTGCCACCGGTGATGGTTCCAATATTGAGTGTTGAGTGGCTAAGCGTTGGGTGAGTGTAGCTGGCGAGTTGACTGGTGATGGCTTGGTCAAACTTATCGAGGGCACGGGCAATTTTGAGAATCGCGTTGTCGCCTGCCTCAGGTTGGGACGCGTGCGCGGCCTTTCCCGTGGCTTTGAGTGTCGCCCAAAGAGAGCCCTTGGTGACATTGACAATGTCAAGAGAGGTGGGCTCGCCGGCGAGGCCGAATTGGTATTGCGCTGCGTGCTTTTCACCAAAGTGCTTGGAGCCATGCTGGGAGGCCTCTTCGCCCATAAAACCGACAAAGTCGACAGCGACCGGTAGGCTAGGAAGAATGTCTGCACAGTTCGCTAGCGCCTGTAGCATCGCTGCCATGGGGCCTTTGGTGTCGGATGCGCCACGCCCCAAAATACGCCCGTCATCGCTGATCGTGCCGAAGGTGTCCATATCCATACCCGCGACACTTACCGTATCCAAATGCGGGCAGAGCAGGATGCGAGGCCGGCTGTCTTTTGCTGATGTCGCAGAGGGGCAGCGGCCGATTACATTAGGTCTGTTTGGCAGCACTTCCTCTTGGGTGACCGTGAAATTGATGTCCTTCAAGTAATCCTGGACGAAATTGGCCATGGCGGCCTCACCCTCGCCATCGGGGCTGCAGTCGGGGTTGACACTTGGAATGCGGATCAGTTTTTGGAGTAGTTTGACAACGTTACTTGGCATAAGGCGGTGATAACTACAAAACAGATGAAATACCCGCAAAAAATGACTGTGGTGATACTGGCTTTCCGTCTAAACTAAACGCGTGCACCAAGATGTTGAAAAGGTATTGATTGATGAGCAGGTGATCCAAAAGAGACTGGTCGTCTTAGCTGAGAAAGTAAGCACTGATTTTGAGGGCAAGCCGATGGTGGTTGTGGCTCTGCTGAAGGGGGCGATTCTGTTTATGGCAGATTTATTACGTAAGGTTCCCTTGCCGATGGAAATCGAGTGTATCAATGTTGCCAGCTACCACGGCGGAACGACCAGTAGCGGAGAGGTGACATTCCTCGATCGGTCCCTACCGGATGTTAAGGGCAAAGTCGTCTTGCTCCTCGATGATATTCTCGACACGGGTAGGACCTTGGATGCTGTGAAAACAAAGCTCAATGAGCTGGGGGCGGCCGAGGTGAAAACTTGCGTGCTTTTAGCCAAGGATATTGACCGAGCTGTATTCAAGGAAGCTGACTACACCGGCTTTGTCATCGGGGATGAGTTCGTAGTGGGTTATGGTCTGGACTACCAAGGGCGTTATCGTAACCTACCTTATGTTGGTATTCTCAAGGAGAACGCCATCTAACGTGAAATCAGAAAGCGTGGCCGGTTAAGGTTCGGTAAGATTTCTCAATCTATCGTGATGATGAATATTTTGTTAGCACCTGATAAGTTCAAGGAGACGTTCTCTGCCGAGAAGGTTTGTGAGCTTGTGACCCGTGGTCTTCGGCAGGTATTGTCAGTATCAGAGGCGGAAATTGTATCCTGTCCCATTGCTGATGGTGGTGACGGTTTTGTGGAGGTGCTTATGGCACAGCTGGGTGGTGAGTGGGTGGAGTGTGAGGCACATGATGCGATGGGGCGTCCACTACTTGCGCGTTACGCGCTGTGTGGTGACACAGCGGTGATGGAAATGTCGGAGGCCTCAGGAATACGTCATATCCCCAAAGAAATGCGTGATATTTGGCGCGCGAACACTCAGGGAACAGGAGAGATGATGCGGCATGCCATTGAACGCCATGGCGTCCAACGTATCATCATGGGGATCGGTGGCAGTGTGAGTAATGACGCTGGCTGTGGTATGGCTGCGGCTCTGGGTGTTAGATTTCTTGATGAATCTGGGGTAATGCTTGATCCGGTGCCGGGTCAGCTGACACGGTGCGCTTTCGTAAACGATTCAGAGCAAATTTCTTTGCCTGAGGTTATTGTCGCCAGTGATGTTGATAACCCTCTGCTAGGAGATTGCGGGGCCGTGCGTGTGTATGCCCCTCAGAAAGGCGCAGGTGAAGCTGATTTGGCGAAGCTGGAGTCCATGCTCGGGGCTATCGTTACGCTCACCCATGGTGATCAAGCAGCGCTTGAAGCCGGTGCAGGAGCTGCCGGTGGGCTGGGCTTTGGTCTATTGCACTTTTGTGGTGCGCGTCTGCTGTCTGGCTTTGATCTGGTTGCCGAGGAAACAGGGCTACTGAAAAAAATGACTCGCTGTGATTTGGTCATTACCGGTGAGGGAAAACTGGATGCTCAGACTTTACATGGCAAAGGGCCAGCAGGGGTGGCGCGCTTGGCCCATGAGGCAGGCAAGCAGGTGGCCGTCATTGCGGGTTTAGTGGAGCTCGAAGAAAATGACCCAAGCGCTCTATTTGACCACATTTACGAGCTTCATGACGGATCGCGCCCTATTGAGGAAACGATCCGCTGTGGTGAAGCCTTGCTGATAGAAAAATCGGCGCAATTAGCCAGAGAGTTAGCCTCTGGGCTATAGAGAAGCCCGGTATTACGTGAGGCTAAGGATAGATGAATACGGATTACTCTGTATTCTCTTCGGTCATCTTCCTTAGCTCGTATCCTGAGTAAAAGGGTTCCACGTCCTGCTGTAGTTTTTCTCGGGTAAGCTCACCGTCTTTGACAGAAAACTCATAAAGGTTATATGCGCCTTCGAGGTAGCTGAAGCTGGTGGTGTCATCCTCGTAGAGCTGACAGGTGCGAACCTTGGTACCGTAGTGGCGGATCTCAATAGCTGCTCCCTGCATGTCCCTGGTGCGGTTCACGGGGTCTTTAAGCATTGGGATGAGTGCGCCTTCCTTGACGAAGAGTGGTGGCATGTCATTGGTTTGCTCTGCGGTGACGATGATCGTTGTGCCATTACCCGCTAGCTTGCCGGTATAGAAGTTATACCAATTTCCGGTGGGGAGATTCACCTTGCGCTCTGTCTGTGTGTTGATGAAGGGGGCTACCAGGATGTCGGGTCCAAACATATAGAGGGTATTGTCCTCGGTGATTTTCTGGTGGAAGCCATCTCCGTAAGGATCTTCTTCACTATCGAGTTTGCGCGTTTGTGATTTGGTTTGGGCTTCCGCCTCACCGGTTTCAAGCAGCATCGAGCGAACCGGAGGAATGCCTTCTTGGTTGTAGCGTGCAAAGGCGGTGTAGAGGTAGGGTAAGAGCTGCATGCGAAGCTGGATGGTGCGGCGGATGGCATCGGTAGAGTCTTCGTAAGTCCATGGCTTCGTCTCACTGGCCCAAGCATTGAGCATCGCCATTGGCGATAAACAGGTGGTGTGCATGCGGTTAATCCACTCGCGACTGTTTTTGGCGCTGCGGATTTCAGGACACCATAGAATACCACTAAGGCTGGCAGCCGAGATGCCTGTGACATACTGATCATGTCCGTAGGAGTCTGAGTAAATGACAAAGGGGTAATTGGACGCGGCCCCATTGCTGGCACGAACTTTGGAGTAGGTGCGCCTGTTGTTTTTCTGGTAGAGCTCTTTGTAGATCATGCGTTGCAGTTGCATGCCGTAGGTTTGGCGCATGACCTCTGCAGGCGTGCCGGAGGGGAAGGTGGCATGGTCTGGCCACAGCCAAAAGTCATAGCCATCACATTCATCAATCTTGTAGCCAGATATGCCGATATCAAAGTGGTCGGTTTTGTGTTGGTCGAGCAACACCTTGCGTGCTTCGGGAAGCATGTAGTCCGGGGCGATACCGAGCCAGACGGTGTGTGAGCCGGAGAGTGGATACATATCCTCATAGATTCGGGCGTGCTTGGAGATGTAGGGGTTCACCCAGAGATTGAGGCGAACGCCGTCATCAAGAAGCTTTTGCGTGAAAGCGGCGGGATCGGGGAAACGCTTTTTCTGCCACTCGAAGGTGCAGGGGTAGGATTTGGACTGCCAACCTGGTTCGAGACCAATGACATCAAGGGGCATATTGTGGTCTTTAAAATCTGCGATTTCCTGTTCCGTTTCAGCGGCACTGAACTTAGCCGGGGTGCGGTGCCAGAAACCAAGTCCCCAGAGTGGCGGCATGGCACCACCACCAGAGTAGAGATTATAGCGAGCGACAATGTCCTGAAGGTTTGTGCCGGTGAAACCGACGAGCTCAATGCCATCTCCCTGAATGTATGCCTCCACCGCATCACTGGGTGGGACTGCGAGCCAAGGGCCGGCTTGCTTTTCGTCAGCAGGGGGGTTGCGGTCGACTTCTTTGGGCAGATTTAGAGAATCCTTGCGATTGCAGACTTGGTTGTAAATTTTCAGATAGGCTGCGGTATTGAAGAATACTCCGTAGCCCTTGCTGGAGATGAAAAAAGGCACTGGAGCATGAGTTGAACCACCGTCTTTGCTGTAGTGATCTACTTTGAGTTCAATGACCTTGCCGCTGCGCATGGTTTTATCAAACTGCAGACCGTAGCCGTAGATTTTTTCATTAGGCTCAGTAGGGATATACACCATGATCTTGTGATCAGGGTTGATTCGGTAGCGGGCGTTTTCGAGTGCCTTGGTCAGCGGCACATCGGGCAATGAATTCAGAGCTTTCAGCTTGGGTGGAGCACCGGCGAGGTCGCTATAGCGGTAGAGCTTATCTGTTTCGCCAAGGCTCGCCACATAGACTCCGTTAGCGAGTTTTTTCCAGTCATTGATGGGTTTGAGGTCGGAGATGTCGCCATCAGGTGCTGCGCAGAGTGAGGTAGTGGCAATGGCTGCTGATAACAGGGAGGTGATAAAAGGAAATCGCATAGCTATTTTTGATATTGTGTGGTTCGTTGAGCTTTTGTGGGAAAGTTCCGCATGCAGGGTCATCATCAAGTTGGGAGAGGCTGCCGTTCGATGACGACTATACTCAGACGAAAGTCCATGTCTTCCATAAAATGGGACAGTGGAATACAAAAAAACCGCCATGAGTTGGCGGTGGATTAATTACACTAGCTTGTATTCACTAGGCTTTTTTTACATAGCTTACGTGCGCTAGGTTATAAAGTGGTGGCTCCACCCGGGTTCGAACCAGGGAAACTTTACAACGTGTTTATAATGGTTCAGTAAAGTTCTAAAAACCAACTACCTACAAGGAAAAGAACTTCTTCGCAGCTTACAGATAGTAGTTGACTGGTAGCACATTGTTTGCATAATTTGCGTATGGCCAGCATCTATCGGAAAAAGAACCTCGCGGGTAAGTTAGTGTCGAGTTGGTATTGCTCATTCCGAGTGCCGACCGAGGACGGAGGAGTAAGGCAGATTCACCGATCAACAGGCAAGGCCACAAAGAAGGAGGCAGAGGCAGCGGCAAGATTGCTTGAGGAGGCCGCCATGAGAGAGGCTGGTGCCGGCGATATCAAGTCGAGGGCAATCATGGAGCAGGTCACTGAGGCGGGCGAGTTAGCCATGAGGGGCAGACTTAATCCAGCAAGAGCAATCCAGATCATTCAGCACATCCGCAAACTGGGTGGTGATGATGCGGACATCCATACAGTGAGAACGTGGTGCAGTGAATGGATGAAGGAAAAAGAGACATCGGTCACCCTTGCCACTTACCGCGCATACAGGACATGCACAGAGGGCTTCATTGAGTCGCTAGGGGAGCGAGCAGACGAACCCATCGACATGATCACGTCAAAGGACGTTCGCAAGTTCAGAAGCGATCTACAGGCGAAGGGCTTAGTGGGCGCCACCTGTAACAATAGAGTCAAGATGGTCAGAACTGTTTTCCGTGACGCGGTGAAGGATGACTTGCTGATTAAAAACCCTGCCGATTCGGTCAACTCACTAGATGAGGACGATTCAGTGGAGAGAGAACCATTCACCTATAAGGACGTTAAAAAGATACTCAAGGCCACACCATCGAGCGACTGGCGCGGCGTCATCTTAATTGGTGCATATACTGGGCAACGCCTCGGTGACATCGCAACGCTCACCACCGACAATATCAACATGGACGAGAAGGTGGTCACTCTGATCCCACAGAAGACCCGCAAGCGTAAAGGCAAGCCGGTGAACATTCCGATGCACCCCGACCTAGTTGATTACTTTACTGAGAACCCTCCACCCCCATTCAAAGAAACGCCACTGTTTGCCACGCTGCACAATGTCCCTGTAGGCGGCACCAATGCGCTCTCTGATCAGTTCACCGACATCATGGAAGTTGCCGGCGTAGATAGACACCTAGCGCGTAAGAAGTCAGAGGGAGCCGCTAAGGACGTATCAAGGAAAGGCTTCCACAGTCTCAGACACTCATTCAACTCATGGCTTGCCGATGAGGACGTGCCAGAGGATTTGAGAATGAAAATGTCAGCACACACAGACAGCAGTGTGAGCAGGGGATACACACACCAACAGATCGAGACATTACGCAACGCCGTCAACAAAATCAAAAAGCTATCATGAGCGATTTATCAGATTTAAAACTCTATTGCCAATCCCGCGAGGAGTGGGATGCCGTGCGCGAAGAAATGGAGGGTCAGACACTTGAGGTAAACGCCCTCATACTTGCCACAAATCCCCTTTACTGGGAAAACGCACTTCAATGGATGAATGACCCCGATGACGTAAAAAAAGCGTTCATGGATGGGTTCATGAAAGATGGTGCAGTCAAAGCCAGAATGGTGGCCGCGATGGGCTTGTCTGCCCTCAATAAAGCACCAGCCAAAGGTCTGTTGGAGGACGCCAGAAACATCAAGCAGCGCATGGATGCTGGGCGTGAGTGCAAGACTGCTCTCATGCTCCTTGGGAATCTGCTGGTGGACTTGGTGGACGATGGTGACCACAAGACACTAGCCGATGCGGCAAGGCTCTTAAAAGGCGATAATGGCGACCACAAAAAAGGGGCGTTTGCACAGGCGCCAGGAGATGTCTGGAAAGCATTTTGTCAGTATCATATCGAGACCGGATCACTGCCAACAAAGGGTAAACTTGATGAGCTTGCTGGCATTGAAGACGGGCGCAAAATAAGAGGCCCGTTAGGTTTGAATGGTTTGCCGGAAAGGCTTTGAGGGGTGGGGAGTTTTTCTGGGTTTTTCACCCCATTATGCGCGATGGGGTTCTGTGGTTTTATGATGCCATATGCATCCAACATCATTAGACATAGACAGACAAGTTCAAGGACTTGCAACGCCAAAATGGATTAGACTGCCGCAGGTAATTAACTGCTACGGACTATCCCGAACCAAGACCCTCCAACTCGCGAAGGACGGCAAAATCACCAGCGTCTCACTACGTGAACCTGGCATGATTAAAGCGACCAGGCTTTTTCTGGTTGAGTCATTAGACAGCTACATCGAGAGCTTTTTGCCATCTGGAAAGGAGTCCGTATGAGCGACAAAGACACCAAGACATTGGCCGTGATGATTGCTAATCGAGCCGCCGATACTGAGACTACAGAGGAGCTTAAAAAGGACAGGCTTGGCTTGGCACTAAAGGAACTCTGCAACGCTCTCAAAGCCAGCTTCAAAGAGCAGGACACCGAACTGTAAAATATTTAACTCACCATAAGAAATGACCAATCTAGAAATGGAAGTGTCTTGCTTCCCAAACATCAAGACAATCACACCCGCCGGCACTCAGACAGTCGAGCAGGTGGTAGAGACAATTCGCAGCGAAAAATATAAAGACATCTGCGACAGGATAGGACTGCTTAAAAAAGCCCACCTTGCCGACCCCAAGGACAAAGCCAAAAAGGACAAATACCAAGACCTAAAAAAGACACTACCTAACTTCACCGCATCAGGCGTTTTCAGCGAGCGCAATAATGACAGCCTGCTTAAGCATAGCGGAGCTGCTCAAATTGACTTAGACGGCAAAGACAACCCAGGAAAAAGCATGGAGGATATGCGTGAGGTTCTAGAGAATGATCCTCGTGTTTTCCTTGTGCTTAAGTCTCCATCGCGTGACGGAATGAAAGCGCTTTGCAGAGTGTCTGCCAGCGCAGAGACGCACAAGGCAAGCTGTGAGGCAATGCAGGCATACTACAAAGAGAAAGGCTTTAAAGCTGACACGACATCAGACGTCAGCAGAGCATTTTTCGTGTCCTCCGATCCCGACATTAAAACCCCTCGAGATTTTGGTGATGCTGATGAGTATAAACCCCTAGAGGTCGACATTTCCATATTTGAGAATGGAAAGCTGTCAACCACGCCGCCCCTCCTCACTAGCGCTGACCAGATCGATCCGATCACCTTTGCTGACGTGACACCGCAGCGACCGCTAGAAGACGCCACAGTGGCTCTGAGAGCGATTAAGGATGCTATCGGCAGACCAGAGTATAACGACCGCTTACACATCCTCTCTGGCATGTTTAATTCATACGGACAATCTGGCTATGACGCTGTGCAGGACGTGTTTGGAACTGATGGTTTTGACAAGCCGATAAAGCACCTCACCGAGAAGCATACCGCCGGCACTGTGTTTCACATGGCTGCCGAACTGAGCAGAGTGCAAAGCAACCCCCTGCCTGTCGCTAGCGATGGTGATGAGTTTCTGCGCGAGCTAGAGTCGATGGTAGCATCAACCCCGGATCACATTCGCAAGATGGAGGAGCAAGCAAGAGACGCTGTCTTTGTTCTACCGCGTATTGCTTGCCTTGGTGACCTCACCATCATCAATGCGCGATTCAGCACAGGCAAGACGCTGCTGACGCTCTGGTTGCTCTCTCAGCGCGATCTCATCGACACACAAGGACTGAAGATCTTTTACATCAATGCTGACGACAGCTTCAATGGTGCAATCGAGAAGGCTATTCTTGCCGAGTCAATCGGAGTGAGTGAGCTAGTGCCAGGACAAGCAGGCTTTACCAGCGACAAGCTAGAGTGGATCATCAAGTCAGCGATAAAGACTGAGCACGCACGCGACGTTGTTATCATCTTGGACACGCTGAAGAAGTTCGTCGATACGATGGACAAGACACAGGCTCGCAAGATTAACCTGCTGCTGCGTGAGTTCTCTGGCTGCGGTGGCACTGTCATTGCGCTGGCGCACACCAACAAGCACAAGATAGCCGGTGAGAGCGTTGCTGAGGGAGTTGGAGACTTTCTTAGTGACTTTGACTGCGCCTATCTGATGGATGAGATCGAGCCGACACCTGAGAACGTGAAGACAATAGTCCTCAAGAATCAGAAGCTGCGCAATCCGAACGCAAAGGAGGTGCACTTCATCTATGACACCACAGAAGGCATGACATGGAGACAGCGCTTTGACTCTGTGGAGATGGTTGGAAACGAGCAAGCGAAGGCTGTCTGCGCAGAGGCGAAAGCCAACGAGCAGCATGAGGAAGATTTGCCGACTATCATTTATCTTGAGCGGCGCATCCATTCATCGAGCGAGCCGATATCAGCGACTGCGCTTTGTCAGCATGATCTTGATGGTGACGCATCATCGAGAGGACAAAGAGAGCGCGTGCTGAGTTTGTATGCAGATACAAATCCGAACGAGTTACACAGGCACTGGAGGCAGCGCACTATGACGAATAAGAAGGGAATCTTTTACACACCACCAGAAAAGATAGAGCCGTTTTAGACTCACTGTCTTTCTGTCTTTTGCATCTTTTAGCTATAGCGATCTCGGACACCAAGAAGCGCTATCCTATATCTAGAGCTAAAAAGATGAAAAAGATGGAAAAGATAAAAAGATAGGGAGAGACAAAAAGATAAAACCTAAAAGACAGCGCAGACAACCTCGTTGAGTTGGGGTCTGTAATAGATGATTGCTGATAACAACACACCACACGAAGAACCAGAAGACGTGGAGAACGTCTACCGAGAATGTGCAATGAAGTTTACTCGCATCCTGTCGTTGGCAGTCGCGTTCATCACAGAATCAGACTCACAAGCTGTGGCTGCCTGGGCTGTCTGTTACGCAACAGGCAATCCACACTGCGCCGGCGTCTCTATCACAGATAGGTCAGCAATGCTCCAGATATCGCCACAGGCGCTGAGTAAACAGATAAGACGCTTCATCAATGAGGCTGATCTCGATGACTCCACTGGCTACCTCTACTCTAAGAAATAGGATCATGGACATGAATGAGGAAATGCTGACTGAGATTCAGAAGCAGCACAGCAAATGCAAGCGCATGGTTAACCACGCTAGAGCAGCGTTGAAGGATACAACCGCTCAAGCTCTCAAGGTGTCAGCTCTGGTTGAGAAGGCGTCACGCCACCACCGCTCTGGATTACATGACTACCTATCACCAGTGATGAACGGCGTCGAATCGAGAGCATACATGACGACATACGCTGCCAGCAAATGTCGCTGCATCGACACTGACAAGCGAGTGCTTCAAGCTCTGAACATAATGGAGAAGGCCGCACCTATTCCAAGAGGAAGCAAAACCAAGTCACCACCATCACTGACATCGAAGCTGGCGAAGGCGAATGCTGACATCTCAAGACTGATGAAGTCGCGTCCAGTTGAGCAGATGAGCAAGGCAGAAGCAGAACTCGCAAGGGACGCAATGACGCCACTAGCGGAGCTGTTCATAAAACTATCAAACAAGTGAATCATGATAACTCATAACTCACTAATGAACAGTGACATACACCCCCATAGACAGACTTCTAGTAAAATTGATCTTCGTGAGGTCATCAATTCCACGTCAGAAAAACGCCTTTCTGCACAAAAACGACTGAACCCCTGACACCATGGATACCCTCGCACAATTAGCCGATTATCACTACGTTTCTTTAAGCGTCATCAAACGACTAAAAGCAAAGGGCGTTGATGTCCACAACCACCTAGAGGTTGAATACAAAATTTTAAACCAGGCACATCGAAGTGAGAGCTGGATTAACGGAAACCCCAACCGTCACGGCACAAGGTTCCCCGCATCATGTGAGCTCAAGGAGCGTGATGCCCTAGTATGCTACTGTGAGGATAAGGATTACCTTTGCGTCTCCTGTCGCGCTGACTGGGACTATGGCTGCAAATACGCCATGCGCTTAATTGAGTCTGGCAACTGGCCAACTCAAGCCGAGGTGGATGCGTTGAGGGAGTGATCAGATGGCATTATCGTTAACCTAACTTAATTTCCACCAGCTTGCCAGACACCTCGGCAAACCAAGCGGTGACAATGCCTGCGGAGTGTTCGACAAGATTGGAGTGGTCATCCCCAGCGTTGGCTTGGTAAAAAAGTGCATGATTAATACTCCTCCCTTACTAGGACTAACAAGCATCGTGCTGGCTGGCACGATGATTAACGCAGAAGCCATCACTATCGCTCACGGAGGCCCCAACGCTGGTAGCGTAGACATCGATTTTGTCGATATCGGCAACACCGATGTAACAACAGGTGATACGGCCAACACCGTCAACGGAGCCAATCCCGGAGTCGTAAGCTACGAATACAGCATTGGCAAATTTGAAGTAACCGCAGATCAGTGGGCTGCTGTGATAGCCGCCGATAGCGTGGTGGGTAACGCAGGCAATTGGAGCGGCTCACAACCCACCGCAAGTTCAAGCTGGTATGAAGCGGCGAAGTTCGCCAACTGGCTGACCAGTGGAGACGCGCTGCAAGGAGCCTACACATTCAGTAATAGCACCACCTTCACTGGAGTGGACCGAGACACCGCCCTGACCACCTTTGGAACCATCTACGTGCTGCCCACCGAGGACGAGTGGTATAAAGCAGCTTACCTCAAGAGCGATGGCAGCGGCTACACCCTGTATGCGACCGGGGATAGTGTGCCGACAGCGGGAACCGATGCGAATAACAATGGTGCAAACCCCGCCCCCTGGAACGTGGGCAGTGGCAGTGTGGAAAACAACGGCACCTATGACATGGGCGGCAACGTCTGGGAATGGGGTGAAAGTGAGTATAGCGGTGAGTCGCGGATGCTCCGCGGCGGCGACTGGAACAGCCTCTCCACCTACTTGCAGTCGTCCAGCCGCGTCGAATTCGACCCGGTCAACGAGCTCGACATCGTAGGTTTTCGTGTCGCAAGCGTCAGCGCAGCTGTCGCGGCGGTTCCAGAGCCGTCGAGTGTCGGTTTACTAGTCATCGGAGCGATGGGCTGTGTGCTGCGCAGGAAGCGTGGCTAGTGTTCCATCTTAATTTCCAAAGCCCGCTTCCTTCACAGGTGGCGGGTTTTTCTTTGCCTAGAACCACACACCGCCGGCGAGCTGTTGGGGCGTTTCCTATTTTGAGGCGACCTTATGCGGGCCTGCGCGAACTGCTCTGAGTTGAATTCGTGTAGTAGATAACGGGCAGCGACTAACGCGCCTCTTAACCAATAACTACAGACCAATGACCACCACAAAATCAAAGCCACTTGCAACAGCCAAGGAAAAGACGACACCACCCAAGCCCAATGATCACGGCTTAAGTTATAAGAAGCTAATCCAAATCCACCGCGACACAAGAGAGTCGGGCTGGAGCTGGGGGAGTGCCGCAACCATCAAGGACAATTACCAAATCCCTGGCAGTGTTCTTGCTTCGTTTCATTCAATCTACGGATTGCCACAGCTAGTAAGCAGCCGTAACCAAATGCCTGTTTACTCATTGCCATGCCTTGAGGTGATTCTGGAGACGATTGAATCATTACACGAAACCAGCACCGAGGATTCCACCAAGGAGCGTATGCAGATACTCCAAGCAGAGGCAGAGGAAGAAGTCAAAGACGCCATGCGCGCAGAGCTGGAGAACAAATTCCAAACAGTTTAATCATGAGCAAATCAAACCCAATCAGAGACGCCTTCATTGCCAATCACAAGAAACGGCAGGCGGCAGATAAGCAGGCCACCGAGGTGCAACCAGTCAAGAAGCCAACCGACCCACAGGCAGACCTTCAACACTCCAGAGAGACGCTGGCAGCAGCACGCAAAGTATGTGAGAGCATCACCAACCCGTGGAAGCAGTATCGCAGTTTACAGGCAAGCGACCCAGCAGCAGCCGGCGTTTACTATCGCAAAAATAAAGCAGCCATAGCGGCGTGCAGAACCAACCAATAATCTTATGCATCTGATTACCGAGGACGAAGCGCGGCGACTATACTTTAGCATCGAGGCGAGACCGTCACCATCTCAGATGGCGAGGCTCCGGCGGTTGCATGGTTTGCCAGCGGTTCGCCTCGGTCGTCGCGTGCTTTACTGGACTGACGAGCTAGAAGCTCACTTAAAATCGCTGAATAAGCCGCAATCAGAATAAACCAATTTTTTTTTAGACACCTTGGTCAGTGTTTCTAAATTGCCAGCCTCCATTGGTGTAATGCTGATGGGGGCTTTTTTTGTGAGGGTGGTGCGGACTTGTTGTGGAATCGTGCAAATGGAACAATCAGAACCTTACTGATAGTTAGCATACTGTTTGCATATCGCTGACACCGAGGCATAAAAAAGGCCCTTACCTATTGAGGTTAAGGGCTTTATTAAAGTGGTGGCTCCACCCGGGTTCGAACCAGGGACACAAGGATTTTCAATCCTCTGCTCTACCAACTGAGCTATGGAGCCTCACCTTAATTGCAGCAAAGCTGCTACGGGTGCGGGAGGGGTTTAGTTCCCGACGGCCGGATTGACAATAGAAAAATAGAGGAAAAGTGAAGAGGCTTGTCTCATGGAGTGTTTTCTTAGGAAGATGTCTAAGGGCACACATAAAAAGACACCCCGTAGTGGAGTGTCTTTTGAGAAAATAGGTAAGCAGTAGAAACTGATTTCAGAAGCTGCTTTGGTGAGGAGAAAGCTTATGCGCCTTCGTCTTCAGCAGGTTTGACCCTTTGGAAACGCCAGCGAATGGCGTGGCGCTTGACTGCCGTGCGCTCTTTACGCTGTTTGCGCTGGGTCACGGTCTCAAATGCACGACGACGGCGCATTTCTTCAAGAATACCTTCGGAGTCGAGCATGGACTTGAGGCGCTTCAGGGCGCGATCAACGGGCTCACCTTTTTGGATTTCGATACCTCTCATAAATTGGATTGGATAGTGTTATTAGCCGGTTTTAAACCGATGTTGGAGCTGTTATTCAGTGGTTCTTGCGCTTAACCGCAAGAGTTACACCGGCTGCAGGGAGGCGGAAGTTAGGGGTCAGCAGGTCGGTGGTCAAGCTGAAAGAGGTGAAAAATCCCTTAAAATTTCTCAATATGGGGATCTTGGGCAGCTTGCACTCCTTTACTTGCCTCCTGGGACAAGTTTTTTAATGCTTTCATAGATCGGGCGTCCCGTAATGCGACGGTTGAAGAGGTAGATAGCGACCAACGCAAAGATAATATTAGTAGCCCAGGCTGCCAGGATGGGGGACATATGGCCAGCCTCACCAAAGGTAAGGAAAAAACTCGAGGAGAAAAGCATGCCGGCAGATAGGAACAGGGCGATTGAGACCCCTCCACCGAGTCCACGTCTACTGAAGACAATGCCGAGCGGTGCTGCCAGTAGGATGGTGATCAGGCAGATAATGGGCTGGGCAATGCGGTAATGCCACTGGGTCAGGTAGGGAAGGCGATTTGCCCATTGCACCCCCTCGTGGGCTCTAAGCCAGCTGTTGAGCTCGGGTATGCCAAGGTGGCTCTGGTCGAGGCCGGGCTTGACGATTTGCCATGGGGTTTCTTGCCAGTCTCGGGTGATGCTTGTTGGGGTGTCGATTTTGACGGGTAAGGGAACCGCTTGTAGGTCGATAAGCTGAAGATTTGAGAAGGTCCAATGTTTATGTTCTCGTGACCATTCGGCTGTTTGCGCCTCGAGTTTGGTGGTGGGGTGGTTGCCTTCATTGAAGGAGTGAACGGTAACATTGCGTAAGACTCCTGTTTTTTCAAACTGGTAAGGAAACGACCCGACGAGCCAGACTCGCCGGGACTTGCTGTCTCGGTAGAGCACAGATCGGGCTCGGTCAGCTTCTCCATCTTTAGCAATATCGATGACCAAGTCCTTGTTGCCCTCTGCCCAAGGACCCCAGTGATAGTTGAAAATAAGGCATATCACAGAGCTGAAAATACCCGTAAGCAGCAGAGGCATAACAATTCTGAATACACCACGTCCTGTTTGGATCATTGCGACAATTTCCTGATGCCGTGACATTTTCCCTAGGCAGTAGAGCAGGGAGAGCAAGAGCACGTAGGGGAGGATGAAAACGAACATGGCGGGAATGAAAATGCCATAATAGCTGATAATCACATCGAGGGTGTTACGGGCTTCATTGAAGTCCGACATGTTACTTTGTAGATCGGTGAGGATCATGACGGCCAGCAAGGCTCCCATACATAAAGCAAAGGAAGTAAGAAACTGCCTTGCCATGTAACGGTCTAAGCTGCCGGAGAAACGATATATCCAGGCTGCGATGGCAGGGAGCAGGCAAAGTAGGCCAAGAAGGTAAGGGCGGGCTCGATGCCCAGTAATATCCGTATCGGGAAATCCTAGGATGTGCTCGTCGACGATATGCATCTCCTTGGGGATGACATAGATGCAAGCAATGATGCCTAACAATGAAATGGCAATGGGCCATAGATATTGCTTGAGTGTGGCGTTGCCTGACATGCAGGGATGATGCAGAAGCTCAAGCGATCAGGCAAGAAGTAACCTTATGGGAAAATGAATGCCAAAGAAAGATATGGGAGCGCCTTGCGGGCGGGTCTGTGCCATGGTATCGATTGACAGGCTTGAGGTTTTTCGAGCTAGAGCGAACTAAGGGCTAACTATTTTTTCCATGGGAATATCTGATCGAGCATACCAGCAATTACCTCCGCATCAAACCTTTGATCGGGGACCAAGGCGACCATCACGGCTGGATGGTAGCCCGGTGGTAAAGTGGTTACTAATCATCAATGTGGCGGTGTGGCTGCTTGATATGCTGACGGTGTGGCTGCTTGATATGCTGACTAATTCGGCACCTCAGATGCAGCGCTCTTTTTTATGGAGTTGGGGACATTTTAGTGTGGCTGCCGCGGTGGAGCAATTTCAGTTATGGCGGTTTTTAAGTTTCCAGTTTTTGCATGCTAATGGTCATCACTTGCTGGTGAACATGCTTGGACTGTTCTTTTTTGGTCACTTTGCGGAGCGCTGGTGGGGAAGTCGAAAGTTCCTTTTTTTCTATTTGGCGACGGGTGTGGCAGGCGCATTATTTTATGTAGTGTTGTTTTACGCAGGGGTTTTCGGCTCTGCTCCGATACCGATTGGTGGAGGTCAAACATTACCTGCAAGCTATATACCGATGGTGGGTGCTTCCGCCGGCATTTTTGGCATCTTGGCCTGCATTGCCGTGATTGCGCCCAATTTGCGGGTGTTGTTGTTTTTCATAGTACCAATGAGCATGCGTAATTTTGCGGTATTGGCACTGGGCATCAGCGTGGTTGTCATTTTGTTTAATTTGAATAATGCGGGTGGTGAAGCGGGGCATCTTGGCGGGGCGATTCTAGGTTTTATCCTGATGAAGAACCCATGGTTACTTTCTTTCATTTCCGATGAGGCAATGCTTTCAAGGCGCCGTCCAGTGGTTGACGCAACCATCATTCGCGAGAAAAAGCTGCGACCACGGATTAACATCAATATGGACGATTCCGAGGTTGATCGCATTCTCGATAAGGTGAGTCGTGAGGGTTTGCAAAGCCTCACTGAACAAGAGCGCGATGTTCTTAAACGAGTGGCAGAGCAGTAAACGAGAAGCCTAGTAATCCATACATAATACCGAAAAAATGACTGATGCTGAAATGATTGAATGCTCGGAGCAAGGGCGGCAAATGGTGCGCCTGCGTGCCATCATGCACCGCCTGCGTGCACCAGGTGGCTGCCCTTGGGATGCTGAACAAACCCATGAGAGTTTATTGTCCAATCTTATTGAGGAAACTTATGAGACGGTGGACACCATTAAACGAGGAGATTGGAATCACCTCAAAGAGGAATTAGGTGACTTGCTCTTACAGGTGGTGTTCCACAGTGAGCTTGCCGAGGAGGCTGGGCGCTATGATTTTGATGATGTTGCTAGGGGAGTCTCCGATAAGCTTGTTAGGAGACATCCGCACGTTTATGGGGAGAGCGATGTGCAGGATACGGACGGAGTGCTCAGTCAGTGGGATGCCATAAAGAGGCAGGAGAAGGGAGGTGAGCAAGAGCCTTACTTGCATGATATTGGCAAAGGTTTGCCTTCAATGTTACGTGCAGCAAAACTGCAGAAGAAGGCTTCCAAAGTCGGATTCGACTGGCCAGATGATCAGGGGGTGATGGATAAGATTCAAGAGGAGTTCGGCGAAGTGGATGCTGAGTTAAAGACATTAGCAGAAGACAGAAAAGCCGAAAAAGACAAGCTGGGGGAGGAGATCGGCGACCTCTTATTCTCCGTCATTAATCTAGCACGCAGGCATGAATTGGATCCTGAGATTCTACTCGAGTCGACTAATGTTAAGTTCGAAAAGCGCTTTGCAGCAATGGATGAAGCTCTTCAGAAGAGCGGCAAAGATCTTTCCGGTGCAAGTCTCTGCGACATGGAAGTCGAGTGGCAGACTGCCAAAAAAAAGAGCGAGGTCTAAAGAGCGGGGTCTAGCGAGAGCCGTCTACGCTGAGTGTTTCAGCAAGATTTGCTGGGACCTCTCAATACTACTCAGGCCTAAGCTTTCTCTCCAGCTGCTTGGGAGAAATACCGAAGAACTTTTTAACGTCGGTGCAAAAATGGCTGTAGTAAAGATAGCCAAGTTTTTCGCTAATGTCATGAAGGTTGGTACCTTCGCTGATCATGCGCTTTGCGAGCAAGGCGCGGTGATTACAAAAAAGATCTTTGGGCTTGAGACCCACTGCAGACTCAACGTGACGTTGTAACTGAATCACAGTGAAGCCAAGGATCTCAGCTACTCTCTTCACGTTGAAGTTGTTCTGTTCTGCCAGCTGAAGAAGATTGACACCTGACTTGTCTAAAATTCGGGCACCTTGCCGGTGAAATGGTGTTGGTGTTGCTGGTCTGCTCATTACTTATTTAGAGTTGTTACGGAAAAAGCGCTTAACTTACAAGAAATATTAGCTGAAAAATGTAACATCTGCACTGTTTTTTTTGCGGTTAGCCCAAATTTTCTTTAAAAACAAGATCGTAGCCCCTATAAAAAAGAACTTAAGTGCTTATGTGGCCACCCGATGATGAGAAATTTTGGTGGTTAAAGTGGGGCCTTAATATCATTTGATTTTTATTCGTAATATATATGTCAGAGACCAGTTCAATCCCCAGTGCGAATAGCATCGAGTGCGAGAACAGCCAAGGGCATGCTCTGAGAGCGAACATATTGAGTATGCGTCGCTATACGGTTTCATTTGAGATCTACAATCCATTTTGCAGTTTGCAGCTCTCTGAAGTTCTCAGGAATTTCTGTATTAAAATGAATGGGCAGCTCGTCTA
>Ga0209833_1000672_pt1 | contig 24746 bp, 28 predicted proteins | sample COGITO_mtgs_1105_3_FD_184797 | JGI IMG/M metagenome (GOLD analysis project Ga0209833, IMG submission 184797) | Pelagic marine microbial communities from North Sea - COGITO_mtgs_110506 (SPAdes) (version 2) | ecosystem: Environmental > Aquatic > Marine > Epipelagic ... | reverse complement strand
TAGTAATTCAAGACATTACGAGGCATTAATGAAAGCTTTAAAAGCTATTGAAGAGGTGAATATTGGTCTTAAAAGTGATATTTCAGGAGATTTGTTGTCGGTAGACATTAGAAAATCTATTGAACATCTTGCTGAAATAACAGGTGAAATCACAAATGATGATGTACTTGGAAATATATTTGCAAATTTCTGTATTGGTAAGTAAATCATAGTTTTCTTTCATAATCCAGTTCTTTATTAACACTCATTTACAAAGTTTAAATAATTATTATATTTAAATATGAAAAATAAATGTAATCTTATTGTTACTATTCTTTTTTTATTTATTTACAACATTCAAAATGCACAATTCATAGAAAAAGATTCATTAAAATATCTTGAATTTAAAGGTAAGATTATTAACTCCGAAAATAAAGATCCTCTTATTTTTGCAAACATAAATTTATTAAATTCTAATATCAGTACAATAAGTAATAGCAGTGGTGATTTTAGCATAAAAATTCCAAACCATTTTTCTTCAAAAAAAATTAAAATATCATTTATTGGGTTTAAAACGAAAACAATAGATTTAAATTCATTTCAGGAACAAAACAAACCAATTCCTTTAGATGTTTTTATTTCACCTTTAAATGAAACTGTAATATCTATTCCAAAGGATGTTGATCAATTAGTTAGAGAAACTTTATCAAATTCTGGCAATAATTATTTGACTAATCATAACTTAATGACAGCTTTTTACAGAGAAACAATAAAAAAAAAGAGAAGAAATGTCTCTCTTTCTGAAGCAGTATTAAATATTTATAAGTCACCTTATGAGAAATCTCAAAAAAAAGAATTAATAAAAATATTAAAGATTAGAAAAGATACTGATTACACAAGGCTAGATACTTTAGCTTTAAAACTTTCAGGAGGCCCCTACAATACTCTTTTTCAAGATATAATTAAATATTCTAATTATTTCATTCCCCTTTATTATATTTCTAGCTATACATTTTGGATTCACAGAACATCAGAAATAAATAAAACTCCCGTTTTTGTAGTTAGATTTAGACAGAAAGATGAAATTACTGAACCTTTATTTTTCGGAGAACTTTTTATTGATGGAGAAAACAAAATTCTACTTTCAGCAAATTATTCACTTAATGTCAGTGATAGAAAAAAATCCTCTAAACTTTTTGTGGCAAAAAAACCAAAAAAAGTAAATGTTTGGCCAACTAAAGCCAACTTTCGAGTTGATTATGCTGAAAAAGATGGTAAATGGTATTATAATTACAGTAATTTATCTTTAGATTTTAAAGTTAATTGGGATAAAAAAATTTTTAACACTACTTATTCTTTATCATCTGAAATGGTGATAACTGATTGGAAGCAAAATGCAAGTCTAGATTACCCCAAAAGAAAAGAATTTCTTAATCCAGCCATAATTTTAACAGACTCAAAAATAGGCTTTAAAGATTCAGATTTTTGGGGAACTGAAAATATAATCGAACCTGAGAATACAATCCAAAACGCAATTAAAAAAATAAAGAGAAAATTAAAAAAAATTACACTTGAATAAAACATAGGAATTTCTTATTCTTTTAAAGTAAAGCAGGAAAAGGACCAGCTATTAAACCCAAAGCAACTATAACACCCATTGCAATATATCCATGCTTATTGTAGCCTGTGATCATATGGAAAGTTTTATAGTGTTTTTTATTTGAAATGATTTTTCCATATTTATCGAAAATGATTGTTCTATTACTTTTGAACTGGCTACTGTACTCATATCTCCAAGTTTGACTTTCTTCAAAATTTTCAACCATTGAAGGTTTTCCATATTTTGATAGAATTAGCTCTTTTGCATTATCACTTTTTGCATACAGAGGTCTATTTATAGTTGATGAGCAACTATATGCAAAAAAGAGAATAACAAACAAAAGTAGAATTGGTTTTTTCATTTTTCTAATATACAAAACATACGACAAAGAATGTTGTTTAAAACAAGTTAGAGATTAAATATTATTTTGGTTTTGGTGTAAATAAAATTTGGTACATTCATAATATATTAAAATCACAAATAACTTTACAACAATGGAAAAAGTATTAGTTACAGGAGCTACTGGATTTATAGGGCTACATTGCATTAATCAACTTTTGAATCAGGGCTACGCCGTCAACGGATCTTTAAGATCCCCTGAGAGAAAAGATGAAATATTTGATGCCCTTAAAAATAATAACACACCCACTGATAACTTAAATTTATTCACTTTTAACTTAACTGAAGATGATGGATGGGATGATGGTATGAAGGGTTGTGATTATCTTCTCCATATTGCTTCTCCACTATCTGTAAAGTTGCACGATGAAGATTTTTTTGTAAAACCTGCTGTTGCTGGAGTAAAAAGAGCATTCAAATTTGCAAAGAAACATAACATCAAAAAAGTTGTATTAACTTCTTCTGTTGCTGCTATTTTTGAAAGTGGGGAAAACAAAGAATATTTCGATGAAACCGATTGGTCTGATCCTGAAAACCCCGAAATCAATCACTATGCTAAAAGCAAAACTTTAGCGGAAAAAGCTGCATGGCAGTTTCTTGAAGAAAACGGAAATCCTTTTGAATTAGCAGTAATTAATCCTGCACTTGTTGTAGGTCCTACTTTAACAAGGGACTTAGGTGAATCAAACAAAGCAATAGGAATGGTGGTTACTGGAAAAATGCCTGTAGCTATTCCTATGCAATTTGGATATGTAGATGTTAGAGATGTTGCAACTGCACATATTCTTGCAATGCAAAACACATCAAGTAATGGAGAAAGATTTGCATTGTCTGAGAAAGACTTAAGTTATAAGGAAATTGCGAAACTCCTGAAAGAAAATGGATTTAAAAAAGCACCAAGTGTAAGTGTTCCAGTTTGGTTAGCTAAATTTTTGGCGAATTTCAACAAAGAATTAAAAATTACTGTTCCTTATATGGGAAAAGTTAGAAGCGTAAGCAAGTCTACAAAGGCTAAAGATGTCCTTGGTTGGAATCCAAGATCGGCAGAAGAATCTATTTTAGATATTGCAAATCAAATTAAAGAAATGGGCCTAATTAAATAATTCCTGTTTTTTTTATAGATTTTGATTAATATCAAAAAAATCAGAGTCATAAAATAATGACTCACTCCCCTACTTTCATTTCCATGTTACATTAAGTATATTAGAAAATGAAAAAAATCCTTCTACTATTACTGTTTATTCCACTTATTTCATTTGGTCAAGAATTTGAAAAAGAAAAAATAAAATCTGTTATCAAAACTTTTTTTGCTGGTTTTCATAAAAAAGATTCATTATTACTAACATCAGTTCTTGAAAAATCTTTCACTCTAAACTCTACTTCATTCAACGAAAATGAAGGAGTGTTAAGAAATATTAATGGAGATAATTTTATATCTGCAGTTATTTCAAGACCCAGTAGTCCTGCTTGGAAAGAAAAACTTTTTTCTTATGAAATAAAAATTGACGGTCCACTTGCAAATGTTTGGGTTGACTATGAATTTTGGATCGATAATAAACTAAGTCATTGTGGAGTAAATTCAATTCACTTATTAAAAAAGAAATCGGGTTGGAAAATTTTTAATATTTCAGATTCAAGAAGAAATAATTGCAATAATTAAATTGTTATGAGAAATATAATTTCACTATTATTTGTCACATTTATTTTCTCTTGTTCTCCTTTGAAAAAATATGAGAATACTGGGAATGTCTTTGAAAAAGAGATTGTGAATTTAGAACTACTTGATTTAAAAAATAAAGCTGATAAAAATAATTTACTATTTATTGGCAGTTCAAGTATTAGATTATGGAATGATATTGAAAATGATATGCAACCCTACAAATCGATTAAAAGAGGGTATGGTGGTGCTCATTATTATGATTTAATTCATTTTACCGAAAGATTAATATCTAATCATTCCCCTAGAGCAATATTGATTTTTGTAGCTAATGATATTACAGGATCTAATGATATATTTAAAACCTATAATGATCTTTCCCCTAAAGAGGTTAAAAAATTATTTAAATACTGTTACAAATCAATTAGAAAAATACATAAACAAGTTCCTGTCTTAGTCATTGAAACAACACCCACCCCAAGCAGATGGGATGTTTGGGATAAAATTGCTGAAGCCAATGATCTTATTAATGAATTTTGTGAGAGTAATTCAAACCTTCATTTTATAAATACCAGAAATAAATTTATAAGCAAAAATGGTTTGCCAATTAAATCTTTTTTTATTTCTGATGAATTACATTTAAATAAATCTGGTTATAAACTATGGTCAGAAATTATTAAAGAAAAATTAATTGAACTAAATATTTAAAAAAACATTTTAAATTAGATATATGATAGATTTTATAAAAAAGCATTTTAATACAATTGTATTTATTTTATTTATGAGTGTTTTTATACTTATTATTCTTATGAATTTAAATCAATAATATTTAATATTAATTGTTTTAATTCTTTAGGTTGAATGTTTTATCAAAAAAATAAGAGAAAATAAAAAATGATCCTGCCTTTTTCTATGCCTGAGCCATCATTAATCAAAACAAATGGTATTGAACTTGAAGTTTTTCAATTAGGACAAGGAGGAACTCCGATAGTATTATGTCATGGCTGGCCCGAACTAGCTTACAGTTGGCGTTATCAAATCCCTGCACTAGTAAAGGCAGGTTACCACTGTATTGTTCCAAATCAAAGAGGATACGGTAATTCTAGTAAACCAAATGATGTTGATGCATATGATATAATTCATTTAACTAATGATCAAAATGGGCTTCTTGATGCTTTAGGAATTGAAAAAGCTATTTATGTTGGACATGATTGGGGCTCAATAATGCTCTGGCAACATGCTTTAATTAATCCTAAAAGAATTATTGGAATGGCCAACATGTCAGTTCCATACAGCAAAAGAAGACCTATTGATCCAATAGAATTTTGGGAATCAAAATTAGGAGAAGAGCATTACATAGTTCATTTTAATCGTCAACCTAACAAGGCAGCTATTTCTTTTGAAAAAAACACAAAGAAGGTTTTGACGAATATATATAGAAGTAATCATTGGTTAAAAAACAATATAGATAAGTTTAATGATTATTCAATTATAAAATCAGCAGAGATTGATAATAAAAAAGGTGAATTAATTTTAAATGAATATGATTTAGATGTATTTGTTAATACTTTTGAAAAAAATGGATTTATAGCACCTTGTAATTGGTATCGTAACTTTTCTAGAAACTGGAAAATAATGAGTAATTACAGAGAGGATTTTAGCATGCCTTGCTTGATGATTTATGGTAAATATGACTCTGTCCCAAAAAAAAATATGGACAAAATTATTAGTAATTTAGAAACTCACACACTTGACTGTGGCCACTGGATTCAACAAGAACAACCTGAAAAGGTTAATCAAATTTTATTAAACTGGTTAGAAAAAAAAATAAAACCTGTATTATGAAAAAAGGTAAAATTTACAGTGTTTTTTCTAATAAATGTCCAAAATGCAATAAAGGAAGTTTTTGGAAAAGTAACAATCCTTACTATAACTTGTTTTTTAATGGTGGAGAGAATCATAAAAACTGTTCAAACTGCGATTTAAAATTTGAAATAGAACCTGGGTTTTTCTATGGTGCAATGTATGTAAGTTATGGTTTGGGAATTGGATTAGGATCTCTAATATTAATTATCTCACTAGCAATTTTTGAAATGAAAAACATTCTTGTTCTATCATTAATCATAGGGCTAAGTATTTTAATTCTTGCCCCAGTTAATTACTTTCTTTCTAGACTAATATGGCTTAATGCATTTATAGATAATAAGTCTTAACTATAACTTTCAATCCAGTTATCAATTTTTTCTTCCAATAATTTTAAAGGAATACAACCTGACTCAAGTATCCTTTCATGAAATATTTTAATATCAAATTGATAATTATAAAAGTATATTACTAAACCATTTAAAGAAAGGAAAATAAAAACATTTTCTATATTTAGTAAATGAAAGCATTAAAATACTATTATCGACATTTTGGGTTCTTTCCATACGTTTTAGTTTGGTTTTTAAAAAACTGGTTAGAAATTCCAAGTTATATTTCTTTTCCTCTAGGGATAATAGCTATTACATGGATTATTTTTGTTATATACACAGTAGGATTTAGAGATCAAGGTTAATTACAATGAACATTAAATACATTAGCAGTTGTTAACGCAACTAATACAGTAGGTTTTGTAATTTTATCTTTATTATATTTAAGAATGGATAATTTAAAAATAGATGAAAAATTAAGTTTATTAAAAAATAACTGGAAGTTAATAAATAATAAAATCCAAATTAATATTGAATTTTCTAATTTTAACAAAGCTTTTAGTTTCATGACTGATATTGCCAAAGAATGTGATATTATGAATCATCATCCATGTTGGACAAATGAGTATAATAAATTAGAAATAATTCTTTTTACTCATGACAAGGGAGAGATTACGGAACTTGATTTTAGATTAGCTCAAAAAATTGATAATAAATTAATTGGTTTTCAATGAAAAAAAAATTAATAATAACAATTATAATTATTACGGTTTTATACTTGTGGGCTGAGCTTGGAGTCGGTATATTTTTTCAGGACTCTTGGGGCGGTGATTAAAAAAATTCTATTCTGTTTTGTCAAAAAACATATTAAGGCCTAAATCTCTTGAAATTAAATAAACCTTATCACCGTTTTCTTTACGTTTTCTAAGATTTTTTAGCTTAATTTTCTCTGGTTCAGTTAATTTATTTTCCAACAAAGCTAATTCTTCAGAATTTCTAGGAAAATATATTTCATTGAATTTTTTATAACCAATTATAGGAAACGATGGTTCATTTACTTCAAATTCATCTCCGTAACTTATTTCATTAATTTGAATTGACTTTAAAATTTCATCGGAATTTGAATATTTATCTATATCAAGTCTTAAGCAAACTTTACTTTGTTGATCAATAAACCACAAACAGTTTGAAATTTTTAAAATTTGTCCCAATGAATTCCTAATTGTTTTTTGTTTAAAAATTGAATTTAAAAAAGTTGTTTCTAACGCTGATTGATATCCTGAATTATATTTGGAAAAATGGTCAGAATTATATTCAATAACAGTAACATAGTATTTTATTTCTCTCCATTTTTTAACAGTTTTAAAAAACGGAATTATTAAGGTTTTTTTCGTTATACACTCTCTGTTTATAATTATTTGATAAAAAGAAAGTAAAATCAAAATAACCAATACTGGTATAATATATATATTTAGAAAATCTAAATCACCTTGTAAAATCGAATAGAAAGTAAAGGATAAAGCAAAAATTAATAATTTAAAATTCACTTTTGTTGATTTAATTTCTTTCATTCTTTAAATATATTAAAAACATTCAAAGTAGATTTTTTAACTAATTTTAAATAAAAACTTATATTTAGTAAATGGACAAAAGATTTATTTTAGCCTGTATAGTTTTAATGTATGTTTCCTCGGTATACTTTATATTTAGAAGTCATTATGTTATGGGTGGTATTCAAATTTTAATGGGCTTGTTATTCACTTATTTGTACTCAAATAAAAAATAAGATTGAAACTAGATGTCTACAAAATTAATGCATTCACTAGTATAATATCTGGTGGGAATCCTGCTTGTATTGTTCCCTTAAAATCTTGGCTTAATGATGACTTACTTCTTTCAATAAGTAAAAAAAATTCTGTAGCTGAAACGGCTTTTTTCATTTATAAAAATGACAAAATTCATCTTAGATGGTTTACACCCGATATAGAAATGGACCTATGTGGACACGCTACCTTAGCGACAGCACACTGTTTAAGTTCAATTTTAAAATATCCTTACAGTTCAATAAAATTTGAAACTAAAAGTGGGCAAGTTAGTGTTGATTTTAAAGATGGTAAATATCATATGAACTTACCATTAAGAAATCCTGTAAAATCAGAATTACCAAAACTAATATGTAAATCATTAAACTTAAAACCTTTAGAAGTTTACAAATCAAGGGATTATTTGTTAATTTATAACTCTGAAGAAGAGATCAAAAAAATTAAAATTAATACTCACTATTTTAATCAAATAAACTTAGATCCTGGAGGAGTTGTTGTAACAGCCAAAGGCACTAATTCAGATTTTGTATCAAGGTATTTTACACCTCAATCTACTATACTGGAAGATCCGGCTACTGGTTCATCGCATTGTTCTCTAATTCCTTTTTGGTCTAAAAAATTAAACAAAAACCATTTGATTTCTATACAACTTTCTCAAAGAGGTGGTAAATTTGAGTGTATTAATAATTTCGATAGAGTTACTGTTATTGGAAGTGCTGTAACAGATTCTCAAACAACTATTACTATTTAATTTTACTATATTGATATAAACTATTTGTAAATGAAAAGGTTTTTATTTCTTGTTTTTATTGTATTAAGTTCTTGTAATAATCCAATTGAAAATAAAAAACCAAATGTAATAATTATAATGACAGACGATCAAGGTTTTGGAGATTTAGGCATTAATGAAAATCCTAATATAATGACTCCAAATATTGATAAGTTCGCAAGTGAAAGTATTCAGTTCAATAACTTTTTTGTTTCGCCTGTATGTGCTCCTACTAGATCCAGTTTAATGACTGGAAGATATTCTCTTAGGACAGGAGTTAGAGACACTTACAATGGAGGTGCAATAATGTCTAGTACTGAGACTACAATTGCAGAAATTTTAAAAGAAGCTAATTATTCAACTGGAATTTTTGGGAAATGGCATTTAGGAGATAACTATCCATTTAGACCATCGGAACAAGGGTTTGACGAATCTTTAATACATCTAGCTGGGGGAATTGGACAAGTTGGAGATTTTACTAATTACTTTAAGGGGAGTACAAGTTATTTTGATCCGATTCTCTGGAAAAACAATAAACAAAATCAATACGAAGGTTATTGCTCCGATATATTTGCTGAAAATGCTATAAAGTTTATAGAAAAAAACAAAAACAATTCCTTTTTCTGTTATTTATCATTTAATGCTCCACACACTCCTTTACAGGTTCCTAGCAAGTACTATGATATGTATAAAAATTTAGATCCGGAATCTGGCTTTAAAGAAGGATTAGAATCTTTAAAAATGAGCGAAAAAGATAAAGAAGATACAAGAAGTATATATGGGATGGTAACTAATATTGATGATAATATTGGAAAGGTAATTAATAAATTAAAAGAATTAGAAATTGAGGATGAAACCATAATAATTTTCATGACAGATAATGGACCTCAACAATTAAGATATAATTCAAACATGAAAGGACTAAAAGGAACGGTATATAATGGTGGAATTAGAGTACCATTTTATATTAAGTACGCTGAAAAATTTAAAAATTCTAAAGTGATTAATAGAATGTCTGCTCACATTGATGTGTTACCAACAGTTTTAGAGTTATGTGATTTAAAAATTCCTAGTGACAGAAAAATAGACGGTCAAAGTCTTGTACCTACAATTAATTCTAAAGCCATTAATGATAGATTTTTATTTTCATACTGGACTAGAAGATTTCCAGAAAAATATATAAATATGTCTATTCAAAACGATAATTATAAACTAGTAGGAAACACTGACTTTGATAGTAAAATTGAAGATTTTGAATTATATGATTTAATTGCAGATCCCTCAGAAAGTAATAATGTTATTATTCAAAATATTGAAATAGCAAAATCTTTTAAAATAGAAATGGACAATTCTATTAATGATTTATTAAACTCAGAAAATATTAAAAATCCACCTAGAATAATTGTTGGTTCAGAATTTGAAAATCCTACAGTTTTAAATAGAAATGACGCTTCAGGAGAAAGAGGAATATGGGCACAAAATGATATTTATTCTTATTGGAAAGTTAATTTTAAAAAGGGAACTTATGATTTTAAATTTAAATTCAAAGACTCTATCCCAAATAAAGGAAAGTTATTTACAGAAATTAGCAACAGAGTTTACGCTAAAAAAACAGAAAAAGTAGTAAACAATACTTTAGAAATGAATGATATTAGTATTGAAAATGGCGAGGTTGACTTAATATCATTTTTAAAAGTAAATAATAAAAAAATATTTCCATTTTGGATTGAAATTTACAAACAAAACTAATTACAACTAGCCAAATATTTGTCCCAGTTTTTGTTAGTAGGCGAATTAGGAAAATAATAACATTCTTTTTCTCCGCTTGGATAAGTTAAATTTTTCCAAAAACCAGTAGGAATATGCACACCAGTTTCTCTAACTTCATGTCCAGGATCAAAAACAAGCTCTATTCTAACTTTTATACTTCCAAGAGATGCTGACCAATCTCTAACTTGCTGTTCCAATTGAGCCCACTCTCCCCTATTTAAATCATCAATTTGCATGGCACAGTTTACAAACGAAAAAGTTTTATTTAAATTATCTTCAGAATCACTAAAAGTTGCTGCGGGAGCAAGATGACCCTTATCCCATTCATTTTTGTAATAATCAGCGTTATCGCTAGTTTTAACACCAGATTCTAAATAAAAATCCTTATTTCCTCGGTCAACATTTTTAGGTCTATTAGACACAGAATATTCTATCCAATTTGGTTGCTCATATACTTCATTATAGGAAACCGTATAAATACCCTTATTTATAATAATTTCTTCTCTTAAATCAGGAAATACACAACAATCAGAAGATGAACCTTCACAAGAAATGATAACTATAACTAGAAAAAATTTTAAAACATAGTTCATGTATCAAATTTAATATTAGATTTATAACAAATTTATAAAATGAAAAAAATATTACTAATCTTATTTTTTCTATTCCCATTATATAACATATCTCAGGAAGTTCAGAAAGTTGAGGTAGTTAAATCTGATACTCAGATTGAAAATTTAAATGAATTACTTGGACAAAATGAAATTAAAATTGATTTTTTAGATTTTATAATCTTCCCAGCTTTAACGTTGGGTTATGAAAAAAACAGAAATTCTTCTACTGCTTATGGTGCAACAATGTTTATTAATTTTGATACTGATTTGGGTTCAGAATGGAATGATAAATTTGCAATTACTCCGTATTACAGATTTTATTTTTTAGAATCTCAAGATTACGGAGGTTATGGTGTGTTTGCTGAAATCTTTACTAAGTTTTCGTCAGCTAAAACTGAGAATTATTCAGATGCAAAATCAGAATCTTACACTGACATCTCACCAGGACTTGCAGTGGGTAGAAAATGGATAAACAGAAAAGGGTTTACTTTTGAATTAATGTTTGGAGTTGGCAGAAATCTACTGTATGATGAAGATGTTAACGGAATGAATACAGCAACTATTAGAAGTGGAGTGTCTATTGGAAAGAGATTTTAAATAACAAACATTCTTTAAGGTATCTTTAAAAGTTTTTTCTTAACTTGACCTTTCTGAATTTTTCGGAATTAACAAACTAACTTTTATAAAAATGAAAAAACTATTATTACTTAGCGTTTTAGGATTATTTATTTCTTGCGCAAACCAAAATCAAGAATGTGAAACGCCTTCTAATGGATTTATTGAGGGAACTGGACAATCTGTTACACTCGGTTCAGAAGCTTCTTTAGATGTGTTTAAAGCTATTGACAAAGCTTGGGCTGAAAGAGATTACGAAACTTTAAAAACATTAATTTCTAACGAAGGAAATTATACTCACGACGACAACTCTGTTTCTACAAACGCAGATGAATTTATAGCTCATATTGAAGCTGGTTATCAAGATTCATTAGAAAAAGAAGAAGAATGGGGATGGGTTACAAATTTTGCTTTTTCTGTAAAACCTACCAAATCTGAAACTGGAGATTATGCAAATGAAAATGGAGAATGGGTATGTGCAAGATTTACAGGAGCAAATGGAGATGTTTATGAAGAATGGTATCAAATTGTTGATGGACAACTTGTAATGTGGTCTTCAGCTAAAAGAGAAAATAAATAATTTAAATCTTATAAAATGAAAAAAATATTATTATTAATTAGTCTTATTGCGGTTTCATGTTCGTCAAATCCTGATTACGATGCAAATTTAGATCTTGCTAAAAAATGGGTTCAAGCATTTGAAACTGGTGATATAGAATTATGGAAAGAAGTTGTTTCTGAAGATGTACAAGATGTTTCTCCTATGTACGGAATGGGAAGAGTTGGATACGATGCGTCATTTCAAGTGGCAGATTTTTATGTAAAAAATTATACAGATGTAAAATTCAACGACCCTGTTTGGTTACCTGGAATTGATACTTTAACAATGAAGCCAGATGGTAGCGTAAGAGCATATGGTAGATGGAGTGGTGTCAGTAAATCTACAGGAAGAGAATTCAGTTTGATGTCTTACCATAATTTTGATTTTGAAGATGGAAAAATTGTAACCACAGGAGAATATTTTGATGCTACTGGAATGGTAAATGCAGTCGGACCTGCTCAAAGAAATGTTGTTGTATTTACTGCAAAAGTCAGCAAAAAGAACTTAAGTAAATTTCAAGAATTAATGGATTCTGATGATGGTTTAACTGTTACAAGAAATGCTGAAGGCTGTACACACTTAGAAGCATTTTATAATGAAGAAAATCAAACTTATTTTATTTATGAGTACTGGAATTCATACGAACAATATGAAACTTATTTAAATTGGAGATTCAATGAAGATCCAAGTGGGCTTGTTGCTAAAGCAACAAATTTAGTCATAGGAGGTGAAAAAGGAATGAAAGCTCACTTTAACAATACTAATTATAAGTTCTTTTAAAATTTAACGCATGAAAAAACTATTATTACTATTTGTTTTAGCAACTTTTATTAGTTGTGAAACAAAAACAATTGAAGTTGAAAAATCTGGTGGTGTTTGGCATATGGGAGGAGATGAGCAATTTCCTGATGGTACGAGTCCTAAAGCAGTTATTGGATCTGAAAGTGATCTTGAAATTGCTATGGCTTTTTACAATGCATATGGAGATATGGAATTGGATAAAATGGTAACATTATCTGAGGATGTTGTAAAATTTCATCCAGGAGACATGGCTGGTGTTGTAGATGTTGATACTTCAAATACCGATTTTGTAAGTGAAAGACAATCAACTTTTAAGTCTGTAAAAAGAACACTACACAATGTAACTCCAATTGCAGTTGAAGGATCAGAAAATTATACTGTAGTTTCAATTAATTTTACTGAGGAAATTGAACATAAAGATGGATCATTTTCTTCACAACACTACTTTGAAAGAATACACGTTGTTAACGGAAAAGTCAACAGAGTTGTACAATGGATGAGACCTTGGGAATAAACTTAAAAATTAAAAATTATGAAAAAACTATTATTACTATTACTTACCATAACTGCTTTTAGTTGTAATCAATCAAATGTTACTGTTGTTGAGTTTGAAGATGAAAAATCAAATGCAATTAGAGGCCATTACGAACATTATCTAAACAATGATATTGATGGATTAAAGAAACTTTGGGCTGATGAGGATAAAATTGTTTTATGGCTTGGAAGTGTTGAACAATCTCCTCTTTCAGAATTAATTGGATTAATTGGAGCTCAGCATACTGCTTTTGATAATATTCAGTTGTTAAACATACAAGGAGCAGATGAACCTATATATGTTGAAACTAAATCATACGAAAGTGGACAAACATGGACTAATACATGGTTCAAATGGTCAGCAGTTGGAAAAACAAGTGGAAATTTAATTGAATTACCAGCTCACCTATCTTTTAGATGGGAAAACGGTGAAATCGTTGAAGAAGTACATTTATTTGACCCAACACTTATGAAAGCTGAGCTTGAACTTTTCGCTAGTACAGAGCAATAAAATATATTGCTTAAATATTCTAAAAAAACCTTGCTAACGCAGGGTTTTTTTATTTGAAAACCAATTGAGAGATTTTTCCTTTTCCAGCTGCATAAGCTACAGTATCATTTAAAAACCTTACTGTATAATAACCTTCTTTACTGAGATTTTTCCAGTTAGATCCTCCATCTGACGAGTAATCAATTCCTTCAAAACCAACAGCAAGTAATTTTTCACCATTGCTGTTTGGGATATATTGAACACAACTTCTGTACCCTGGATTTTTATTATCAGCTATCGACTTCCAAGTCTTACCACCATCACTAGTAATAATTTTATTTAAACTATCTTTTTCAGGTTTAGTATAATCTCCTCCAATCGCATAACCATTGTTTTTATCATAAAAATCAATACTAAATATTCCAGTTGTAGGTTCTCCTTGTAAAATAGGCGTATTAAATATTTCCCAGCTCCTACCCTTATCCTTTGAAAGATAAACTCTACTATTAATTCCCCCACTTGCTATCCAAGTATAGTCATCAACAATTGAAATATTTGTATCACTAGCAGCAAAAAATCCTTCTGATTGTTTCACATTATTAAAAACAGAACAGTTAAGTTTATTCCATGATTCTCCACCATCTCTAGTTATTAAAATACTAATACAATTATCAGTAAAATCTCCCACTGCAATTCCTTCATCTTCATTCCAAAACTCAATCGAATCGTAAAACACTGTGGGATGATATTCTTTATATACTACTTTGCCATTTTTAAAAAGCAGTGCAGGGTTTCCAATTGACATTGCAAACACATCATTTTCAGTTACAGCTAATGATCTAAAATTTGGAACAATTGAATCGTTTTCAAGCTCATAATTAATTTCTGAAATAACATCGCTTTTATCTATGTCAAAGTTTAGAATAGATCCGTTTGAAGTGGCAGAATATACTCTGTTATTTTTAATTTCCAAAGCTCTAATATTAATTTCTGAATCAATTAAAATAGGGTTTATTTCAATACTTGAAATTATAGTGTCTTTAGAACACGAGTTAAATACTATTAGAATTAATAAACAAAAAAAAGTCTGTCTTATCATTTTTTATAATTTGTATTATTAAATTTAAAGGAATTAAAATTAAAAAACATGAAGAATTTTTTTATATCAATATTATTAAGCTTAGTCTTATACAGTTGTAATCAAGTACAAAAACCAAGAATTGCAATAGCGGGACTTGCTATTGAATCTAGTACTTTTTCACCTGCAAAAACAATAGAATCTGACTTTAAAGCTAGAATGGGTGACGATGTTTTCAGCTACTATCCATTTCTTCAAAAAGATTCTATATATAGGCAAAAAGCAGATTGGATTCCAACTCTGAGAGGCCATGCTATTCCAGGAGGAATAGTAACAAGAAAAGCTTACGAATCATTAGTAAATAAAACCTTAAAAAGATTAAAAGAAAATCTGCCGTATGATGGATTGTTTTTTGATATTCATGGTGCCATGAGTGTTGAGGGAATTGATGATCCAGAGGGAGATTTTATAAAACGAGTGAGAGAAGTGGTTGGTTACAACACTATAATATCTACGTCAATGGATCCTCATGGAAATGTTTCATATGAATTAGCAAAAGAAACTGATCTTATAACAGCTTACAGAATGTCTCCTCATGAAGATGCTATTGAGTCTAAAAAAAGAGCAGTAACAAACCTTCTAAAAAGATTAGAATCTGGAAAAGGAAAACCACTTTACAAATCAAGAATTAAGGTACCTATTCTTCTACCCGGCGAAAAGACAAGCACTAGAATAGAACCTGGGAAAAGTTTGTATGAAAAGGTAAATCCAGAAACTAAAAAAGAAGGTGTCATTGATGCTGCCATTTGGATGGGTTACCCGTGGGCTGATGAGCCTAGAAACCATGGAGTTGTTGTTGTTTATGGAGATAATAAAGAGGAAGTAAAAAAATCTTCTGAATACTTAGCAGAAAGTTTTTGGAATGTAAAAGATGATTTTGAGTTTGTTGCGCCAGTGGGCACGTTAAAGGAAAGTGTAAATCTTGCTTTAAATAGTGAAACTAAGCCGTTTATTATAAGTGACATGGGCGATAATCCTACAGCAGGAGGTGCAGGTGATGTAACTTGGACACTTGACAAATTATTGAAAAGAAAAGAATTTAAAGACAAAAACGGTCCATCTTTAATATATGCATCGATTCCAGGCCCAAAACTTATTGAAAATGCTAAAAATCTTACAATTGGTGATTATGTTGAAGGATATGTTGGTGCAGACGTGGACAATAGATTTTCACCTCCGATATTATTAAAAGGAATTATTAAATCTATCAAGAAAGGAGATGTCAATGCTAAGACTGAAATGGTTATCCAAAGTGGAAGTATAAGTATAATTGTTACCCAAAAAAGAAAGCCTTATCATTACATTAAGGATTTTACAGATTTAAATTTAAACCCAACTGAATCAAATATTGTTGTTGTTAAAATTGGGTACCTAGTTCCTGAACTTTATAACATAAATAAAGGATGGATTATGGCTTTAACACCTGGTGGTGTAGATCAGGATCTTTACAGATTAGATTACAAAAGAATCGAACGACCAATGTTTCCTGTTGATGAATTTAAAAACGAGCCAGATTTAAAAGCAGTTTTTATTCCAATGTCAAATTAAAATTATTTTTTTTTTAATTTTGTAAATAAGAACTCTTGAGTTGTGTTAAAAGGTGTTTTATGAATACTAATCTCTGTGCTAATTAACTCAAAATCATGTGAAAGCAAATCAGAAATTGAGCTTTTACTATATCTTGAAACTTCAAGTCCACTACATTTTAATGGGCCATTTTCTGAAAATGTGGCTATAATTAAATCAGCATTTACATTCAAAGAAGTTTTTAAAAGCTTTAAATAATTATCAATTTCTGAATTGTCCCTTAAAAAATGAAATGCAGCACGATCGTGCCAAAGGTCATATTTGTGTTCTGGTTTGAAATTATTTATATCGCAAACAATCCAATTGACGAGTTTTGATTTTAAACCCAACCTTTTTTTAGTTTTTTCTATGGATTTTGATGAAATATCTAAAACCGTAACATTCGTATAACCAATATTAAGTAAATTATCTACTAGCCTGCTCTCTCCTCCTCCGATATCAATTATTTGAGAATCGAGATTTAAATTTAGACTATTAATAAGGTTAAGCGAAAGTTTTGGTAATTTTTGAAACCAACTAACTTCATTTTCGTTCTTTTTATGATAAACTTCTTGCCAATGATTTTCAAGATTTTTTTTCATATATCGATAATATCTTATAAAAATAGACTCTTATTACTAAAATTAAACTACATTCGCCAAAAATTAATAAAAATATTTAATATGAAAAATGGAATTGTAAAATTCTTTAACGGTTCAAAAGGGTATGGTTTTATCAAGGAAGAAGGAGTGGAAAAAGATCATTTTGTTCACGCTTCAGGATTAATTGACAGAATCGATGAAAACGACAAGGTTGAATTTGAATTAGAAGAAGGTCCAAAAGGTCTTAGTGCTGTCAACGTAAAGAAAATTGACTAATTAACTTTAGTTAGATTTTGGTATAATCCCTTTTTTAAGGGAATATAAATGACAAAGGTTGTTTCAATAGAAACAACCTTTTTTTGTTTATAAATGTTTTAGTATTAAAATTATATTCTGAACTATTTAAGTTTTAGCGGTTTGCTTTGTAACTAAATAAATTCCAACAAAAATTAAAATCATTCCTACTACACTTACAAGAGTTAAAGAATCACTTTTAGTAGAAATTGCGAAAACAATTCCAACAATTGGTTGAAGATATATAAAAGAGCTCACAGAAGATGCTGTTAATTTAGTTAAAGCATAAGCATTAAATAAATAAGTAAAGAAAGTTGTTCCAACAACAACAAAAATCATTGGAATTATAGCCTCTATTAATGGAAGACTTGTCCATTCAACTTCTAAGAACTGACTTATTGTAACTGGAAAATTCATAATTATACCTAATAAAAACAACCATTTAAGTAAGGTGATAATATTATATTTAGCAATAAGTGGTTTTACCAAAACCAAATAAAGACCATAAGCAAAAGAGTTAACTATAAATAAAAGATTTCCAAGTGGAATATTTGGAGCATTGACGCCCGTCTTTGCTGTATAAAGCACTAGAATTAAAGCACCAATAAAACCTGAAATTATTCCAAAAGTTTTCATGCTTTCAATTTTTTCTTTTAATAAAATAGCTGAAAAAATAAATACGATAATTGGAGAAAGAGTAATCATTACCGAACTATTTACAGGTGTAGATAATTCTAGTCCCTTAAAGAAAGCTAGCATATTTATAACCATCCCTAAAAAAGAACAAAGAATTATTCTAGGCCAATCTTTTTTGTCTATTTTTTCTGATTTAACAAACAAGCTAACAGTCCAAAATAATATTGAAGCACCAATTACTCTTAAAAGAATAAAAGCATAGGGTCCGATATAGATTGGCATTACGTTTTTAGCAACTGTATGGTTTAAACCATATATTAATGTTGCACCAAAAGCAGCTAAAAAACCTAAAGATCTATTACTCAATTAATAAGATTATTATATATTGTAAAGGTAAATTTTATTATAACAAACTATGAATCTTAATAACTTATTTTCATTAATAATCATCTCGTTTTTCTTCTCTTGTTCAAACCCTAATTACGAAAATGTTTTAAAGGATGATTCGTTTAGAAAAACAATAAATAGTGGAAATTTTGCTGAATTAAGCAATGGGTTTACTTATTATAACATTGATAACAGATTTAATGAAAACACGTTAGTGTTTATACATGGATTTTCAGTTCCGTCATACATATGGGAAAAGACATATAATTCGGCAAAGGAAAAAGGGTTTAAGGTTATTAAATTAGATTTATATGGAAGAGGTTTTTCAGATAACCCAGATTTAGATTATACAGATGAATTATTTGCTAATCAAGTTATAGAGCTTTTGCAAGAACTTCAAATTACTAATGCTACATTTTTAGGATTATCTAATGGAGGAAGAGTTATTTCAAAATTAGCAGATATAAAACCCAATATGGTAGAGAAACTGGTTTACGTTTCTGCTTCGAGTTTTAATAACCACAAGAATACTGCTGATAAAAATGTTTCTAAGGATGAGATAAATGAATTTATAAAAAACAGATACCCTACAATATCATCTGGGCAATTATCAGATTTTAAATATCCTGAAAACTATCCCTTATGGGATGATAAATACGAGGAACTATTAAAATTTAAAGGTTTTGCAAGAGCTTTGATCTCTACACTTAAAAATCACAAGAATCTAGATTTAGAGAATAAAGAAATTAGCGATTCAAACAAAAAAGTATATACAATATGGGGTGATAGTGATTCGGTTGTTGTTTATAATGATATTAAAGAAAAACTTAATAAACTAATTCCAAACAGGTTTGAATATACAGTGCCTAATTCTGGACATCTTCCCCATATTGAAAATCAAATTGATTTTGAAAGGTATTTATTTGATGTAGTTTTAAAATAAAATTTATTCAGGAAATAGTGAAGGATTTTTTTGTTTAATTAAATAACCCTTTTTTCTAATATAATCTGGATAATTGAGCTCTTTAATGATAATTCCTGTGTTACTTTCTAACCAATCTGCTACTAGATGTCTGTGACAAAATTTTGTTTTCGCACAATTACACATTAAAATAGGTTCTAATCCAGCTGTCAGTAAATTAATATGTTCTAAAACGTTATTGGCATTAAGATCAGAAAGCATATCATTGTATTCAATAATAAATTTTTCTTCAGTAATTTTTTTTCTTTTCAAATTGTCTAACAGTCTGAAGTTTGGAGCTAAAGCTTTGTACTCAAACATAATATCAGAGGAATTTGAAGGATGTAATGATATTGATACACCACCCTCAATTTCTGAATTTTTTAATATGTTAAAGCTTGCTGTTTTGATAATAATAATTTAAATGAATTTAAATAATTTTATCAAATTCTCAAAAAAAATAAAAATTCTTTGCAGAATCTTTTCCCAGAGGAGGTTAAATTAAAACTTTGACAAAAGTCACAAAACAATTAAAATGAGTAAAAATTGATGATTTTTAACGCTAAAAATTTTTATTCTTAACATTATTTTAACATATTTGTAATAAATCAAATAATTATATATGAAAAAACTAAACTTTTTGATGACATTATCTCTTATGTTAGTGTCATTCTGGGGATTTAGTCAGCAAGTTACCATCACTGGTAGTGTAGCTGATGACAGTAGTCTTGCTCTCCCTGGAGCAACAGTTATAGTTGAAGGCACTTCTAATGGTGTTACAACTGATTTTGACGGAAATTATTCAATTACTGCTAGTGTTGGAGACGTATTAGTCTTTAGCTACGTTGGTTTTGAAACTAAAACCGTTACTGTTGGAAGAGACAGAAACATTAACGTTCTACTTAACTCAAGCAATGAGCTTGATGAAGTAGTTGTTACTGGTATTACAACAAGAAACTTAAAACGATCAACTAGTAGTACAGTTGTTGTTGATGCTGCCCAAATTGAAGGTGTAGCAATGACTTCTCCTGATGCCGCTCTTCAAGGTAGAGTTGCTGGTCTAAGAGTTGTTTCTCAATCTGGTACACCTGGATCGCCAACTTCTATTAGAATTAGAGGTGAAGGATCTATATCGGGTACAAACTCTCCATTGTATGTAATTGATGGAGTTCCTGTTGTTAACGGATCATACAGTCCACTTACAAATGACTTAGGTGTCTTATCAATGATAAACCCGTCAGATATTGAAAGTATTACTGTACTTAAAGATGCTTCAGCTACTGCTCCTTATGGTGCTAGAGGTTCTAACGGTGTAATTGTTATTACTACTAAATCTGGTTCTGCCGGAGAGGTGCAATACCAAGTTACAACCAACTATGGTTTCCAAAACTATGCCATGGACGAACGTCCTATGCTTACAGGAAATCAAAGATTAGAATTAGCTGCTGAAACATTAATCAACGATTACGGATTCTCAAAAGAAGGTGCTACAAACTATGCTTTGGCCAACTTTCCTGGAGCTGCTGCATGGGATGCTGGTGGTAGAGTTGACGGAAACTGGGATGAAGCTGTAAAAGTCAAAGATGCACCAGATGCTGTTTATAATTTCTCTGCATCTGGAGGTAATGCTACTGAAAATTTCAGATTATCTCTTGGACACAGAAAAACTATGGGAACATCTATTGGTGTAAACTATGAGAGTGTTAGTGGATCTTTTGATTATAAGAAAAAAGCTAAAAAAGTTGACATTACAACAAGTGTTAGAGTTTCTAATGCTGTTCAACAAGGACAGTTAGAAGGTAGTTCTTATTTTGCTGCTCCTCAGATGACAAGAATATTTATGTCTCCTTTTCAACAAGTAAAAAATGCTGACGGAACTTTAAATACTAATTTATCAACTAGTGTTTTTAATACTGTTTATTTAGCAGAAAATAATATTAGTGAATTAGACGGAACAAGAGCGTTATCGAATACTGCTTTAACGTATTCGTTTAATGATAATCTAAAGTTTCAAACTAGATATTCTTTAGATTACAATCTTACTAATTCACACAGATATCAAAACGCTGTTCACGGTGGTGGAGTTAGTGATAACGGATATGCTTACCAATCAACTGGTAGATCATTTACATGGGCATTTGCTAACCAATTGAAATGGGATAAAACATTTAACGATGTACATTATGTGTCGGCTCTTGCTCAAATGAGTTTTCAAAAACAGAAATATGACTTTTTGAGTTCATCTGGTGAAAACGTCGCTACAGATAAGTTAATATATGTATCAAGTTTTCAGACAAACCAATCAGCTTCAGGCTCATTTAGCGACTGGAAAGAACTTGGTTATTTAGGTCTTATAAACTATTCTTACGACGACAAGTATATTGTAGATCTTTCATATAGATATGACGGATCTTCAAGATTTGCTATGGGCTATAGATTTGGTGGATTCTGGTCTGCCGGATTAGCATGGAATATTACAGAAGAAGATTTTCTTTCAGACAGTGATATTGTTAACAGTTTAAAACTTAGAGCTTCTCTTGGTGAAACTGGAAACAATAATGTAGGACTTAACTCTTATCAGTCACTATTTGGTTATGGAGGTTCTTACGATGATAATGGTGCGGTTTCTCCATCATCTTTTGGTAACGCTATATTAACTTGGGAAAAACAGGCTCAATATGATATTGGACTTGATTTCAGTTTATTAGACAACAGAGTTTCAGGTTCTATAGTTGCCTTCAACAAGAAAACAAGTGATTTATTACAAAGTGTTCCTCTATCGTTAACTAGTGGTCACTCTTCACAGTCGAAAAATATAGGTGAAGTTGAAAATAAAGGAATTGAAATTGAACTTTCATCTGATGTAATAAAAACAGATAACTTTACTTGGTCTATTTATTCAAATTATGCAACTCTAGATAACAAAGTTACTAAACTTGCTAAAGATGCTGAAGGTAATGATATTAATTTAGATGGTGGATATAACAGAGTTAGAGTTGGTGAGGAATTAAGAGGATGGTATTTAAGACAATGGGCTGGTGTAAATTCAGAAACTGGAAATCCAATGTACTATAAAGGTGGTGAAGATTATGATATGTCAATAGTTAATAGCTTAAACGATGCTGATCAAACTCTTGTAGGTAACAGATTACCAAAATATACAGGTGGTCTTGGAACTAGAGTTAATTGGGGTGGTTTTTACGCAGATGCTAATTTCTATTTTTCAGGTGGAAATAAAATTTACGAAAGATGGAATTGGTATTCACAAGCAACAAACTTGTTGTCAGTTGTTTACTATCAAGGTGCTGCTTCACTTATGGACAGATGGCAACAACCTGGTGACATAACAAATGTACCTAGAATGAGATACAGTACTAACAGATCTGCTACTGGTTCTGGTAATTCGACTAGATTTTTATATGACGGTGATTACGTGAGACTTAGAGATCTTGTAGTTGGTTATAATATCAATAGAGACGCTGCTGAACGATTAGGATTTGATTCTATAGCACTTAATGTTAAAGGAACAAACCTTTGGACTTGGGTTAAAGATGATGATCTTCAAGTTGATCCTGAAGTAGCCTTTAGTGGTAGTTGGGAAATTTATACTCCTATCTTAAAGTCAATTTCAGTAGGTCTAAATTTAAAATTTTAATAATATGAAAAATATATATAGATACTTATTAATATTTACCGCATCTGCTCTAGTAGTTTCATGTGGTGAAAGCGATCTAGAACCAACACTGGCTTTAGATAAAGATCTAGATAGTGGAATTAATTCTGCTACTGATTTAGGATTTGTTTTAAATAGTGCTTATGACAGAATGAGTGTGTCAGGATACTATGGAAGAGATCAAATTATTATGGGTGATGTCAGAACTGACAACGCTTATGCTAATGGTAACTCTGGAAGATTTGGTAATTCAGATATGGATTATTCATCAAATGGTGCAGGTCCATGGAGTTCAATATACAGAGTAATTGCAATAACAAATATTGTTATTAATGCCGATACTTCAAATTTAACTGGAAGTGCAGCTGAAATTACTCACATTCAAGGGCAAGCTCATGCTTTAAGAGCTTTAGCTCATTTTGATTTACTTCAAGATTATGGGCAACATTTTATTACTGGCCAAGGTGGAGCTAGCTCACTAGGAGTTCCATATGTAAAAACTTATAAAGATCCTGAAAATCTAGAACCAGCAAGAGGAACTGTTGGATCTAATATTGGTGATATTGCTGCAGATTTAACAAGTGCGATTAGCATGATGGACGACTCATTTAATTCGTCAACTAGCTATATGTCTAGAGCAGGTGCTTATGCAATACTTGCAAGAGCTACCTTATATGCAGGGTCTGTTGATCCAAGCTTATATGCAACTGCTGACTCTGCTGCTAAATGGGTTATTGCTAACTCTGGAGCTTCTCCAGTATCTGCATCTGGTTTTGCATCATCTTACACTACTGATAACGCTTCAAATTCATTATTTGAATTAGCATTTTCTGGAACAGATAGCAGAGGAATAAATGGAATTGCTTACATTTTAAGAGGAACTTCCTATGGAGACGTAAGAATATTAACTGGTGATTCAGGTGCCCCTGATCTTATGGATATATATGGAGCTGGTGACGTTAGAGGAGCTGCAGATATGGTAGGTATAGCTCAAGGTTATCCAACCATGCTTGGTAAATTCCCAAGTATGAATGGTTCTGATAATGTTACACTTTTTAGAGTAGAAGAAATGCATTTAATTGCTGCAGAAACAAGCCTTAGAGCTGGAAATGCTGCAGATGCATTATCTTATTTAAATAATATTCCTGCAATTAGAGGATTAGGTGCTGATTACTATGCTTCCGCTACTTTAGAAAATATTCTTGAGGAAAGAAGAAAAGAATTTGCATTTGAAGGCCTTAGATTCCATGACTTATCAAGAATGGGAATGGATATGCCTTTAGTCGATGGGTTTAAACAATTAAATGATGATTTAACAGGAACTCCTCCAACATTTGGATCTTACAGATATGCATACCCAATTGCTCTTTCAGAGAGAAATGCAAATCCAAATATGGTTCAAAATTACGGTTACTAATATCTAATTAACCAAAGATATATTTAAAAAAAACCCGCTTTACGGCGGGTTTTTTTATTTCAAAGATGGATATTGTAAATATTACTTACATATGGATACTGATAGCATTGATAGTTTTACCGATAAACTTGATATACAAAGCTCCATACGGAAAACATTCAACCAAAAAATGGGGAAAAGTAATTGATAATAAAACGGGTTGGATATTAATGGAATTTCCAGCTCTTG
>Ga0209833_1000664_pt1 | contig 24874 bp, 23 predicted proteins | sample COGITO_mtgs_1105_3_FD_184797 | JGI IMG/M metagenome (GOLD analysis project Ga0209833, IMG submission 184797) | Pelagic marine microbial communities from North Sea - COGITO_mtgs_110506 (SPAdes) (version 2) | ecosystem: Environmental > Aquatic > Marine > Epipelagic ... | reverse complement strand
AACCCCAGGTCAAGCTGCTTACCATTTTATATCCGGATACACTGCCAAAATTGCAGGAACGGAAGCAGGTGTAACTGAACCAATCCCAATTTTTTCTGCCTGTTTTGGAGCCCCTTTTATGCCCTTGCATCCAACGAAATATGCTGAAATGTTGAGTGCTAAAATGAAGGCTACAGGCGTCAATGTTTGGTTGGTAAATACAGGATGGACTGGCGGCCCTTACGGCATTGGAACGCGTATGAAATTGGAGTTTACCCGTGCCATGATAAACGCTGCGATGGATGGGTCATTGGAGGCGGCCAACAAAGATAATTACCACATTCACTCGGTTTTTGGAGTGCTTCAGCCTAGAGTGTGTCCCAACGTTCCAACCGAATTTTTAAGCCCCCGACAAACATGGAAAAATGATGTAGGTTTTTATAAAACAGCTTATAAATTAGCACAGTCTTTCCAAGAAAACTTCAAACAATTTGAGTCTTATGCGAACGATGAAATTATGGATGGAGGACCACAATCTAGTTCTTAGTTTTTGACGTTGAATTCACAAATGTTTAATCTAGACTGTTTTTTTTCTGTTTAAAAAATAAAATGTGTAATTTTAGGGTTCACAATGAACCAATGAGATATTTAGTTAGTGTCTTTCTTTTTTGCTCTTTTCTTTCATGTAATTATTTTGAAAAAAAGAAGCTAGATTCCAATACCATTTTAATGGAAGAATTAAAAACGTTCAATTGGAACGAAGTCGATCGGTATCCTAGTTTTGAAAATTGCACTGATTCTATCGATTATCAGGATTCCAAAATGTGTTTTGAGCAAACGATTATGACCCATATTTCTGAGTATTTTAGATTACAAGATTTGGTGGTAACTCAAAAAGTGAGTGATACTATAAAAATTAATTTCTTAGTTTCAAACAAGGGGGAGATTCATATTTCTAAGATACATTCAAAGGCGCTAACAAAGATAGAAATTCCAAATTTAGATTCGATTATTGATTACAGTTTGAAGAATTTACCACCTTTATATCCTGCAATTAAAAGAAGTCAACAGGTGCAATCTGCTTTTGAGCTCCCATTAATCTTAGTTGTAAACTGATTCTGAAATGAAAAAAAAGCTGATATCAAAAAAACACTTCCTTCTTCTGATGTTTATCACAACATTTAATTTTGCGTTTACGCAATCTGAAACAGAAGTTCTTAGACTGCAAGTAGGTTTGGGAGTCAACAGTCCGCTTGGGGCCGATATTGCCCCACAATTTGATGCTAAAATCGTCAATTTGCCGTCGGTTCAATTTGGATTACGATATATGTTTAAGCGTAATTTAGGTGCGAAGCTAGACATTCATTACAATCGGTTTTCGTCGACAGGAACGGATAGGACGTTTAAGTTAAACTATACCAGAGTCAATTTAGAAGGGGTTTATAATGTTTCAGATAAATTAAAATTTTTATCAGCCCGATCTAGCCTCATGGTTCATCTTGGACCTGGGATAAGTGTTTCGAAACCACTCGGAATTTATAGTGCAAATAACGCTACTTTCTTAAATCTTAATGTAGGAGTTGCGTATGAATATGCGCTCTCCAAACGCGTGTCTTTATTCTCAGATTTTAATTACACGCATTCGTTTGCGACTAAAGATGCATACGATGTTTTAACCGATGGATATTCATTTAATGGAGCTATGATCCAGGTCTCAATAGGAGTTTCTGTAGCATTAAGCGGCTGTAAATATTGCGAAGAATGACAGAAGAAAAAATTATATTAGGCATTGATCCAGGCACTACGATTATGGGATTTGGACTCATAAAAGTCAAAGGCAAAACCATGGAGTTTATGCAGCTCAACGAGCTAATACTTCAAAAATATGATGATCATTATCTAAAGTTGAAACTTATTTTTGAACGCACCATCGAATTGATTGACACCTATCATCCTGATGAAATTGCGATTGAAGCTCCCTTTTTTGGTAAAAATGTGCAAAGTATGCTAAAGTTGGGAAGAGCCCAAGGCGTTGCTATGGCGGCTGGACTCTCTAGAGAAATTCCCATCACAGAGTACTCGCCTAAAAAAATAAAAATGGCCATCACAGGAAACGGAAATGCGAGTAAAGAACAAGTGGCCAAAATGCTTCAAAGCCTTTTAGGATTAAAAGAATTGCCCAAAAACTTAGATTCCACCGATGGATTGGCCGCTGCGGTTTGCCATTTTTATAACCAAGGAAAAATCACAGGCGGGAAAAGTTATACAGGTTGGGGTGCCTTTGTGAAGCAAAACGAAAGTAGAGTTAAAAAATAAAACCCGTATGATGAATATAGAAACCCTCAAATACCCTATTGGAAAACCAATGATTCCTGCCTTAATTGAATCGACCCATATTCAACGTTGGATTCAAGACATCAAACAGTTTCCTTTGCAAGTGAACAAAGAAGTCACCCCTCTTACAGACAATGAACTCAGTTATAAATACAGACCCGATGGTTGGACCATCAAACAAGTTGTAGGGCACTGTATAGACAGTCACATGAACAGTATCATTCGTTTTAAATCAGCCCTCACAGAAAATCATCCGGTCATCAAGCCTTACGAAGAAGCAGATTGGGCGGAATTATCCGATACATTAAATTTTAGTATTCAAAGTTCAACAACTCTTTTGGCAGGCATTCACCAGCGGTGGGTGTTCTTATTAGAACAATTAGACGAGGCGCAATTAAAAAGAGCCTACATCCATCCCGATGGCAATGAACTTGTTACATTAAAGGAAGGCTTGGCAATTTATGCTTGGCATTGTAACCATCATTTACAACACATTATAAATGCAAAAGCATTTAAATATTAACTCATAAACCCCACTTTAGTGTCCGGTATTTATATTCATATTCCATTTTGTAAAAAAGCGTGTCACTACTGTAACTTTCACTTTTCGACGAATCAAAACTCCAAATCGGCATTTATCAAGGCCGTTTGTAAAGAGCTTAGACTTCGCAAGTCTGAATTTGATTCTCAACTCATACAAACGATCTATTTTGGAGGAGGCACTCCTACCGTTTTAGAGGTTTCGGAATTAGAAGTGATCCTTCAGACGGTTTACGAACATTACAAGATATCCGATACGCCCGAAATCACTTTAGAAGCGAATCCGGATGATCTCGATTTTGAAAAATTAAAAGCACTTTCTAAAACCAAGATCAATCGTCTCAGTATTGGAATTCAATCCTTTCATGAATCAGATTTATCAACCATGAACAGAGCACATAATGCCGATGAAGCTAAAAAATGTTTAGAAATGGCCACGCCTTATTTTGATAATATCACAATCGATTTAATGTTTGGAATGCCCACAATGTCTGACGATCAATGGCGACAAAATTTACAAACTGCCTTTGGTTTTGGGATTAAACACCTATCCTGTTACGCCCTAACTGTAGAGCCACAAACAGCTTTAGAGCATTTTATTATAAAGGGAAGTCATCCGCCAATGGATGATGAGGTTTCGGCTAAACATTTTGAGATTTTACTTGAGGAGACGACTAAACAAGGTCTGATCCATTATGAAACCTGTAGTTTTGGCCATTCTGAATATTTCTCAAAACACAATACAAGTTATTGGTTGGGTAAACCCTATATGGGTGTTGGTCCTTCGGCACATTCATTTGATGGGGTCAGAAGAAGCTGGAATGTATCTAACAATACCAAGTATATCAAATCCTTAGAGGGAAATACGTTGCCTTTTGAATCAGAGATTTTATCCATTGAAAACAGATTTAATGAATACATCATGACCGGATTACGCACCATGTGGGGGATTTCACTTCAAAAAATTGAGACGGAATTTGGGGTGAATATAAAAGAGCAATTACTTCAAAATTCAAAAAAATTAAGAGCTTCTAATTTTCTAGTTATCGAAGCGAATCATTTGAAAATTACAGATACCGGAAAATTTCTTGCAGATGGAATTGCATCAGATTTGTTTTTAGTTTAATCAAATTCATTAAATTTACGTTTAGCAATTTATGTTATGAAAGCCATTATTTACGCCAACAGCCGCACTTATACGATTTATATCGATCAGCCCTTAGATATTTCAATTCCACTTCGAGCCACTAAAGACAATGTGAATGCATGGTATTTGTCACCTCCAAAAATATATCCAGCCAAAGTGAAAGGATGGACCGGAAGTGTGAAAGAAGGTGCTTCAGTTAATTTTAATACCATCGAATTTAACCCGCATGCCCATGGAACACACACCGAATGCGTAGGGCATATTACTGAAGAAGAACACACAATCAATAATTGTTTGACTCAGTTTTTGTTTGTAGCGGAAGTAATTACCGTCGTTCCAGAACCCTTAAATGACGATCTTATTATTTCCGAAAAACAACTTCGTTACGCCATTGGAAACAAAAAAAGAGAAGCCGTTATTATTAGAACGCTTCCCAATACAAAAGACAAATTAACGCAACAATATGCACATACAAATCCGCCGTATCTGACGGAAGCTGCTGCTATTTACTTAAGAGATAAAGGGGTAAAGCATTTATTGGTGGATACGCCAAGTGTTGATAAAGAAAAGGATGGTGGCGCACTTTTAGCACATAAAGCTTTTTGGAATGTTGATGGCGAAATTCGCTTGGACGCGACCATTACAGAGCTGGTCTTTGTCCCTAATTCTGTGCTCGACGGAAAGTATATTCTGAATATATTAATTGCCCCCTTTGAAAATGACGCCTCTCCGAGTAAGCCCATTCTGTATAAATTATATGATAAAGAAACGCCAAAACCTCAATGATTTCTGTTGATGAAATTCAAGCCCACTGTTTAAAAAAAGAGAAAACGACTCAAGAATTCCCTTTTGATGAAAGTACTTTGGTGTATAAAGTATTGGGAAAAATATTTGCCTTGTGTCCACTAGAAGCCTGGGAACAAGGCAGCCCTTCGGTGACCTTAAAATGTGATCCAGACTATGCAGAAGAGTTACGACATACCCATGATGCCATCCAACCAGGGTTTCACAGCAATAAAAAACACTGGAACACAATTTATTTGAAAAACGGTGGCTTTCATCCAGAGTTTCTTCTAAAACTCATAGATCATAGTTATGATATGGTGGTCAAGAATATGTCCAAGAAATTAAGCAGTCAACTCAAATCAACTTCTTAAAATCTGATGGGCGAAGCATTGTGATGGTTTTGAATTGTTTATTAAAATTAGAAATATTTTTAAACCCACACAAATAGGCAACATCAAAAATTCGAATATCCTTGTGTTTTCGGATCAGTTTACAAGCATGCTCTACACGAATTTCTTTTAAAAACTCAAAATAGGTTTTGTTGGTGACTTTCTTAAAATACTTACAAAATGAATTTTTAGTCATGGCAGCCACTTGCGCCACGGACTCAAGAGACACCTCTTTGTCGTAATTTTCAAAGGTATATTCTAACACATCGGTCATTCTTTTTCCTTCTGTAGGGCTGTATTTTTTGTCATACACAAAGGAGGATAAGCGTTGGTGTTTTGCAGAAGATAAAATTTTCATAAGGTTTAAAAACAGGACAAACTGCTGGAGTTTTTTAGCTTTATGAATTTTAGAAAATAATTTTGATGCGTTACTTGTGGATGCAATTAGTTTAAAACCATAGCTCGATTTTTGAAAAAAGGAACGCAATTCTTGTGATACTTCCAAGTCAAAAAATCCAGAGCCAAAAGAATCTTTGGTAAAAAAAAGGGATCTCATTTTTGAGACGTTCGATGCCTCCACATCGGATTTAAACACATGTGGCAAAAAGCTTCCAATGACAATCACATCTCCTTTTTTATAAGGACTGATCGAATCTCCAATTACAAGTGTACCCTCGCCACGCAGAATTTGACATATTTGGATTTCTTCGTGTTGGTGTAATTTTTCATAGAAAAAAGGCCCTTTATCTTGCTGATAGATAAGGGTAGATTCTTTGGTTTTGGGAATGATAAAAGAAACAATGTTCATACTTCAAAACTAACTAAATAATATTCTAATATAGAAAGTATTTATTAAATATGGATAATATAGTATCACTAATTGATTAAAATGGTATATGTTTTTTTTAAAAAAGGAATTAATTTTATCTTCTCTAAATTAATAAATAAATAGTATGAAGACTATAAAATGGGAAGGTGTAATGCCTGCAGTGACGACCAAATTCACTCAAAATGATACTTTGGATCTATCAATGTTCGCAACTAATATCAAAGCACAGCTCGATGCGGGTGTACATGGAATTGTATTAGGCGGTACGTTAGGTGAAGCCAGCACCCTTTTGACATCAGAAAAAAAGATCTTGATAGAAACCACCGTTGAACTGGCCAATAACAAGGTGCCTGTATTAATGAACATTGCGGAGCAATCTACCAAAGCAGCGATACTTGCAGCAGAGGCGGCAGAGCAACAAGGGGCCAACGGATTGATGTTACTCCCGCCCATGCGTTATACAGCTTGTCCAAAAGAAACGGTAGCATATATTTCCGAAGTTGCTAAAAGCACATCTTTACCACTCTTAATTTATAACAACCCTGTCGACTATAAAATCGAAATTACCCTTGATATGTTTGACGAACTGCTTAAACATGACAACATTCAAGCGGTGAAAGAATCGACACGTGACATTACAAATGTGACGCGCATCATCAACCATTTTGGAGACCGTCTCAAAATTATGACGGGCGTGGACACCCTCGCATTAGAGAGTTTAATCATGGGCGCAAGCGGCTGGATTGCTGGACTTGTATGTGCATTTCCAAAAGAAACGGTTGCCATTTATGAACTTCAAAAAGCAGGGAGAATTCAAGAAGCCATCGCCTTATACCGTTGGTTCATGCCCTTGTTAGAACTGGATATTAATGTTAAATTAGTGCAAAATATAAAGTTAGCTGAGGTCTATACAGAAATCGGCACCGAATTTGTGAGACCTCCACGCCTTCCTTTATTTGGTGCGGAACGCACAAAAGTACAACACATTATAGAGTCGGCTTTGAAATCAAGACCGATCTTGCCAAACTATTAACGTCTAAAATTAGATCAATGGAATTAGGGAAAAATCATATTGGATTTACTTATACTGCCACAGGTGGTAAAACCTTCACCACATTCAATCCGAAATTAAATCAAGCCAATGACATTACTTTTACGGAAGCCACTTCTGAAGAAATTGACACAGCTGTTGCATTAGCAACCGAGGCTTTTAACCTTTATAAGAATACTTCATGTAAAGAAAGGGCTCTATTTATAAATGCAATTGCCGACGAAATTTTAGCACTTGACGACACTTTAGTTCAGATGTACTGTCAAGAAACAGGGCTTCCAGAAGGTCGTGCGAAAGGCGAGCGCGGACGGACCATTTTTCAATTACAAAGCTTTGCAAATTTACTATCTGAAGGCTCTTGGGTCGATGCGACTATTGACGTCGCCAATCTCGATCGTACACCCTTTCCAAAACTAGATTTACGTAGAATGGACATTCCATTAGGACCTGTGGTGGTATTTGGAGCGAGTAACTTTCCACTTGCCTATTCCACAGCTGGTGGAGACACAGCCTCTGCGCTGGCAGCAGGCTGTCCCGTTATTGTGAAGTCACACCCTATGCATGCAGGAACCGGAACTTTGGTGGCGGAAGCCATCTGTAAAGCGGCTAAAAAAACAGGCATGCCCGATGGGGTGTTTTCAAACTTAAACAGTAGCGGTATCGAAGTTGGGCAGCAATTAGTGTCACATCCCAAAGTGAAAGCAGTAGGATTTACGGGGAGCATTCGTGGCGGGCGTGCGTTGTTAGATTTGGCAGCAAAACGTCCAGAACCGATCCCAGTATTTGCAGAAATGGGCAGTATCAACCCTGTAGTCATGCTGCACAAAGAGCTCGAGAAAAATACTTCTTATTGGGCAGAAGCCTACGCACAATCGATCTCTCTTGGAGCGGGTCAATTTTGTACGCAACCTGGTTTGATTTTAAGTTTAAAAGGGGAAGTATTTACAAATTTCACAAACTTATTAGTGTCTGAAATTAAAAAAATAGATTCCAGTTGTATGTTGCATCCTGCTATTTTTGAAGAGTTTCAATCCAATAAAAAAATATCTCAATCACAATCAGGGCTAGAAGTTTTGACAGATGAAAACTCAGTTGAGTCCCCTAATTTTGCACCACCAAGCATTGTCCGAATTGATGGCGATTTGTTTTTAAAGAACCCTATTTTACATCAAGAAGTTTTTGGGCCCTATACACTTCTAGTAGAGTGCGAATCCTTAGCGCAAATGAGAACAATTATTACAAATTTAGATGGGCAGTTGACGGCCTCATTAATAGCAACAGAAGATGAAGCAAAAGCTAGTTTTGAAATCATTGAAGCACTTCAAAATCGCGTTGGACGTCTTGTCTTTAACGGAGTTCCAACTGGGGTTGAGGTTTGTAACTCGATGGTACACGGCGGACCATATCCAGCCTCCACAGACAGCCGGTTTTCTGCCGTTGGTGTTCACGCCATCAAGCGTTGGGTACGACCTTTTAGTTTTCAGAATTTCCCAGACAGTTTACTTCCAGAGGCTTTAAAAGAACAAAATCCATTGGATATCAAGCAAACACGTATTTAATTTTAAATTCAAATGAGTAAAACGGAGTTCAAATGTATTGATGCCCATACTTGTGGAAATCCCGTTCGGGTGGTGACCACGGGTCATCCTCCTTTGGCGGGTACCAATATGAGTGAAAAACGTCAACATTTCCTCAGTGAATTTGATTGGATTCGAAAAGGCCTGATGTTTGAACCCAGAGGACACGATCTTATGAGTGGTAGTTTCTTATACCCACCTCATGACCCATCCAATGATGTTGCGATTTTGTTTATCGAAACTTCGGGCTGTTTGCCAATGTGTGGCCATGGAACCATTGGTTCAATAACAGTTGCAATTGAGACTGGACTTATTGTGCCGAAAGTTGCTGGCAAAATTAAAATGGAAGCTCCCGCAGGACTTGTGGAGATAGAATACTCACAAGTTGGAGCTAAAGTAGATTGGGTGAAAATTAGGAACGTTAAAAGTTATTTAGCCAAAGAGCAACTTAGAGTAGAAGATACAATCTTAGGGGAATTGACCTTTGATGTTGCATATGGTGGAAATTTTTATGCCATCGTAGATCCTCAAGAAAATTTTTCGGGAGTTCAAGATTTTTCCGCTTCAGAACTAATTCGAATATCTCAAAAATTACGAAAGCAGATTAACTTAAAATATCCGAATCAATTTATACATCCCGAGAATCCTAGCATTAATAGCGTATCTCATTTGCTTTGGACAGGTACGCCATTAGACCCAAATTCATCGGGGCGAAATGCGGTGTTTTATGGAGAAAAAGCCATTGATAGAAGTCCTTGTGGCACGGGAACCTCTGCTCGCATGGCGCAACTGTATGCCAAAGGGTTTTTAAAAGTAGGAGAAAAATACATTCATGAAAGTTATATAGGAAGTACGTTTACGGGCTTTATAGAGGCTGTTTCATCTGTTGGAAGCTATGCGGCGATTGTTCCAAGCATTCAAGGGTGGGCACGGATTTATGGGCACAATACGATCAGTATTGATTCTGATGATCCGTATGCACATGGATTTCAAGTTATATAGCGATGCAAAAAAAAGTTACAATTATTGGGGGAGGAATCATTGGATTGAGCACGGCCTATTTTCTTCAAAAAGAAGGCTGTGAAGTCACCATTATCGATCGCTCTAATATGGACAGCGGTGCTTCTTATTCCAATGCGGGATATATATGCCCGAGTCATTTTATTCCTTTAGCAGCTCCAGGTATTGTCCGGAGTGGACTGCGGTGGATGTTGGACGCTTCCAGTCCCTTGTATATAAAGCCAAGTTTGAATAGTGATTTTTTAAAATGGGCATGGGCTTTTAACAAATCAGCGACTTCAAGTCACGTCCAAAAAAATGCTATTCACCTTCGGGATTTCACAGAGTTCAGTCAACAATTATTTCAGAGTATAAAATATGACGAACAATTTTCGTTTCATTACGATAAAAAAGGATTGTTGATGTTGTGTCAAACGGAACGACAATTGGAAAAAGAACTGGAGATTCTCACCATGGCAAATAGCCTTAGCGTCCATGCAAAGGAAATTTCCAAAGCAGAACTTAAAATCCTAGAACCTTCTGTTGAGATCAATGGGGTTGGAGGGGTGTATTTTGAAAACGATCACCACAGTACTCCGAGTGATTTCATGAATCAACTGAAGGCCTATTTAAGGTCTAAAGGTGTTCGTATTTTTTCCAACGAGTCCGTTGTTGATTTTATGATGAAACAGGGTAAAATAGACAGTGTAATAACAGATAAACAAATTCTTCGTTCGGATGAGTTTGTGATGGCTTCGGGTTCTTGGTCGGCGGATTTGTGTAAAAAATTAGGGTTAAAATTAATGCTTCAAGCGGGGAAAGGTTACAGTATGAATACGAAGGTTTCAACGGGAATTACCACCCCAACTATTTTAGCGGAAGCGAAGATTGCCGTGACACCTATGGATGGGTTTACACGTTTTGCAGGGACGATGGAAATTGCAGGTGTCAATCAAACTATAAACAGAAAGAGGGTAGAAGGCATCGCGAAAGCGGCGAATCATTATTATCCTTCTATTCAATTGTCAGAACCCGAAATTGAGGCAGCCACCTGCGGCCTTCGTCCGCTTTCACCTGATGGGTTGCCGTATATTGGAAAACCTCAGTCTTGTGAGAATATGACCATCGCTACAGGGCACGCTATGTTGGGTTGGACCTTGGGACCGGGGACAGGGAAACTAGTTTCAGAATTAATCCTCAACAAAATAACATCTTTAGATATAGATATATATCATCCCAACAGGAAATTTTAAAGACCTACAAAACATGGTTTCATTATAAGTTAAGACTGAAGCTCGGTAAAATATTTATAAAACAACGGAATGGTTTCAATGCCTTTAAAGTAATTAAAAAGACCAAAATGCTCGTTAGGGGAGTGGATGGCATCACTGTCCAACCCAAATCCCATCAAAATTGTTTTGCTCTTTAATTCTTTTTCAAATAAAGCAACTATAGGAATGCTTCCACCGCCTCGCTGAGGAATTGGGAACGTTCCAAAGGTATCATTATAAGCCATTGCAGCGGCTTTGTAACCAATATTGTCAATTGGGGTCACATAGCCTTGTCCACCATGGTGAGGCGTTACTTTTACGGTCACACCATCTGGTGAAATACGCTCAAAATGAGATTTAAAAAGAGCGGTGATCTCATGATAATCCTGATTGGGCACCAAACGCATCGAGATTTTTGCATAAGCTTTGCTCGCAATCACTGTTTTGGCACCTTCGCCTGTGTAACCACCCCAAATTCCGTTCACGTCTAGTGTGGGACGAATCGAATTTCGTTCATTGGTGGTGTAGCCTTTTTCGCCATAAACAGAATTGATGTCCAACGATTTTTTATAAGCCTCTAATGAAAATGGCGCTTTGGCCATTTCTGCGCGTTCTTCCTTCGATAATTCTTCGACCTTATCATAAAACCCAGTAATGGTAATATGGTTATTTTCATCGTGTAAGGAGGCGATCATTTTTGCTAAAACATTTATAGGATTTGCGACTGCACCTCCGTAAATCCCAGAGTGTAAGTCTCTATTTGGACCTGTTACTTCCACTTCTACATAGCTCAAGCCTCGAAGTCCTGTTGTGATGGATGGCGTATCTTTCGCAATCATTCCAGTGTCTGAAATTAAGATCACATCGTTTTTTAGTTTAGTGGTGTGATTTTTCACAAATTCCGCTAAGTTCTCACTTCCAACTTCTTCTTCACCTTCAATCATAAACTTTACGTTACATGGCAGTTGGTCTGTGGAAGTCATAAACTCTAGCGCCTTTACATGCATATACATTTGACCTTTATCGTCACACGCACCTCGTGCAAAAATGGCTCCTTCGGGGTGGAGATCTGTTTTTTTGATGATCGGTTCGAAAGCGGGAGCCTCCCATAGTTCAATGGGATCCGCGGGTTGCACATCATAATGACCATAAACTAGGATTGTTGGCAATTTAGGATCTATTAATTTTTCACCATAAATAATAGGAAACCCTTTGGTTTGACATATTTCTACGACATCACAACCAGCAGTTTTTAGACTGTCTGCAACAAAATCAGCGGTTTTAAAGACATCCTTACTATAGGCAGGATCAGCACTAACTGAAGGGATTCTAAGAAGTTCGAAAAGTTCTTGAACAAAGCGGTCTTTATTTGAATCGAGATATGATTGAAGTGATTTCATAGTGTAAAAATTTTGAATGTAAAGCTACAACAATCCGTGTAAATAAATTTCCCTGTACTATTTGTATTAATAAACTATTGTTTATATTTGCGTCCCTATTAAAGGAATGTTTAGCGGGCGTGGTGGAATTGGTAGACACGCTAGACTTAGGATCTAGTGCCGCGAGGTGTGGGAGTTCGAGTCTCCCCGCCCGCACTAAACAAAAAAAGCTTCTCTTTTCGAGAAGCTTTTTTTTTATACTTTTATCAAGTGAATAATTATGATGTTTTAATAGTGGGAGGCGGTGCGGCAGGTTTTTTTGCGGCCATCAATACAGCCACTCAAAATCCAAATCTCAAAATCGCGATTTTAGAGCGTGGCTCTAACGTACTTTCTAAAGTAAAGGTTTCTGGAGGTGGTCGCTGTAATGTAACCCATGCCGAATTTATCCCCGATGAACTGGTCTTAAATTATCCCAGAGGTGAAAAAGAATTAAGAGGCCCTTTTCATAACTATATGACCGGCGATACTATGGAATGGTTTGAAACTCGAGGCGTGCCTTTGAAAATTGAAGAAGATGGGAGAGTTTTTCCTGTTTCAAATTCCTCTCAAACCATCATAGACTGCTTTTTAGAAGAAATTAAAATACACCATATCGAAGTGTTATTAAATCACTCTGTTCAAGGGATTCGTTACAAAAATGAAGCTTGGGAACTAGACACTTCAAAAGGGGGTTTTACCACGCCAAAACTTTTAATCGCAACAGGAAGTAATCCTAAAATATGGAAACTCCTAGAACATATTGGTCATCATGTGGTGCCACCGGTTCCTTCGTTATTTACCTTTAATATAAATGATTCTCGCCTGAAAACCATCCCCGGAGTGGTGGCTTTGGATGTTCATATTTCTGTAGTAAATAGTAGTTTAGAATCTGAGGGTCCATTGTTGGTCACTCACACGGGCTTAAGCGCACCTTCTATTTTAAAACTATCGGCTTATGGCGCTTTGGAATTAGCAGAAAGAGAGTATCGATTTCAAATTAAAGTTAATTTTATCAAACAAGAATTTTCAGAATGTTTGGAGCGCTTATTGGAAATTAAAACAGCACTTCCTAGAAAAACAATTTTAAAATCCTCACAATTTGAGCTTCCCAAACGCTTGTGGGAACAATTAGTAATGGCTTCCAAAATACCCATGGATCTTCGCTGGGCTGAGGTTAATAAACTACAGTTGCAAGCATTAGCCAGCCAACTAACAGAAGCCGTTTTTTCTGTTGATGGAAAAAGCACCTTTAAAGAGGAGTTTGTGACTGCTGGAGGGGTTGAGCTTAAAGAAGTTAATTTTAAAACGTTTGAGAGTAAGCATCTAAAAAATCTATTTTTTGCAGGTGAAGTCTTAAATGTCGATGCCGTCACCGGCGGTTTTAATTTTCAAAATGCGTGGACCAGTGCTTTTATCGCGGCACAACAGCTCTCAAAATAACAAATAAATAAAGGGAAGTTAGTATCTTTGTCTTTCATGCCAATTTTATGATTGTAAACGAATTCATTCCAAAACCTTATTCGCACCTACCAGAAAACGGTGCAGTAGCTTACAGTGCCCCGAGTAATATTGCTTTGGTGAAATATTGGGGAAAAAAAGCGCATCAAATTCCTGCGAATCCTTCGATTAGTTTTACCCTTAATAATTGTAAAACATCGACCTCCCTGAAATTTAAAAAAAAGACCACTCAAGAGTTTTCATTTGATGTGTTTTTGGAAGGCATTTTAGAAGAAGATTTTAAACCCAAAATAGAACAATTCTTTAAAAGAATTGACCGTTATATTCCCTTTTTAACGGCCTATCATTTTACGATTGAAACCTCTAACACCTTTCCTCACAGTTCTGGAATTGCCTCTTCTGCATCTGGGATGAGTGCGTTAGCATTGTGTTTGGTTCAAATCGAACAGCAATTAAACCCAAATATTTCAAAAGAATTTTTCAACAAAAAAGCATCCTTTCTAGCACGTTTAGGTTCAGGGAGTGCTTGTAGAAGTATTGAAGGTGGTTTAGTGGTTTGGGGTGCCCATGCAAATATTCAAGGTAGCTCAGATTTAGTGGGAATTAAATATCCGTATGAGGTTCACGTAAATTTCAAAAATTTCCAAGACACGATTCTTTTAGTTGATAAAGGCGAGAAACAGGTCAGCAGTACCGTGGGTCACAATCTGATGCATAACCATCCTTTTGCCGAACCGCGTTTTGCACAAGCGCATTCTAATATGGAGGCTCTTATGGTCGCCTTAAAATCAGGTGATTTGAACGCATTTATTAGCATTGTAGAGCGCGAAGCACTCACTCTACATGCAATGATGATGAGTAGCGATCCGTATTTTATTTTGATGAAGCCCAACACGCTTGAAATCATAAATAAACTCTGGGCGTTTAGAGCCCAAACAGGCCTTCATATATGTTTTACCTTAGATGCTGGTGCCAATGTTCATGTCTTATTTCCAGAAAATGAAGCCAAAGAAATTCAAGAATTTATTGCAAATAAATTGTCAGAACACTGTCAAAACGGGCACTTTATTGAAGACAATGTAGGGCAGGGTGCACAATCAATAAAAATTTAATGTATCTTTGAAGTATCATTAACCAGTGAGAGTTTTAAGTTTAACTTAACGCGATGAAAGGACCACTTTTTTATTCTAAAATTTTACTCTTCGGAGAGTACGGGATCATCAAAGATTCTAAAGGCTTGTCGATACCTTATAATTTTTATAATGGCGCTTTGAAAATGGATGCAAATCCAAAACAATCAGCGATTGAATCCAACCAAAATTTAAAGAAATTTATTCAATATTTATCGGAGATTGACACCCATTTAGTGGTGTTTAACTTAGATCAATTCCAACAGGATATCGATGCAGGGATGTACTTTGACTCTTCCATTCCTCAAGGTTATGGCGTAGGGAGTAGTGGTGCATTGGTAGCAGCGTTGTATGATAAATATGCACAAGATAAAATCACAGTTCTTGAGAATTTAACTCGCGATAAGTTATTGAAACTTAAATCTATTTTTTCTGAAATGGAATCTTTTTTTCACGGAAAATCTTCGGGATTAGATCCGTTAAATAGTTATTTAAGCATTCCAATTCTCATCAATTCAAAAAATAATATTGAAGCCACGGGCATTCCGTCTCAAAACACCAATGGCAAAGGAGCGGTGTTTCTTTTAGATAGTGGCATGACAGGCGAAACGGCGCCGATGGTTGGTATTTTTATGGAGAAAATGAAGCAAGAAGGTTTTAGAGCCATGCTCAAAAATCAATTCATAAAACATACAGACGCTTGTGTTGATGATTTTTTAAATGGCGATTTAAAATCACTTTTCACAAACACCAAACAACTTTCTAAGGTAGTTTTAAATCATTTCAAGCCAATGATTCCCAAGCAATTCCATACCATTTGGAAAGCGGGCATCGACACCAATGCTTACTACCTAAAACTTTGTGGATCCGGCGGTGGAGGTTATATTTTAGGGTTTACAGAAGACTTTCCGGCTGCTCAAAAAGTCCTTACAGATTATAAATTAGAAGTCGTTTATAATTTCTAAATAGTCCATATGTTATCGCCAGCTCAAAAACAAATCATGTTGAAATTCTTTAGCATGTTTTCAGTGGTGAGAGGCTATAATGTGGCTTTGGTAATAATTGCACAGTATATTACAGCTGTTTTTATAATGGCTCCTTCACAGTCTCTTTCTCAAGTGTTGTTTGATCGTTCTCTTTTTGCATTAATAGTAGCGACTGCCGGTGCGGTTGCCTCCGGATATATCATCAATAATTTTTATGACAGTGAAAAAGACAGTATCAATCGACCTCATAAATCAGTTTTGGAACAATATGTTGGATTAAACACCAAGTTAAGTTTCTATTTCGTGCTTAATTTTTTAGTCGTTATTGCGGCGAGTTATGTGTCTTTTAGATCTGTTTTGTTTTTTTCACTTTATATTTTTACAATCTGGTTCTATTCTCATAAAATAAAAAAAAGACCCATTATAGGGAATTTATTTTCAGCTATTTTAACGATCACCCCCTTTTTTGCCATCTTCTTATATTACAAAAACTATAGCAGTTTGGTATTTGTGTTTGGGTTTTATTTATTTCTGGTATTATCCATGCGAGAATTGGTCAAGGATTTAGAAAACTTAAAAGGCGATTTAACGCTCGATTACAAAACAATTCCAGTTGTTTACGGCGAACGTACCGCCAAAATGATGGTTCTTTGTTTGGTGCTCATAAATATTTTTGTGACGCATTATCTAGTGTCTTCTTACGATTTAGGACGGATGGATTATTTCTTTTATGGTAGTATTACGCTTCTAACTTTGGTCGTATTTTTATTATTTAAAGCCCAAAAACATCAGCATTATGTACAGATTCATAACCTCTTAAAACTCCTTATTTTATTAGGGGTGTTTAGTATTATATTATTGAATCCAAATCTTATTTTGTCTAAAATATTATAAGCATAAAAATTACACAGATTGCCTGCGAATGCGTTACATTTGCAAAAAATTAATCATGGCAAAAGCTCACAACCATTCAGATAGACGCGTCGGGAAGTCTAAACCTTCAAAGTTAAAGGCTCCCGAAACAACGTATTCAAAGAAAAAGTCAACGCCTTCTAAGCCTAAAGGAAAATCCAACGCTAATCCTGATGAGATTCGATTAAACAAATATATTTCAAACTCTGGAATGTGTTCGCGTCGTGAAGCCGATATGCATATTAGTATTGGGAGTGTGACAGTCAATGGAAAAGTGGTCACTGAAATGGGCTATAAAGTTCTTTTGACCGATGAGGTTCGGTTTGATGGCGCACGCATCACCCCTGAGAAAAAAGCGTATGTATTATTGAATAAGCCGAAAGGATTTGCAACGACAACCAGCGAAGGGAAAGGCCGTACAGTGATGGATTTGGTGGCCAATGCGACCACCTCCAAAATTAGACCAATTGGTCGACTTGGTAGAAATTCTCTTGGATTAATTTTATTTACCAACGATGAACTGATGCACGCTAAGTTTACGAACTCTAAGCATGGTGTCGCACGTCTATTTCATGTGGAATTAGATAAGCCCCTAAAGTTTGAACATTTAAAAAGTATCCAAGAAGGCTTCAAGTTGGAAGGAAAACTGATTTCTGTTGAGGCGGTAAGTTATATAACAGGTGCGCCCAAAAATGAAATTGGCTTACAAATCAAAAACACAGGTAACACATTGATTCGTACCATATTTGATAATTTTAAGTATGAAATCGTTAAAATGGACTGTGTGACTGTTGGGCCTCTTACCAAAAAAGATTTACCAAGGGGGCATTGGAAACATCTTACAGATCAAGAAATCAGTAATTTAATGATGCTTTAATTTTTTATAGAGTTCCCATGCTAAAACACTTAGGACGGGGATGTATTCTACACACAAAATGAGCCCATTTTCATTCACACTCGATTGGTTATAAGCAAAATAACTAAAAATTAAGGTAAAGCTCCACAGGCGTACAAATTTATAGTTTGTAAAGGTTGAAAGTAACAACAGACTTATAATATACCAAGGATGCACGGTTGTGGATATAAAATAGTAACCACTCAGTACCCACAGAATCATAAGGATTAGTTCGGTAGTTTTTGATTTATTTTTAAGAAGTAGATAGCATGTTAGCAATGCTAAAAAACTCACCATAACAATGCCCATGCTATGAATCAATTCCAAGTTTGAAGTTGTTTCTAACCCCCATTTCAGGAAGTAATAAAAACTCGCATTAAATTCAAACTTAGAAAACCAAAGACCAATAGTTGTGCTGTAATTTTTAATAAAATCGCCATCTAAAAAGAGCCAAAAAAAGAGAAGAAAAAGGGCGCCAATTGTGATGTAAAAACGAATGCTTTTTTTCCATCCTAATTTGTTTAGGAATAATGGCAAGGTTAAAATTGGGACTAACTTCACAGCAATCGAAAGAGCCATTGTAAGCGCCGCCAAATGCCATTTTTTAGAATGAATAAAATACAGCGCCATCACAAAAAAGAATAACATCAGACCTTCAAAGTGAAGGTTGCCAGTGAGTTCAATGATGACCAAGGGGTTGAGTATAAACCAATATATTTTTTTGGTAGGTAGTTGTAATGTTTTTAGTAGTTTTTTACCGAAAAAGAGAATGCCTAAATCCGCCCCTATCAAAATTAATCGCAACATAATTACGGACCCCAGAATACTGTGTTTAGAGAGCATTGCGGCGATGACAAACGGAAGTTGGTGTATGGGTGGGTAATTGGAAAAATGACCTGCGCTAAGCGCTCCCATGCCCTCAAACAGCAGTTTCATTTGTGGAAATAAATCGGGTTGAGAATACACTAAACCATTGGGCGTAAACAAGTAGGGGTTAAGACCTGCCAAAAGGAGGCGTCCATCCCATATAAAACGATAAAAATCTTGTGATAAATTGGGAATTGCTACCAAAAAAACCAATCGGAATCCGATGGCTAAATATGTTAAATGACGTTCTTTGGTATTGGTGTGTTTTAAAATCAAGTAATATCCCCCAAAAAGCAGGGTGTATAAAGCAAGAAGTTTGGAATGTTCAAAACGTGCCAAATCGTATGCCCATTCGGCATAAATAAGCAAACTTAAACCGCCCAAAAGATAGAAGGCTTTTTTTGAATTTATAAATGACCTATTGAATTCCATAAGTCGGGGCGTAAGAGGTTAAACTTTAGAGGAAATCGATTTGAAAAACACAAACCCAAATCCTAAAAATAGCATCAAATGAAAGGGGAATAAACCAAAGTCTCCACCTTGGTCGCCGACAATAAATGCGCTATACATTCCGAAGGCAAAATAGAGCATCAAAATTCCTTCGAAAATCACATGGACTGAAATGTTTTTTTTGAGATATTTATTGTTTTTCCAGCTATCGGAAATGGCATTAATATTAAATTTTGGGGTCCGTACAAAGTCACTTCGTTTTCCAAAATGGCCTTCTAAAACAGCAATTGAATTATGCAAGGAGAATCCCATTGCGATCGAGAAAAAGGTGAAAAACATAATGATGTATTGCACGAAACTTTTTAAACTCGATCCATGTGTTTTTTTATACATAAACCAATAACAAATAAAGAAGATAATGGTACTTATCACAAAAAAGCTCATTACAAAAAAATACATTTTTAAATGGGCATATTCATTCTTTATATAGAGCATTGGGATGCTCAGTATTCCAACGACTAAAACGTTCAAAAACATGGTGCTATTTAGTAAATGTAATAAACTATGTAATTTGGTTTTAGAAGATATGTTTTTGCTTTTTAGAACACGCCACATCATTTTTTGAAAATTTTCGGCACCCCCTTTATTCCATCGAAATTGTTGCGATCTAGCGGCACTAATTACAACGGGTAATTCGGCAGGGGTTTCAACATTTTCTAAGTATTTAAATTTCCAGTCTTTAAGCTGTGCTCTGTAACTCAAATCAAGATCCTCAGTTAGAGTGTCCCCTTCCCAATTCCCAGCATCTATGATACAGGTTTTTCGCCACACGCCAGCCGTCCCATTAAAATTGATAAAGTGTCCTTTGGAGTTTCGTCCAACTTGTTCCAAACTAAAGTGTGCATCCAAAGCGAATGCTTGAATTTTAGTTAAAATGGAATAATCTCTATTAATATGACCCCAACGCGTTTGAACAACGCCAACCGCCTCATCTTTGAAAAATGGAATGGTACGTTTCAGCCAATCTGGTTCTGGTAAAAAATCGGCATCAAATATGGCAATGTATTCGCCTTTCGCAATATTCAACCCTTCTTTTAAGGCGCCCGCTTTGAATCCGTCTCGATTTGATCTTTGAATGTGTTGAATGTCAAACCCTTCTTTTTGTAATGTTTTGATGAGCGTTGCAGTAGACTCTATGGATTCGTCGGTTGAATCATCTAGCACCTGAAATTCTAATTTGTCCTTTGGATAATCAATAAGAACAATGTTTCTTAAGAGTCGATCCATCACATAAATCTCGTTAAATACGGGGAGTTGTATGGTCACGTATGGGATTTCATCAGTATTTGAAAAATCAAACTCAGGGCAGTTCTCAGTTGGTTTTTTTGAGCCTAAATAATTAAATAGTAAATTTAATTGCGCTAATGCATACATGAAAATGAGTATGAGTGCAATAGAGTAAATTAAAATGATGATGATTTCTAAAAGCATTACTTAAAGCTGTATTTTAATATCCAGGTTAATATCTTAATTCCTGCAAAGATACTACCTTTTATGGTACCAGAAACCTTTGAAACTCCAATTCTATTTCGATATTTTACAGGGATTTCTTCATATCTACAGCCGTGTTTTAAGATTTTAAGTTGCATTTCGACTGTCCATCCATAGGTTGGGTCTTCCATCTTTAAACTCAAAAGAGTGTCAAACTTAATCGCTCTAAAAGGACCAAGATCGGTAAATTTTGATTTAAAAAACAGACGCATTAAAAACGTTGCCAACCAATTTCCGAAAATTTGTTGGGGTTGCATCGCACCCTTTTCTCGAAGATGTTTGTCGCGGCTCCCAATCACAAAATCGATGTCCTTTTCAATAATAGGGGCAATAATTTTAGTCAGTTCTTCGGGGTAATCACTGTAATCACCATCTAAAAACACCACAATATTAGTCTTTGTTTTTTGTTGTTTAATGTAGTGAATACCTTTTAAACAGGCATTGCCATAACCGCTTTTGAGTTCGGTTAAAACCGTCGCACCAGCTAGTGCTGCATTTTTAACGGTTGCATCGGTTGAGTTATTGTTGACAACAATGATTTCATTGACAAGGTCAGGGAGGTCTTTGATGACTTTTCCAATAGAATCAGCTTCATTATAAGCAGGAATAATAACTTTTATGATCCCGATATCACGTCTGGATTTATTCTGCATAAAACTTATTTATCTTGGAGCTGATCCATTAAATTCATTGCATTCCCAAGCAATACATCGCTGCTTCCAATCCGACCTTCTTCAGGACCGTTTTCTAACTTTAAAACACCTCTAGGACAAACTGCACTACAAATACCGCAGCCAACACAACTTGCACGCACAATGTTTTCGCCTTTTTGTGCATAGGCGCGCACATCGATGCCTTGTTCACAATAGGTCGAACAATTTCCACAAGAAATACATTGCCCACCATTGGTGGTAATTCTAAATCTCGATTTGAAACGCTGAATCACACCCATATAAGCCGCCAAAGGACATCCAAATCGACACCAAACTCTATTTCCAAATATGGGATAAAACCCGGTTCCAATCACCCCGGCAAATATAGAGCCGATTAAAAAGCCATAGAGGTCTTGTATAGATTGAACTTTAATGCCAAAAACTTCGTAAGCTTCTGAAAAATAGCCATACAACGTCAACCCTGTCATTAGCAATGCAAATACAAGGACGCCATGGACTAGCCAGCGTTCTACTTTCCAAGAAAACAATGATTTACTGGACAATTGTCGGTAGGGATCGCCTAAGGTTTCTGCGAGTCCGCCACACCCACACACCCAAGAACAGTACCATCTTTTTCCGAAAAAGTAAACCATTACGGGCACTATAACCAAGGTTAATACAACACCCCATACCAAAATAAATAAGCCAAATCCACCATTTTCTAATAATTCATTCAGATTCCAACGGAAGAAAAAATCATAATCCAACGGAAAGGCATTTTTAAAATCATACCATGGTTTTTCAAATCGGACTAAAATCTCTGGAATTAAAAATGCAAATACAATCTGAAAAAACAAAACCGAGGTGGTTCTTAAGACCTGATATTTATTACGACGGTATTTAATATACATCCGAACGGCCATGACCAACATAATAACGCAATATAAAAATCCATACAAAAACCATTGACTGGCAGGGTTTCCACTGAGCGATTCACTGATTGGATCTACCAAGTAAATCCAATTGATCATATAACTCGGTCTGAAGTATAATACTAAATAAAACGAAATTAAGAACGCAAACACAACCCATGCAATCCACCCTCTGTTAGTCGCGCTGCTATGAAATATATGATTGTTTTTGATTCCCGGAGGGCCTTTTAGTTTAATTGCTGGAAGCATGAATAAAAGGGCACCCAATATCGCGAGTCCAAAAGTTAGAAACCAGAGCATTATTTTATTTTGAACCACAAATCCAGTCCCTGACGATTTTACCATTTGATAGGCCAGGCTATGTGGTTTTTCCCAAATAACCATGGACCATTCTTTGTTTTTTTTGTGAGTCTCATTGGCAGATTCAACCGCTTTTGCAATTGAATTAGCAAGGTAAAATGGAGTCGAAAATTCCTGATCAAAGACCGAGTTTTTCAAAGCATCCCTAAAGACGGGGCTTTCGATATTTTTTTGAGTTATAAAATCCTCAAAAGCCTGATTCGTGAGTTTATACTGCCCCACAAACAGCAGGCTGATAAAAAGTGCAAACACGGCTAAAATGAGGCCTAACCCTAGGGTTCTTATTGTTTTCATAATTATGATTTTAGGCTAAAAATTTGTGACCAATTTTTCTTTTTTAATTGTAGGTTTTTGTGGTGCTCAGCGTTGAATTTTCCTAAGATTTCTTTGTAATGAGTTTTATTAAACTCAGGATCAAAATGCGCATTTTCTAGATGTTCAAGTACAAAGTCAATGGATTTATTTTGATCTAACCATCGATTGAAAATTTCGTGTCGCATTCGAATACCAAAAGTGTTTATCCCTAAGAATGACTGCGTGGTTTTGTCAAAAGCAATGGTTAAACATTTGGTTTGATCGGGATGCATCCAATGAAAATGCGCTTCATTGGGTTTCCTGTGTCGCTCACTATTCACCCAGCCATAGGTTTGGTATTCAATATCAAAAAACTTGGCGGAGTTAAACCAGTGTCCTGGCGTATAAAGCGTTTCTTTTTTGCAAATGGTTTGTGCAACGGTTTCGCCCATAATACGACCAGTATACCAAACGGCCTCAATGGGTCTTCGACCCTCAACTGCAATGCGTTGTTCGGCACAATCCCCAATGGCATAAATGCCTTTGATATTGGTTTCTAGATTTCGATCCACCAAAATCCCACGATTGGTTTCTAGTTCCGAATGTTCTAAAAAACCAATATTTGGAGAAACCCCTGCTGTGAGCCCAACGACATTACAGTCGATTTCTTCACCAGTTTCTGCAATGACAATGGATTTTACCTTTCCATTTGCATCTGAATTTAGTTGTTTTAAATTCGATTCGAGTCGAAGGTCAATGCCGTTTTTTCTAATTTCATTGGTAATCATTTTACTTTCGCCACTTGGTAAGATGGAACTCCAATAGCTATCTTCTCTCACCAAAAAGGTCACTGGAATGTGTCGAGAATGGAACATTTCTGCAAGCTCAATTCCAATAAGACCTCCGCCTACAATAACAGCACGTTTGCAAACGGTGTTGTTAGGAGCGTAGGTTTCTACAGCCTCTAAGTCTTGTTTATGGTATAAGCTTACAACGCCTTTCAGATCCTGACCCGGCCATCCAAATTTATTCGGTTTACTTCCAGTGGCTAAAATAAGTTTGTCAAATTTCAGGTTCTCTCCATCAGAAAATAGAAGTGTTTTTTTAGTGGTATCAATCTGTTCGACATAGCCTTTTTTGAGTGTGATTTCGTTTTTTTTCCAAAACCAATTTTCATAGGGCTGCGTATGTTTAAACTTCATATGTCCCATATAGACATACATAAGTGCGGTCCGAGAGAAAAAATAATCGGTTTCTGAGGAAATGACGGTAATTTTTTTATTGGATAATTTCCGGATGTGTCTGGCTGCTGTGATTCCTGAAATTCCATTTCCTATAATTGCGATGTGTTCCATACTAAATAAGTTTTTGGGGATTCGTACTTAAAAACGGACCTAGAACCCGAATGGTTTTGATTTATAAAGTTAATGAATATGTTTTATATAATAGGCTTCTAATTTTTTTGGAGGAGCACCAAAGAATTTCCTCAAGTGTATTACCATAAAATGAAACTGCAACGACCAGATGCCATTCGACTCAAAACGACGAGCAGAGGTTGTGAGCGAACGCTGAATGACTTTAAACATACCTTGTTTATAAAGTCTATAAATCAGCTCATTATCTTCATAAATTATGAAATCTTCGTTATAGCCTTTTAGGTGTTCAAAAATGTTTTTTTCTACAAACAAACTTTGATCGCCTCCACGACTCACTTTCCAATTAAACTGTGTGAACCAGCCAGCCAACTGTAGCCACCAATGACTGCTGTCAAATTTCATTTTAAAACAACCAGACGTTGCACCTTTACGAATCGCTTCTATAATAGATTGATCAAAATTTTTGGGAGGAAATGAATCTGCATGTAAAAAATATAAAATACGGCCATTGGCTTGAGCAGCCCCAAAATTCATTTGTTTGGCGCGCCCTTTTTGGCTGTCTAATCCTTTGACTATTGGGTGTTTCACAGAAAATTCAGAGACTATTTTCTGGGAACCGTCTGTACTTCCACCATCCACAACAAGAATCTCTGAAATTAGTTTTTGAGTGGAATTTTGATATAAATA
>Ga0209833_1000650_pt1 | contig 25132 bp, 23 predicted proteins | sample COGITO_mtgs_1105_3_FD_184797 | JGI IMG/M metagenome (GOLD analysis project Ga0209833, IMG submission 184797) | Pelagic marine microbial communities from North Sea - COGITO_mtgs_110506 (SPAdes) (version 2) | ecosystem: Environmental > Aquatic > Marine > Epipelagic ... | reverse complement strand
CATCATTTTATGATCCATCAAATGCCAAAAACGTAAAAGCCATTCAGGATCCAGATGGCTCACGCACAGAAGTCCGCTGCGCAGTGTGTGATGCGCATCTTGGCCATGTATTCACAGGAGAGGGATTTAATACCCCGACAGACAAGCGCTACTGCATCAATGGCACCGTTCTGAAGTTTGTGCCGGCAGAGGTCAAAAAGTCCGATTAAATCTCGCACCTTTAACCTCACACTTCCATACCGTCCACGTGGAAACCGTGACGTATTAAAACCATCCCTACTTTTGCATTAAAGGGTCTAGACCTCTGAATCAAAATAATATAAGAATAATACTCCATCTAAAAAACCCTTCTCTATGTCAGACCAAGCCCCATCCCAATCCCAAGAATTAGCTGAATCATATCTCCAAGAGCTCATAGCGAGTAACCCTGAAGACTGGGAAAGCAGAAAAAAGCTAGCCCAGCTCTTGTATAATGAGGGCAAAACCAAGCAAGCCGCTGAAATCGTCTGGGACGCACCTGAAATACCATCCATCGACCTCGAACTTGGTTTTGCCGCTAAAGTGCTTGGCAAAGGAGCTCCACAAAAAGCCATTCGTTTACTCAGCAGCCTGCAAGAACTCAATAAAGGAAAGCCGGTTCAAAACCTCGCAATCGCCAATGCCCTACTCCATTACGGCATGGTCATGCAGGCAGCTCGATTTTATGGCGCTGCCTTCGCGGATGACCCCAGCCTAGTCAATCCAGACCTAGAGCACTTTCTATTATGGGTGGATGACAAAGAAAAGATCTGGGGTGATTTCAAACAAGACAAACCCAACTTAGCTGAGCTGCCGTGGATCAAACGTGATGCTAAAGAGGCTGAATCACTCAAAATGGCGATGCAGGGGCATACCACCCCCGTCAAAATACCCAACCTGGTAGCAGTTACGGCAGAAACCGTAATTCACGATATGTATTCTCAAGCCAGCCAGCTTAATGTGCAGTCATCACCCCCACCCTCCGTCACCATTCCGATGGACCGCGTCAACCCGAAGGATGTGATCATCGACGCACAACGAGGGGCCGCACAACCAGCGGCCCCCGGCCAGCAGGGACAGGCTGCACAGCCTATCGGACAGAGCACAGGGCAGAGCTTGCCTCCCTTAACACCAACTGCAAAGCCCGCACCACTGACCCAACCCAAACCTCTGGCAGCCCCCAAACCTCTGGCCCCGCCTAAACCACTGGCTCCACCCAAACCTCTGGCACCAGCCAGCACATCAAATGCGCAGAGCAATCCTGCCATCCCTACCACGCCCGCTCAGCCTATCACCCCTACTGCGCCCATCACGCCCGCCGTGCCTATTTCCCCAGCTGCATCAATACAGCCGCCTCCTGCCGCGACTCCGGTAGTTCTCAGTGCAAACAATCAATCCCCACCGCCAATACTCAAAGCCCCAAAAGCCGCCCCCGTCATGCCCGCGGCTCAGCAAGCTCCCAGCACACCCACTGCACCCATTGTAGCCGCACCTGCGGCAACAAGCATTCCGGCCCCTGCAAACCCTATTGCAATAACGCCACCGACACCCCCAAGCGCACCCATCAAAGCCCCTGCCACGAGCGCGCCAATAGCCGCAGCCCCCCCAGCCAGCCAAAATAAGGCTGCGCCTGTCAAGGCACCGACGATCCACATGCCAAACCCGCTGTCAGATCAGCCACCAAAACCTGCGATCAGCGCACCAACGATTCAATTACCCACAGAACCCAACGCACCGAATCAGACGACTCTTCCAAATCCTCCACAGGCAGCAGCATCCAATGCTCAGCCAGCTACGACGCCTCTCTCAGCCTCAGCCTCAGCCTCCAAGCCGACCGAAGCCGACGATGATGGCAGCGTTAAACCCATCAGACTCAACGCACCTGGGCTCAGCAATACAGAAGCACCTCTTCTTAGACCGGTGAATACCTCCACTCTTGTTGATGGTAAAATTGTCATCAACAAGCCCTAAGTAGGAAGACAGGGGTCAATACAACAGGAAGCCGTCCAGCAGACATCAATATAGTTTTATATTTCCAATATTACTGTATTATACAGCCCTTTCAAAGGCCTCCTCTAGGTGGCGAAATGCTCACACACTGGCATCTTGACTTTCCTACCAAGCTTGTTAATTCTACATGTATGGAATTACACAATGCTTCGAATGCCCTATCTGCTTTATCGCAGACATCTCGTCTCGAACTGTTTCGACTCCTCGTCATCTCTGGTGATGAGGGCATGCCTGCAGGTCAAATCTCCACCGAACTTGATATCCCAAAACCAACACTCTCTTTTCATCTCAAGGAGCTCAGCACGGCTGGTTTGATTCTTGCTGAGCGTCATGGGCGCTCGATCACTTACAAAATCAATATTGAGGGTATTCGCGAATTGATGGACTTTCTCACCGAGGACTGCTGCCAAGGCCGGCCTGAACTCTGCAATCTCTCAAATAATTCCTCAAACACCCTACCCACCAACCTATTATGAATATCGCCATCAATGGATTCGGCCGCATAGGCCGACTTGGTTTCCGCGCCGGCTGGGATCACCCAGCACACACGATCAGTGTTATTAACGAACTTCACGGCACACCTGAGACTGGCGCTCACCTGCTTGAATTCGATACCGTACACGGCAGATGGAATCGTCAGATCGATCACGATTTAGCAAGCATTACCGTCGACGGCCAACAGGTCGCGTATAGCAACGTTTCGACTCCTGCTGAAATGGATCTCAGCGGGGTGGATATTGTCATCGATGCCACAGGAGCTTACCGCACCCCTGAACTACTGCAGCCGTATTTTGATGCTGGAGTTAAAAAGGTCATCGTGGCTGCACCCGTCAAAGAAGGCGCACTCAACATTGTCATGGGCTGCAATGATCATCTCTATGAGCCGGACAAGCACCACCTGCTCACCGCGGCATCCTGCACCACAAACTGCATCGCCCCCGTGGTTAAGGTGATCCACGAAAATCTCGGCATTAAACACGGCATGATCACCACGATGCATGACGTCACCAACACCCAGGTGGTTGTTGACGCGCCACACAAAGACCTACGACGTGCCAGATCATGCCTCAACTCACTCATTCCCACCTCGACCGGATCAGCTACCGCCATCACCATGATCTACCCTGAGCTAAAAGGTAAATTAGACGGTGTCGCAGTTCGCCTCCCCCTGCTCAATGCCTCACTCACCGACTGTGTCTTTGAGCTTCCCAATCCTACAACCGTAGCAGAGGTCAACGGCTTACTCAAAGCCGCCTCGGAAAATGAACTCAAGGGCATCCTTGGCTATGAAGAACGCCCGCTGGTCTCGGCGGATTACACCAACGATAGGCGCTCCGGCATAGTCGATGCGCCCTCCACGATGGTCACTAACGGCACTCAGGTCAAGCTTCTCGTCTGGTATGACAACGAGGTTGGCTATGCCACCCGCATGATGGAGCTTGTCGCCAAAGTGGCCAAGTCCATGTAGCTGGTGTCACTTGCCACATTGTCTGCATGAACACCAAGAGCTACGCCATCGTCACAGCTTCGTACTGGGGGTTTACCCTCACCGACGGAGCTCTGCGCATGCTTGTGTTGCTACATTTCCACAGCCTTGGCTTCTCACCGCTCAATCTGGCATTTCTGTTTTTGCTCTATGAGTTCTGTGGTGTTCTCACCAACCTTTTAGGAGGCTGGGTCGGCTCACGGGTAGGACTTAAGGTGACGCTCTACACAGGGCTGGCACTTCAGATTATTGCTCTACTCATGCTCTCTATGATTCATCCCCATTGGGCCATGAGCTTATCGGTTAGTTATGTGATGGCATCACAGGCGCTCTCAGGCATCGCCAAGGATTTGACCAAAATGAGCTCCAAGAGCGCAGTAAAACTTGTGGTCAACGGAGGCGAAGGCGCGTTATTCAAATGGGTTGCCATTCTTACCGGATCAAAAAACGCCCTTAAGGGGGTCGGTTTTATGCTGGGTGGAGTCTCGCTCACTTGGCTTGGATTTACACACTCGCTCTGGTTGATGGCGGCCGCCCTTGGGCTTGTGCTGCTTGCCGCACTTATCTTTCTCAATCAGGACATGGGAAAAAGCAAAAAGAAGGTCAAGTTCACCCAACTCTTTTCTAAGTCACGAGAAATCAACTGGCTTTCCGCATCACGCTTTTTTCTGTTTGCGTCACGCGATGTCTGGTTTGTGGTGGCTCTGCCCGTGTTTCTCAAATCCCAGCTGGGCTGGAGCTTTAATCAAGTCGGTTCATTCATGGCCGCTTGGGTGATTGCTTATGGACTCGTGCAAGCAAGCGCCCCCCGCTTGATTGGTCACCATCGACCGGGGCGAAGTGCCGCCCGCTGGGTTGGATTACTAACCCTTGTCACTGTCTGTCTCGCCGCAGCCATCATGCTCGACTTTCATCCAGTCGCCTCGATCTTTGTAGGACTTGGCCTCTTCGGCATTGTCTTTGCCATCAACTCCGCAGTGCATTCCTACCTGATTCTAACCTTCACCTCAGATGATCAGGTTGCGCTCAACGTAGGTTTCTACTACATGGCAAACGCATGGGGGCGACTTGTCGGAACCCTGCTATCGGGGCTCATGTTCATCTTCGGCGGCTTGACTGCCTGCCTTTGGACCAGTGCAGTGATGTTACTCGCTGCATTTATCATGACCTTGCCCTTACGTAGCACACAGCGAACCACTCAATGCGCAGTAGGCAGTGACGATGAGCGCTAAAATTCCGGTCTCGAGCTAAAGCTCAAACGAGCTTCCGTGAGCGGGTGCGAAATAATGAGCTCGCAAGCATGCAGCTTAAGCTGGCCTGGCCCATCCCCATGGCCATAAAAAGGATCCCCAACGATCGGAATGCCGAGACCTTTCTCATGGTAGGCATGAAGGCGCAACTGATGTGTACGCCCCGTAATGGGAATAAATTCAATCCGTGTTCGTCCATCCTCAACCGCTAATTTCCGCCAGTGCGTGATGCCTGTTTTCCCGTGGATCTCGTCATAGATCTGAATGGGGCGGTTATCGACATCGAGGCGAAATGGCAGCTCAATGGTTCCGCTTTCTTGCTCCAACACCCCATCCAACAAGGCGATGTATTTCTTTTCCGTCAAGCGCTCATGAAATTGCCTCGATAAGTTCCGGTGTGCTTCAGCACTACGCGCAACGACCATCAAACCAGACGTATCCATATCCAAGCGATGCACCGCAGGTTGTTCGATGCAGCCAGGGAACATACGCCGGACTCGGTCAGCAACACTGTCCACTTTATCCGGGCCTCGTCCGGGCACGGCCAGCATGCCGCTGCGCTTATTGACCACCACAAAATCAGGATCAGTGTGCAGAATGTCTAAAAGTTTCTCGGAATCCATCGTTATCAAGCATCTCTGACTGGGCTCGTGCCATGTGTCAAGAGCCGTGCATGGCGTAGATCGTGATTGCCCGGGCCACCCCCCGCAGGGCATGATGCGCTCATGAACGACGCCATGCTCCAAGATGCTTACCGCAGATTTGATGCCGCCAATTCCGAAGACCCCAATAGCATAGAGGTCGATGGCAAGCCGCAGCCCAAGGAGCTTGTCTTTGCTAAGCGCCTGAGCACCGCTGTTATGGCATTGGATCCTGACGCATCATTGGCACTAAGACTTGCGGCTCGCTGCCAGCATATCCGGCGTTGGGAGACACCGCGCTCTACCCAACCCATGGGAAGAGCAGGTTATTTGAAGTGGCGCACACTGTTGAAGAAATTTCATGCGGAGACCTCAGCAGAGATTCTCATGGCCTCCGGCTATGATGCCGAACTCATCGAGCGCGTTCAGGATCTCAATCTAAAGAAAAATCTCAGCACCGATAAAGACTGCCAGACACTAGAAGATGGTCTCTGCCTGGTATTTTTAGAATACCAGTTCGACGCCTTGATCGCCGAAACCGAAGAAGAAAAACTCCTCGGCATCGTTCGGAAAACCTGGGCGAAAATGAGCCCTCGTGGGCAACAAGCCGCTGGTGACATTGCCTTCTCAGAGAGCGGAACCCACATTCTTGAAAAAGCCCTCTCCTAATTAGCCAAATCACGAGATCACGTGCGAAGCTAAAAACTCGACTTTTGTATCCAATTACACTAACCCAATGGCCGTGAGCAATACCGAACCATCACTCAAGAAAAGCCCTGATCTGGAAGTCAAAGACGCTCAGCTCATCTTTAATTCTGTCTGGGAAACACTAGAAGCGGAACGCGGACGGGAAAAAATGCGTTTCCCAAAGGAACTCATTCTTCTCGGTGGAGCCCCAGGCTCAGGTAAAGGAACCAACACCGCCTACATCTGTAAAGTTCGCGATATTTCAGCAGAGCCGATCGTTGTTAGTGCGCTACTTGACACCCCTGAAATGCAAGCGCTCAAGGCAGAAGGTCACATGGTGGGTGATCGCGAAGTGGTGGATATTTTGTTCCGCAAAATGCTCACCGCAAAATACCGAGAGGGGGTGGTGCTTGATGGATTTCCCCGCACCACCGTTCAAGTAGAGTGTATCAAAATGCTTTATGATAAAATGGTCTCCCTAAGGCGAGAGTTTGAGAGCACCCCTCTCAAGGTTCATTTCAAGCAGCCTATCTATCACATTATGGTGCTCTTTGTTGACGAGGCTGAGAGTATTGCCCGTCAGCTCAAGCGTGGCCGCGAAATCATTGCCCACAACGAGGAAGTGAAGCGCACCGGCAACGGCACCATCTTAGAAGAAAGGCCAACTGACCACAGCGAGGATCTTGCCCGCAACCGCTATCGCACCTTCAAGGAGCAGACCTACAACGCCCTGCTTTCACTCAAGCAAATCTTCCACTACCATTTCATCAATGCTCAGCTTCCACTGGATGCTGTGCAGAGCAACATTCTCCAAGAAATGGAATACCAGAGCTCTTTAGAGCTCGATCCTCGCACTTATGACGTGCTGCGCGTGCTACCAGAAGCCGCTGACATCACCAATCACGCCCGACGTGACTTGGTGTATCGCCTCGATCGCTACAACCTTGAACACCCCGAACTATTTCGCGATGTGGTCGAAATGATCGACACGAAAATCATGTCCATCATTAAGCCTCACGCCATTTCCGGCAGGGCCCACGTTAATACAGAGGACTCACTACTCTCAAAACCAAAGGCTCTTGCTATGCTCATTGATGTGTTTTCAGAGCGCGGGTTTTTTGCCTGTGTGGATATCCATTTAATGGAGGTTCCCAATCGGGTTGATCTCAATACGGGCAAAATCGAATGCCGAGAAAAGAAGGTGTTCCGCATCACAGTCCACTTTAAAGGATCTGAAATCCGGAGGGGTTAGCGAGGGGGCTAATAGAGCATGAGTAGAAACTAGGTTGCCATAATATGCGATAGCGTTAACATTTATGCCTTCCAAGATGACCAGCTTCTCTCACACTCACACTGACAAGGACCTGAAGCGCCTCAGGCAATTCCTTACTGAGACGCTTAAAAAATCGGGCCTTCAAATCCCTGGGCAGCCGGCTGATGGCATGCAGCTCCTCAATCTCGCCTGTGGCCGAGCTGACGAAACAGAGGTTCTCGCTGATGTATTTGGCAGTGAGTCTGACTCCATTCATCTCACCGGCATCGATATCCGGACACGGGAAATAGGTGAAGCGAAAGAGCGTTGGAAAAAACTACCGAGTAAGGCAAGTGCCGACTTCCTCGTTCAGGACGCCTCACAACTCGACCGACTAAAACAGCTCAATAACGAATTTGATATCGCTTTCATGCGCCACCAAAATTTCTGGAACGGCGACACAACCTGGACAAAAATCTATGACGAGGCCCTTCATCGTCTCGATGATGACGGCCTATTGGTGATCACTTCTTACTTTGACCATGAGCACCGCCTTGCGCTCGATGCCATTCAAGGACTCGGTGCCGAATTAGTCTGTTCTGAGCGAAACTCCGACTCTCGCATCATCACCGACGCACCGAATAAATCGGTGGACCGTCACCTTGCCGTCTTCCGCAAGCCTTGATCACCATCTACTAGCTAGGACTTAACTCTGCGTTACGTCCGCATTAGCTCCGCCTCCAACACATCAGCCACTCCTCTCCTTCACGTGTCGGGAAATATTTTTTTGGCAGCCGCTCCCACTCGAGAGTAAACCGTTTACTGAAGTGGCCATGAATGGTTTCAATGTTGGTTTTAAATGGTGGCCCGTCTCCGTCCGGATCTTCAGCAAAGGCGAAAAAAACTCCGATCAGTAGACCCTTCGGCACCAATAGTCGATGGGCGGCATCTACATAATCATCTCTCTGATCGGGGGTGATCGCACAAAAACAAGTGTGCTCCCAGATCACATCGTAACGCTTTTCTCTAGCAAGCTCCGCATCAAAAAAGTCCGCCTCTTGGTAGCGTGCTCCATCGATGCTGTTTATCAACTTTGCTGCTGCGAGTGCCGTTGCTGAGACATCCAGCCCAGTCACTCGGCAGCCTGCCTGAGCTAGCGCACGCACATCGTGCCCGTATCCGCAGCCCGGGACCAGCACCTCGGATTGTGCTGGCAACTCTCCACTTGTGATCACTTCGAGCAATGACGGTGACGGCGCCCCTTTGTCCCATGGAGTATGGCCCTCTAAATAGTCTTGATTCCAGTCACGCTGTCCCATTGCCATGATTACATTTAAAACGATCCCCCCACCTCTACCAACTTAAAAAATGACGGGAGCATCTAAGTATGAGCCTGTGCCCATAACCGAGAGAGCTACTCGAAATAGGTATCCTCATGGGAGTAAACTGGTGCACAGCAGCAAAGCAAGCGTATCGCTGTCAATGCCTTGATCTGGTGCCAGGCGCTGGGAGCAATCAGGATGGCATCTCCTGGCCCCACTTCCTGCTCATCACCATCGATTTCCATGAGCCCACGCCCTTCAAGAATGAAATAAATTTCCTCGCTGAGTTTGTGGTAGTGGCGCTCCGTGCATCCCCCCTCCGGCAGGCTCGCCTCAGCAAGACTCTGCTTTTCCACAGGGGCATTGGTGGCATCGAGAATACTGCGGATAGTAGATCCATCTGCAGTGGTAAAGGGAATCTGGTCACGAAGCTGGTTGACGATCATGCGACTTGGTAACAAATTAGTGCTGTGGAAACAACTCCCGTTACCTGCCCGGCATGTTTTCAGTCATTCGACGTTACACTTCCTCCCTCCGAGGAGTGCCCATGCGAAGTCGATTATGATTGTGAAGTGTGCTGTCGCCCAATGGTGATTCTTTTTTCAGATTATACCGCTGAAGCTCGTAGCCTTGACGATTAGAGATTCCCATAGAGACGCCTATTGAGATGCCTATTCGCCAACACATCGCAGGCCGCGAAGCTTGCCCATTCTTGCCACATGCACAAAGGATACTGACTCCATCGGATAGCCGCCAGGCACGTGAGGGCGATGATCCCAGCTGCTACTATCTTGCCGCGCTCACCTGCGCTCAGTCCCTCTGGCTACAGGGCAAACCCGCCCAAGCACTACTACAGCTCAACCATGCACTTGGTGTCGCCCTAACCCCCGACGATATTGCGCTCACTCAGTGGCCTCTGCCTTACCAGGCCAAAGTCTGGATCTATACCCGTCGGCATGAAGAAGGTTTTATTGGCAACCCCGTGCGCCATTATCAGCACCTAGCAAGCCGCATGAGCGGGCCCAACAAAGAACTGCGAGCGTGGCGAGCTTGGGCGTGCTTTCATCTGGCACAAAGCATTCTTCCTGCGGACGAGTTCCCTGTGGATCAACGGCAAATCGAGAAGGAACAGCTAGAAATACCTATCTGGGATAAAGTTCTTGTGCAGCTCAATCGTATTGGATCACCGGCTGAAACCGACATCCTCAGAGCCCTCTCATGCTAAAGCTCGGCCAAGTATTCATCGCTTACCGCTTGCCTTCCCCCCTGTTTATTTCTACCCCTCCTGCAGATGCCCAACCTTTACGAAACAGACCAAGCCCTCAGCGAATATTTACTCATGCACTATGGCACCGATGCAGAGCTCATGCCTTGGTCATTTGGGCCTGCTGACGCGATCGGATTTCCAAGCCGTACGGTTGCCTATTTCCCTGAGAAAAAAGCATCGCGAGGCCTAGACATTGGCTGTGCAGTCGGCCGATCTACTTTTGAACTCTCCAAAGTATGCGACGAAGTCATCGGCATTGATTATTCTGCCAGCTTTATTGAAGCCGCTGAAGAAATGCGCCAACATGGCAGTATTGATTACCCCATCAAGGAAAGCGGCCAAGTCAACAGCAGGGCGACGGCGAGCATTCCCGAGCATTCCAATCCAGAAGGCATCCAGTTCCTCTGTGCTGATGCAATGGATCTACCCGCAAATCTTGGCCAATTTGATTATGTTCACGCCGCCAACCTAATCTGCAGGCTCCCCGATCCCGCCAAACTACTCAAGCGGCTGCCTGACTTGGTTTTGCCTGGTGGCCATCTCGTTCTGGCGACCCCATGCACTTGGCTGGAACAATTCACCCCTCCTGAGAATCAACCTAGTCAGGATACCTTTGAGTGGCTATCCGACCTGCTCTGCCCCTCTTTTAAGTTGATAAAAAAGGCGGATGAACCCTTTTTAATCCGTGAAACATCCAGAAAATTTCAATGGACAGTTTCCCTTGTAACTCAATGGAAACGTTGTGTTTGAGGCTTCTAGTGCGGCTTAGCCGCTACGCCTAGCCCCACCCTGAGCTTGACTTTACACGCAAGCCTGTGTACAGGAGATTATCTTTGGCAAATAAACGCTGCCATTTTTATCCACATCGGCCACAGACTGATCATACTGATTACTGCACGTGGCCCTCTTTTTACCCGCTATGTTTAACAAAATTCCTTTTTCTCGCGTCAACTGGATCACGAGCATCTTCCTCATCACCACCGCTCTACTCGCCGTCACCGCCGTTCCCATCTATCTTTGGCACTTCGGGATCGACTGGTTTCAGTTCGGGATGTTCTTTTTCTACACCGTGATCACCATCATGAGTATCACACTCGGTTATCACCGGCTCTATTCCCACCTTGCTTTCAAGGCGAAATGGCCAGTCAAGCTGGTCACGCTCCTCTTCGGCGCCTGCGCCTTCGAGAACTCATGTTTTGATTGGACCGCCGATCACCGCAAACATCATAAGCACGTTGACCATGATGATGATCCTTATGATATTTCCAAAGGGTTCATGTGGGCGCACATTGGATGGCTCATTTTCAAGATGAGGCCAGAGGAGCCCGTCGATAACGTCAATGATCTTATGCGGGACAAGCTCTGCATGTGGCAACACAAGTATGTGCACTGGATTGGCTTCGTCTTGGGTGTTGTTGTTCCTACTGCACTTGCCTACATGGTTCAGCCTACTTGGCAATACGCCCTCGGCGGCTTCCTGCTCGCCGGCATTCTGCGCATCGTTGTCGTTCAGCACTGCACCTTCTTTATTAACTCGCTCTGCCATACCATCGGCAAACGCCCTTATAACACCGAGAACTCCGCACGCGATAGCGCCATTATGGCTGTCTTCACCTGTGGCGAGGGCTACCACAACTACCACCACGCGTTCCAGCACGACTACCGCAACGGCGTAAAGCCTTGGCAGTTTGACCCCACCAAATGGATGATTTGGGTGCTCTCCAAGCTCGGCCTTACCAGCAACCTGCGCCGTGTATCCGATGAAAAAATCCTGCTCGCAGAAATGCGTGAAGCGTGTCGCCAGGCAGACAAAGTCAAAGCCATTGAGCCAGCGGCGGCACTCAGCGACAAAGCCATGGAGGCATTTCATGATTTCTCCCAGCGTCTCACCGACAGTTACAACGAGCTCGAACAGGCCATCTCAAACAAGGTAAGTGTATCACGACAAGCAATGGCCCAATGGCAAAAAGAAACTCGCGAGTTTGTGCGCCACGTCTCTGTGATTAATCGCCAACTACAAAGCCCTGCGTAAGGACTTTCATAAAGAACACACTTTAATCAACAGGCCTACACTCTTCCGTGTGGGCCTGTTTGCTTTATCATCTAAACTCTCCAACGATTCACCCCTAGACAGCCTAACTTTCCTCCGCATTCCTCATTTTCACCATTGCCACCTTAGCCAGACAAGTTTAATGGTTAGCCTTGCCGACAACGTTTTTTAATGACCATGAAAACAATCCATCATCTCATTCTGCTGACATGTATCGCTCAGTTTTGTGCCTCGTGTGCTAAACAAGAAAGCCCAGCACCAGAACCCATCGAAGAAGCTCCTAAGAAAATAGTAAAACCAAAAGCAAAAGCATCTACTGCCACCGTAGCTGCCGCAACCAATCTCTTTCGCACCCCGTCAGATGATATTGCTCTGCCAACGGATGCACAAATAGCGGAAGGCGAGCAGCCCGCTGCGGTAAAGCCACCAGCTCAACCTAACTATTCATCCCCTAGCATCTCTATCAAACCCCCTGCAGGAAACCCCTCGAGCGGTAAGCCCTAAGCAGAGCGCTAAGCCCTAAGCAGAGCGCTAAGCCTACGCTTTAACGATAGATCGGCTTTCTGGTTGCCATGCGCAAACCCAAAAAATTCAATCCCCACCCGTTTGATTACCATCAGGAAATCGAACTTGAAATCTTATCGCTGAGCAATCTCGGTGTCGGCATAGCCCGTGTGCAACTCGAGGACCAAAGCAGCCACGACAGTCTGGACAGCCAAGACGAAGCACCACAAGGCTGGGTCGTCTTTGTACCACACACCCTACCGGGCGAGAAAGTCCTGGCGCGCATTTTCCGCAACGACAAATCACACAGCCAGGCTGATCTCGTCGACGTCCTCGTCCCTTCAGCTGACCGCCTTGAGCCCAAATGCTCGCTCTTCGGTAGATGCGGTGGCTGTCAGTATCAGCACCTCTCCTACGACAAGCAGCTCGCTTGGAAAACGCGGCAGGTCGAAGAGTTACTCGAGCACATGGCCGGTGTGCATACCGATGTGTCCCCCGCCATTCCATCACCTCGCCAATGGGGCTACCGCTCTAAAATCACACCACACTTCAAACGTCCTCGCGACGGCAAGATTGGCGACATTGGTTTCTTGCTCGCAGGTCAGCGCTCCCACCTCGTCGATGTGCCCCATTGCCCCATCGCCATGGATGAGATCAATGATGCTCTGCCTCGTATCCGCGAGGAAACACGCGGCAACGCCAAGGCCTACAAAAAAGACGCCACCTTGCTATTGCGTGCTACTGAGGGCCGCGTAGAAACCAATCACCGCAATCCCATCTCAGAAACCGTCACCACCGACGCCGGAGACATCACCTTTCATTTTCTCGCCGGGGACTTCTTCCAGAACAACCCATTTATCCTGCCCGCTTTCACCAGCTACGTCGCCGAACAAGCGTCATCCTGCGGCGCCCGCTACCTCGTCGATGCCTACTGTGGCTCAGGCCTCTTCTCCCTGTGCCTCGCGCACAAGTTCAAACAAGTCGCCGGAGTCGAAGTCAGCGAAACCGCAGCAGACTGGGCACGCCGCAATGCCGAGCTCAACAAGATCGACAACGCTACCTTCCTCGCCTCCAGTGCTGAAGCTATTTTTGACGACATCTCCTTTCCTGCTGAAGAAACCGCCGTCGTCATTGATCCCCCGCGCAAAGGCTGCAACCAGGAATTCCTCGAGCAACTGTTCGCCTTTGGCCCCAAAAAAGTCGTCTACATCTCCTGTAATCCAGCCACTCAAATGCGTGACCTCAGCGAGTTTCTGCTCGCAGGCTACCAACTCACCGCAGTGCAGCCCTTCGATCTTTTCCCACAGACCAGGCACCTTGAATGCGTGATTGTGTTAGAAAAAATAAGGGCGGGCCACGAAGACTAGATTGAGAAATAGTCACAAAACTCTGACCACTCCTGCCGCGCATGCTCGATGGATATCGGAGCAAAGCGTATTCGCGTAGCCGGGCGCGCCTGACAGAGCTTGGGCAAATCTACCCGCGCAACAACCCCCAGCTTCGGGTAGCCTCCCAGCGTCTGCCTGTCATTGAGCAATATGATCGGCTGTCCGTCCGGCGGGATCTGGATCGCCCCTAAGGCGATTCCCTCTGAGATGACTCCGCCACTAGGTGGTGTGATCGGCCCACCTTCCAGTCGCACACCCATGCGGTCTGAATCGGGAGTGACCCTATAATCTTCTTGGTAGAATTTTGCCAACTCGTCCGAGCTAAATTGGACGGCTTGATAAGACTCAATGACTCGCAGCTCGATGGCATCGGGATAGTCCGGCACATACTTAGCAGGCACGTGGGCTGCCGCCTCATGATCACAAGCCTGAGCAGATAGGACATCGCCCTCTCGGAGAACTGTGCCTAGACGATTGCGCTCAACAGTAGAGCAACTACCAAGAACAGGGGCAGCTTGAAAGCCGCTCTTTGTCGCTAGATAAGCTCGCATCCCTTTCTCGGCAGGTTTGAATCTCAAGATCTGGCCACGCCTCATTGCAAAGCTTCGCCAATTGCCAATCGGCTCGCCATCAAGCTCTGCCTGCATATCAGCTCCAGTGATCGCCAGCATCAGATCACATTCTGCGCAAAAGCTCGCCATGCCAATGGTGATTTCCAAAGTTGGTTGATTGACTGGGTTATTCAATAGCCTGTTGGCCCAACAATGCGCCTGTAAATCCATCGCGCCACCCTGGCTTAGCCCATGCCCTGCATAACCGAAACGACCAAGATCCTGAATCGTAATACGCACTCCTGTCCTGAGAACCTTTAAGCCTTTTGTCGTATGATCAAAATCAGACATGCCCTCCCCTTTCGATATAATCGGCACGCTCTACCGGCACAAAGCGCACTCGGTCACCAACCCCAAACGGGCTCAGAGGTACTTGATCTGGATTATAAAGTGGCTCGGGGCAGCGCCCGATTAACTGCCAACCGCCGGGTGTATCCATCGGATAAACCGCTGTCTGCCGATCGGCAATACCAACACTGCCCGTTACTACTTTGGCTCGTGGCCGCTCATGTCTCGGCGTGGCAATACGTGCATCCACATCAGCCAAAAAAGCAAACCCAGGAGCAAAGCCAATGGCGCATACCGTGTAATCTCTGCCCGCGTGAATGGCGATGACCTCTGCGACCGTCAAGCCGTTAGAACGTGCCACCATCTCCAGATCCGGCCCCACATCGGAATGATAATACACAGGCAGCTCAATGAGTTTCCCCTCAGATTTTTCTGCAATGACGCTGCGACTAATCATATCTAACAGTCCATCGCCAAACTCTTCGAGCTTGATCCTTGGTGAATGAACCTGCACCAGAATCGATGTATAGGACGCTGTTACTTCACAAACCTCTTGATACTCCGCCTTGATGCGACGAGCCACCTCTCCGATCAACGGCGCCTGTTTGACATCAATCTCGTCTCCAAAATAAAGCATAAGACTCGTTTCGGAAACAGGCGTCCAGTTAACCTTCATCCCCATCATGACTTAAGTGCTAAGTGAATCTGCTTCGCCGCTTCCACCGAGGCCTGGTTGTCGCCATGCACACAGATGGTATCAGCAGCGATCGCGATGACTTTACCGCAATGGCTGGTGACACTCCCCTCGTGGGCAAGCTGCATGACCTGCTCAAGCATACGCCCTGAGTCACTATAAACCGCCCCCCGCTCGGCACGGTCCAACAGCGTGCCCTGCGCCGTATAAGCGCGGTCCGCGAAAGCTTCGAAAAGCAAGGGCACGCCATGCCTGCCAGCCAGACCTCGGTCGAGGGCATCATGCTCGCGGGCCATGATCATCAAAGCTGGAGAATGAGGCAGCCAAGCCACCGCTTTCAATATAGCTTCATACACCTCCTGACGCGCCATCATATCATGATAGAGTGCCCCGTGGGGTTTAACATACTGCAGCTTGGCTCCTGCCCGCTGGCAAATGGAATCCAAGGCCTCCACTTGCTCGATCACAAGACGGGTAAGCTCAGCAGATGAGAACTCCATCGACTTTCGCCCAAAGCCCTCTCGGTCCGGATATCCTGGATGCGCTCCGACTGACACCCCGTAACTCATAGCAAGATCAACAGCCTCTGCCATCTCCTCTGGCCCACCTGCATGGGCTCCACAGGCAACGTTAGCCATCTCGATCCATCGGAACAATGACTCATCATCACCTACACCCTCACCCACATCCGCATTCAACTTCATCGGCCCCAATATGCCGTAGATAAACGCTTCTATGAAGCCTTGTTTTTACTGATTGCTTGCCCCCAACCACCGACAACTTGTTTTTCTAAGCTCAGCGAGCAAATACTTTTTCCTCGGATCGAATTATATCTTTCATTCGGATCGGATCGGTCCAATCTTTGGACATGGCAGACTCACTCTGGATGAGGCTCAGGCTCATACCCTGGGATAAGTATCAAGCTTCCCCGAAAACCCAAAAACAGGTTCCTCGACTGCTCGAAAACCTAGCATCAAGAAAGGAGCCCCGTGCCATGAAGGCAAGCCACGAGCTATGGGTGGCATTGTGCTCAGGACAGGTTTACTCAGCAGCAGAACCCTGCTTGCCTTTTCTGATCGAAATCCTTGCCATCTCCGAGATCAGTGTGCAGGGAGAAATTCTAGATCTGATGACTCATTTTGCCCAAGTGTCTGACGAACCATCCGCACCAGACTGGCACAGGAGGCTGCGCTCCGAGCTTAAAAAACAATCCAGATATTTTCAAAAACTCAGTAAAAGCCGTGATGTTATTATAGCAGACAAAGCCAACAGTATTCTGGCGCTACTTTAAAGATCACGTCGATCTCTCGCATCTGCCTGCCCTTGCGAAATTGATCGCCACACGCTGTAGCGTAAGATCCTGCAGCTTGCCTGCGTATGCATTAACGACCATAATGATCACCACTTCCTATGATGAAATCTATTCTAGTCCTGCTATCACTCAGTAGTTTCGCTTTCGCAGAAGCAGACAAACCCAACTTCGTATTTATCCTCGCGGATGATCTCGGCATCATGGACATGTCTGTCGAAGGCTCCACCCTCCACGAGACACCCCATATCGACAGCATCGCCAATGAGGGCATGCGCTTCACCGAGGGTTACTCCACCTGCCAGGTTTGCTCCCCGTCACGGGCAAGCATCATGACTGGCAAGTACCCGGTGAACCATGGCATTACCGATTATATCGGCAGCGCGGTAGGGCTTGCCTGGAAACGCAATGACAAGGTGCTGCCACCGGAATACAAGCGCCACCTTGGCCACGAGGAAACCACCCTGGCCGAAGCACTACTCGCCGGCGGCTACAAAACCTTCTTCGCTGGCAAATGGCATCTTGGCGACAAGGGTTCACATCCCGAAGACCACGGCTTTCAAATCAACAAGGGCGGCCATTGGAGGGGAAGCCCTCCGGGCGGCTTTTTCGCCCCTTATACAAACCCAAAACTCTCTAGCGGCCCTGCTGGCGAATCCCTGCCTATTCGCCTCGCCGAGGAAACCGCGAGCTTCATCAAGGAAAACAAAAACCAGCCCTTCCTCGCCTACCTTTCCTTCTACTCCGTGCACGCCCCCATTCAAACCACACCAGCACTGTGGAAAAAATACCGCGACAAGGCACAACAGACCCCACATCAGGGAGATCGGTTTCTAATCGATCGCACCAAACCCGTTCGCCAAGTTCAGGACTGCCCTATTTACGCCGGCATGATGGAGTCCATGGATGATGCTGTAGGCATCGTGCTCAAGGCCCTCGACGAGCTCGGCCTTGCGGAAAACACCGTTGTTATTTTCACTTCCGACAACGGCGGAGTCTCCTCCGGCGACGCCTACGCCACCTCCTGCTTGCCCCTGCGAGGCGGCAAGGGGCGCCAGTGGGAGGGTGGCATCAAACAGCCATACTACATCAAGGCCCCAGGCTTAACTCAGGCTAAATCAACCTCTGCCATCCCAGTAACTGGCACGGACTTCTTTCCCACTATGCTCGAGCTGGCAGGCCTACCCGCCATACCAGAACAGCATGTCGATGGCCTCAGCCTCGTGCCTCTTTTGAAAGGCAACAAGATCTCCGATCGCGCTCTGTTCTGGCACTACCCGCACTATGGCAACCAAGGAGGTGAGCCCTCCGCCATCATCCGCAAGGGCGACTGGAAACTCATCCACTACTATGAGGACGGTAACGATGAGCTCTACCAACTCAGCAAGGACATCGGTGAGCAAAACAACCTCGCTGCTAAAGAGCCAAAAATCACTCAAACTCTTCGTAAAGAACTCGATGCCTGGCTCAAGGAAACGGGAGCCCTGACCCCGCTCCAAGACAAACGATACAACCCCGTGGCAAAGAAAAAATACCGTGAGGCCTTCAACAAGAAGCACAAAGCTCAACTCGAAAAAACTCACGCCCGCTACCTCGACGAGAACTACGTGCCCAACAAAAACTGGTGGGGTTCAAAGCTCACACAGGACTAAGCCTAGATCAGGCCAAGCCCGAGCGCTCTAATAGAGCGGTCTGGTCCGGAGCACGGCCCATGAAATCCTCATAGAGCTCGTCAGCAGGTGCCGAGTTGCCTTTACTGAGAATTGCCTCACGGAATGCCTGCCCGGTCTCAGGGTTAAGGATACCTTCTTTTTGAAATCGAGTAAAAGCATCGGCATCTAACACCTCCGCCCATTTATAGGAGTAATAGCCTGCTGCGTAACCGGTCGGTGACGAGAAAAGGTGACTGAAGCGACGCGCCATCGAGGGTCCATCCGTTGCCAGAGGAGCCTTGTAGTCTGCGAGAATCTCACGATCCACCTCGTCTAAATCCCTGCCGCGGTAATCATTGAGCTTCACATGCAGATCCAGATCAAGTTTGCCCAGCCCGAGCTGACGCATAAAACCACTGGCACTCATGTAATTTCTCGCCGCTAGCATTTTTTGATAGAGTTCCTCTGGAATATTTTCACCGGTTTCATAGTGACGGGCAAACAGATCGAGGCTCTCACGATCCCAGCAGAAATTTTCCATGATCTGAGAGGGCAGCTCGACAAAGTCCCAAGGCACATTGGTTCCGGAAAGGGACTTCACCGTTACCTCGGAGAGTAGATGGTGCAAGAGATGCCCAAACTCATGGAAGATAGTCTCCACTTCGCGATGGTCCATCAGTGCCGGTTTGTCACCGATCGGCTTGGTCATATTACCCACCATCAGTCCGAGATGCGGCTCACGCGGCTCGCCATTCATCGGCGGCATGCCGGTCTCGAAGTAATTCATCCACGCCCCACCTCGCTTGCTTTCACGTGGATGCCAGTCCGCGTAAAAGGAACCTAGCAACTCACCAGTCGCGTTGTCGAAGAGATCATAAAAACAACACTCGGGGTGCCAAACTTCAATGTCCTCCCCAATATCGCGTTGCTCGATACGGATGTTGTAGAGCTTGCTGACAATGCCAAACATGCCCTGCATCACACTGGGCAACGGGAAATAGGGCCGCAATTCCTCCTCATCGTATTCATACTCAGCCTTGCGGCGCTTCTCCGCCCAGTAACTCACCTCCCATGGCTGCATCGGCCCTGGCTCCGTCCCGGTCTGCTCAGCTTTCCATGACTGCAGCTCCTCGGCATCGTTCAGAAAAGCATCGGCGATCCGGTCGTGAAGATCTTCAGTGAATTTGAGTGCTACCTGACCATTGCATGCCATACGTCGCGCCAGGACTAGGTCGGCAAAGTTTTGGCAGCCAAGCAGATCAGCCTTCTCTTGGCGCAGTTCCAGAATCTCCCAAATAAACGCGGTGTTATCAAAATCCCCAACACGGCCGATCGTGCCATTCGCCTCCCAGATTTCCCGACGCAAATCATCGTCGTCAGCGTATTGCAGCACTGGCCCCATCGATGGGTATTGCAGGGTAAAACGCCATTTGCCCTCATGCCCTTTGGCCTCTGCGTCAGCCGCTGCTGCCGCCTTGGCTGACTCAGGCAGACCCGCAAGCCGGGACTCGTCCTCAATAACCAGCTCCCAGGCATTGGTCGAGTCCAAGACATTTTCACTGAACTTCTGGGTGATCTCGGAAAGCCGGGACTCGAGCTCAGCCATCCGGGCCTTTTGATCAGCCGGCAAGTCAGCCCCGGACTGGATGAAGCTGGCGCATTGTTCATCGACAAATCGCTTGCGGGTTGCATCAAGATCCTTGGCGGCAGCAGAGTCAGCAAACGCCTTCAACCTCTCCCAGATGGCGTCGTCTAAAGGGATGGAGGCGTAAAATGCAGTCACCCTCGGCAGCGCAGCATTGAGCGCTTCACGCTGCTCTTCATGATTGCATACCATATCGAGATGATTGAGCCGGCTCCAGGCGCGATCAAGATCCTCCGATGCCACCTCAAGTGCCCCAAAGGTGTTTTCATAGCTAACCCCGGCAAGATCCAGCTTACGGATCTTCTCCAAATTGGCCTCGGCGATTTCCAGACCCTTGTCGATGTCTGCCTCGACATGATCAGGTGTTAGCGTGGACCACCGGATATGGTAATCTTCTGCGAGAAAAGGATGGCTCGTTTGCATGCCACAAACTGAATGCATATCCATGCTTAGTGCAAGTTTGGATTGTCCCTCCTAGGTGAAAAACCCTCGCTGCTTCTCACTCACCGGCATCTGAAGTAGATCCATCACCGCCAGCATATCTTCCCAGATCTTGCGTTTCTCCGAGGTCGCCTCATTATGCAAAATATAGGATGGGTGGTAGGTCACGCGTAATGGGACCCCGTCACAATCATGGAACTCCCCACGCATGTTGACTACGGACTCCTCACTGGCCAGTAGTGCCTGCGCCGCCGTTCCGCCCAGAGCGATGATCACCTTAGGCGCCACCACCTTGATTTCCTCTTGGATAAAAGGCATGAATGCTGCCAATTCCTCGCTGGTTGGTTGGCGGTTATTCGTCGTCTGATTGGGCATCGCCGGCCGAAATTTCACAATATTGGTGATGTAGGTGTTTTTGCGCTCAACGCCCATCGCTTTCAAAATGCCGTCCAGCTTTTGTCCTGCCTTGCCGACAAACGGCTCGCCAAGACGCTCCTCATCATAGCCAGGAGCTTCACCCACCAGCATGATATCCGCCTCGGGATTTCCCACGGAAAAAACCATGGTTTTACGTAAGTCTGTAAGTGCTGATGCAGCTGGCCATTTCGCGACTTGCCGCTTCAAGGAAGCTATCTTTTCTTTGGCACTCGATCCGCTGGCCTGCAGCCCGTTAGCCGCAGCCACATCATGCTGCTGAGTTTTGACATGAGCTGTCTCTGCACCGAGCTCTGCTACGTCGGCCGCCTTTACTGGAGCCGGTTTTACTCCTGCCACCTTGCCTGAGCTCGCCGCACTCGTGGAAGCCGCCGTTCCATTACGTGCTCGCAGGTAAAATTCACGCAGGATTTTACGGGCATCATCATCGACACTAATATACTTCTGACCACGCCCCTCTAGCTCACGAAGGTAATCAATCAGAGGAGCGGCAGACGATGACATGCCCTATCCAAACCACAGCTGGGCTAGGACATCACGCACAAAATGATCTTTGTCACCACCAGTCCCTCTGAGCCTACCGATTGGCTCTTGAAATACACAGCAGCCAGACTAAATATATCCGCATTCGAAGCCTGCCTCTATGCTCACGAGATTCTTTAGCGCCAGCCTTACTATGCCTATTGTCACTCCTATTGTCACTCCTATTGCCCCTCCAATGGTCACTCCCATTTCCCTGCTCTCCATTCACCTGTTCATCATCCTGGCGATGATGACAACAACTAGTGCCAGCAGAGCAGCCGGATATATTGAGCCAGATTATACCACCGAGCTGTTTCAACTTGAGAAAATTCCTCTGCCGCAGCATCGCATGCAGCAGCTTGGCAAATCACTCGTTATCGTCGCGCTAAGGAAGCACGATGGTTCACCTATCCAGCAACAAGCGACGGCAAGACTACTCCTACTTGCCATGCAGCTTGATCCACAAAACAAGCGCCCGCAAGAGATCAGCCAAGCCTTGGTAACTGGGAAAAATCCGCCTGCCTCAGCCGACCATCTCATTACGAAATGCACTGCAGATATTCAGAATTTGCAGAGCTTACTTTCTAAGCCGCAAGCTAGAGCGGAAGCCAATCAATTGGCGCTCTACATGAAGGATGCCTGCAAAACACTACGACCAGATGGCGCAAAGCATCAAGATAGCGCAGATTGGAAAGGCGTATTACCCGCGCTTACTGCATACAAAACGCCGATCAAAAACATCCCTCAAGCGCACATAAAAACCAACAAGGCTAGCCCGCCCGCGCCAAAACCCACTCAGCCCAAAAAGAGCACCCCTCATTTTCACCTTGTTAAGCAATCCATTCAACTTCCTATTCCCATTCCAATTACCATTGAGAAAAAAAATGAAGATCTCGAGGCATTGTTAAGTGATGACCAAGATTCAGATCAAGACCCGGAAAAAATTGAAGAACAAGAAACCACAGAAGCTGGCGAAGTCGTAAAGGCTATGACCCTTGCAAGCATGACCCTCAAGCTAAGCCCATGCAAAGCAGAGGAAGCAACAACGCCCTTCATCTCGATTTTACATTCAGATGTGCCGATGCTCGAACTCGATCAACTGCTCAAGCAACTCATTAAAGACCGACACTCGATTCTGCCTCACTTTAAAGGGGTGATCAATTTCCCCGATGGCAGCCACGGTATGGGCAATCAGCTTGCCATAGCAGGACCACTAGCATTGATGCTCGAGGGCTCATTGGCCAACAGCCCGCTTAGAGACGACCTTTGTCTATTGGCCGATATCAATGCAAAAGGTGATGTAATCGAACCTGACAATTTTTGGCAGCTGTTGACTGCCTTGCGACAAGTTTCACACGGAGGCAGGCTCATCGTGTCGGCAGAAAGCGCTGAAATAATGCAGCAACTCCTCGTTTACAAAGAGCCAGACTTCTTCACCCGATGGGAGGTTCTCTCTGTAACTGATATCGATCAGGCACTAGCCGCAGCCATTCTGCAAAGTAGCGCCGACCTCGGCAAGGCAAGCGAACTCTTTGCCTCCTTCCAAGATCTCAGTTCTAAAAAAACAGTCACCCAGCTTGCCGCAGATCATGATATTAGACCCGCCTTAGATGAAATGGTCAAACTCGCCCCTGAGCATCTGTCTGCCAAAATGCTACTACTTCAAGGTGGCGGCAAAAGGCCGATCCATCTCAGTGAGAGGGCACTTCGTCTTGAACTCCGCCCGCTCATTGACGAGCTAAACAGAGTCCTTCAATTTCAAACTGAACAACCCGACAAAGAAACTGAACAGCCCGACAGTGATGAACTAGAGAAAACACATGAGCAAATAGGCGTAAAACTCGAGCAGCTAGAGCCCTTTGTCAGCCGAGATGATGATCCGATTTATGAGGACACCCTCGAGCTAGCCAAAGACTTCAAAAAATTAGCCTCATTGCGAGAGCGCATGCAAAATCGATACAACAATGAATCTGCCAGAGAAAAAGCTAAGCTGCTTTTTAAAGACATGAAAAATCAGGGAGCGGCTCTCGCCGAGCGCATCTCAGCCCCTATTGAAGCCGACATTGGTCCCGAGCCTTCTGACAAGAAGGAATAACCGAGAAATCACCTGCCGTGGAATCGCTTCATACGGTTTTTCCCATTGCATTCGTGACCTTCTCCATGGATATTAGAGATTATTAACTGCACATTGCTGCGTATTCCACCCTTCAATAATCGAACCACATGAATAACGGATTTCGACGTTTCCTGATCCTACTAGCTGTTTTTGTCTTTGCCTTCCTAGCCGTCTTCATCACCCGCAAATTGCAAAATGGTGATAGCCTCATCGATATTTTATCAGGTGGCAATGCCGGTAAAACTGAGGAAAATGGCAATTTCACGCTCCGTCTGACTCCAGTCATCGGAACAGACAAAGTTCAAATACTTGCTGCCATTAACCGAGAGAGCGAGGCCCTGGTTAAGGCGGTTGTTCCATCGGTGGTTAGCATTGATACTTCCGGTGTTCGAAGAGAGCGGTTCCGCGATTTATATGGCCGCACATGGATTCAACCGCGCACTTTCCAGGGTCAAGGGTCTGGAGTGATTGTTACCGCAGAAGGTCACGTGCTCACTAACCACCATGTGATTCAAGGCAACCCTCGCATTCGCCTTACCTTGTATGATGGCACGGTCCACTCAGCCAAGGTCATCGGTTCAGACTCTACCGTCGATATCGCCGTGCTCAAAATCGATGACGGCGGCCCATTTCAAGCTCTTAAATTTGGCAACTCCTCTGAGGTAGAAGTAGGTCACGCGGTTTTTGCCATTGGCAACCCATTTGGCATAGGCACCTCCGTTACTGATGGGAAAATTTCAGCCAAAGAACGGGCCATTTCAGATATCCAAGTGGATCTCCTGCAAACCTCTGCTCCTATTAACCCTGGCAACTCAGGCGGGCCTCTAGTGAACGTCAGTGGTGAAATCATTGGGATCAACTCGCGCATTTTTTCAAGTGACAAAAAGAACCCAGGATTTCAAGGTATTGGATTTGCCATTCCGTCCAATGATGCCTTCCGAACCCTGCAGGCCATTTTGGCAAAAGGGCGTCCCAATCGTGGCTTTCTTGGCATGGTCCTCCAGGATTTGGACCCTTATGCACGCGAGAAATTTGACTTCCAAGCTCCGGGTGGCGTCGCCGTCGTCGGCCTTGCGCCAGATTCACCTGCGACCACCGCCGGACTTGAAATTGATGATGTCATCATTAGCTTTGAAGGCACCCCTGTGCAAAATATGAGCCAGCTTATCACCCTTATTCAACGCAGTGAGATAGGTGACCAAGTCACCCTTAAGATCTGGCGTAAGGGAGCCAAGCAAACGCTAAGCGCAACCATTGGCAAAGCCGATGACTACAACAGAGAGGATATCAAATTAGAAAAAGACGAGGACGACGCCAGCCTCAGCCCGGACCCTCAAACTATTCTCGAGACCATTGGCGTGTATGTTCGTGATACCAGCCCCGCAGAACGAGCAAAAGGCGCAGCCAATGTCATTGTCTCAAAAATAAACCCAGACAGTTTGCTTGCCGGAAAATTACTCATAGGAGATCAAATCTTAGCGATCAATAACCATCAAGTTCAACGCAGCGATGAGTTACTCGCTAGATTGATCGCTTCCGCAGCG
>Ga0209833_1000646_pt1 | contig 25249 bp, 28 predicted proteins | sample COGITO_mtgs_1105_3_FD_184797 | JGI IMG/M metagenome (GOLD analysis project Ga0209833, IMG submission 184797) | Pelagic marine microbial communities from North Sea - COGITO_mtgs_110506 (SPAdes) (version 2) | ecosystem: Environmental > Aquatic > Marine > Epipelagic ... | reverse complement strand
GTCTTTATCCGAGGAGAGTAGGAAGTGGTTGGTGCCTAGCCGTTTGGCGTCGTCTTCTTTGTGGGCGGAGTGGCTGATCAAAGTGACCTCAGCGCCCATTGCGTGAGCAATTTTGACGCCCATGTGGCCCAGGCCACCAAGACCAACAATGCCAACGCGAACACCTGGTCCGGCGCCCCAGCGGTGTAGTGGTGAGTACAGCGTGATGCCCGCGCACATAAGTGGCGCTGCAACGTCGAGTGCGAGGCTGTCCGGGATTTTTAGTCCGTAATTTTCGTCCACCACGATCGCGGTTGAGTAGCCACCGTAGGTTGGTGTTTCCTTGTCTGCCTCGCGGCCGTTGTAGGTCACCGACACGTGACCTAGGCAGTACTGCTCAAGTCCAGCCTTGCAGTTGTCACACTCGCGGCACGAGTCAACAAAGCAACCAACACCGGCGTGGTCGCCCACCTTGAATTTTGTAACAGCAGAACCAACTTCGGTGACAACACCCGCGATTTCGTGACCCGGGACCATGGGGAAAATCGCCTGGCCCCACTCTTCTCTGCCTTGGTGAATGTCAGAGTGGCAGATCCCAGAAAATTTAATGTCAATCAAAATGTCATGTGGGCGCAGGTCTCGACGTTCGATCGTTGTCGGCTCGAGCGGTGCTCCGGGGCTTGGTGCGGCGTATGCAGAAACCTTCACGTGACTTCCTTTTTTTGAGGTGTGCTTACTACAGGTGTGCTTATTGCTGGGGCAGTTGCCAAACTCTAGAACCGCCTACGAGGGCCGCGGTGTTGGGAACAATAACAACGTCGTCACCCAGGCGCGCGATTGCAGTCGGTGTAAGTGCTCGAGCGTTACCCCCGCCGAGGTAGATCCGGTCCCATAAAAACACGGGGCGCAACACGTCAACTGCTCGGGCAACCCGGCGAGACCAGAGGGCGTCGCCGAGGCGTTTGCGTTCATGCTCACCTATATATGTGTCATAGGAAAGCCCCCAACGAACGGGTGACTGCGAGAGTTCTAAGTGAGGCGCTAAAACACCGCCGTCAAAAATTGCACTCCCCAAACCGGTGCCCAAAGTGAGAACTAACTCTAGGCCGGATCCAGCGATCACCCCAGCCCCGTGAATTTCAGCGTCGTTGAGAACGATTGTGGGCATATTCCACGCATTCGTCAGGGTTGTACGGGCATCAAAATTTTCCCATTGCACAACCAACTCGGGCAGGATTTTGGATCGGGGGCCAGAGCGAGTGATGTAGTGCGGGGTCGTAATCACCACACCGTGCCGGATCATGCCGGGCAGGCCAACGGTCGCGCGTTGAGCTGACGGTAGTTGTGCCGCCAAATCCAGCAAGGTTGAAACAAAAAGTTCGGTGGTGAGTGGGTACGGGGTGGGCACTCTGATTGGTGCGCTGCGCATGGTCCCGGCTTCGTCGAGCACGGATCCTTTAATCCCGCCGCCCCCGCAATCAATTGCGAGAGTGTGAATATCACCGCCCATGACCGGCAAGTGTGCCCTAATTGTTCAGGCATTAGGCTAAGCGGGCTGCTTTCGGCTCTTGTTCTGGTGAAAAAACCGGCACGTGAATTGGAATTGGCGTGGAGGCGTCGCCTAGTGGTCTATGGCGCCGCACTGCTAATGCGGTTTGGGTTTATACCCATCGAGGGTTCAAATCCCTCCGCCTCCGCCGTCTATTTCGTGGGTCAGTAGACTCCCGGATCGTACGTGTACGTGTACGTGCTTGGCGCCCGTAGCTCAACGGATAGAGCATCTGACTACGGATCAGAAGGTTTGGGGTTCGAATCCCTACGGGCGCACTTTTTAGCATTTGCAAGACTTTCCCAGTTCCTGGGAAAGTCGGCCATTAAGCACCACAAAACTCGTGATTTTGGCCATTTCATCCAGGTTGCCCGTTCAGATTGATGCCATGATTTCGCTATCTGAAGTTGCAACGAAAATGGCGGTCGTGTCACACTCGTGAAAGCGATGGGAGTTGGCATGTCAGAGAAATTGACTTTCGGTGAAGACCACTCAGAAGGTGCTGCCAAGGCCTGGGGGTGGGTGACCGCGCAGACTTGGACCGGGTGGAATCTAGATGTCATTGCGGTTGATTCGAGAAACAAGTCGGCAAACAGGTCGGTCGTGCTTTCAGCCTCGGGGTACGACTCACTCAGGCTATCTACTAGTCCAACTACCAGCCCATCTTCCACCGATCATCTGCGCGAATTGCCTGCGAAGTGTGGCTTCAATGAGGTTCGGTACCTGACCGCGTCCAATGACCCTCGATTGGTTCTCAGCGAGTGTCCAGATTCCACACTGCTCGTTGTCGGTGCGCGTGGGAAAGGGCTAATGAAGGCGCTGCATATTGGCAGTACAACGGAATGGCTTATGCAATGCCCCAATACTCCCTTGCTGATAGCCCGCAGCCCGGTCCGAACCGAGCGGATCTTGATGTGTATCGACGGATCGACACATGCAGATGCCGCCGTCGAGCTGCTTACACATTTTCCATGGATTGACGCGACCAACATCAGTGTTCTGTCGGTCATCGAAGCTGACAACGACGTCCGGGCCAGTGCCGAAGCTGCAGCTCTGCGACTCGAGGCGACGGGTGCGAAAGTTGAAATGCAGATCGTTTCACCTGACCCGGAGTCAATCACCACGAATACGCGCGCGTCGATTTTGGAAATGAGCGAACAACTTCAGCCTGACCTGATAGTGATGGGAACTAGGGGGTTGACCGGTTTGCCGCGGCTGCGGGTCGGTTCGGTAGCCAGTGCGATTGCTCATCACTCTGGCTCCTCGGTGCTCTTGGTTCGAGACTTGCATGAAGATGATCAAGGTGGAGTTTCCTTGGAAGGCCCTTGAGCGAGCCCGACTGTTTACCGCCATGATTAGCGCGTGGAAAATTCCAATCCAGAGACGTATCAAGATCTGTTGAACCGCGGGAAGCTGATCTACCCGGGTGTTCGGATTGGTAGACCAGGACGGGCACGTACGTATTGGGTAACAATATTTTTGATGAGAGTTTTGAACTTCCGTTGGTCGGTCAAGGTGTCGGGTGCGCAACACGTCAAGCGCGGGCCGGCAATCTTGGTGGGGAATCACGTTGACGCAATGGATCCAGTTGCAATCGTGATGAAGCAGTGGTGGCGAGTAACGGCCTTTGCGAAAGTAGAAGTCTTTGAAAGTCGTGGCGCCGCGTTCTTCCGTTGGATGGGGCAAATTCCACTACGTAGAGGCGACGAAGAGTCCACGCGTTGGGCTCTCGACGAAGCCCAGCAGCTGTTGCAAGACGGAAGCAAGCTGGGTTTATACCCCGAGGGAACCCGATCCCCGGACAAGAAGTCGCTGCACAAAATTCACAGGCGGGTCTTGATCCCGATCCTTGGAGCCAACCCGAGCGTTCCGGTGCATACGATCACAACCGTGTATGGCGCGAAAAAATTTGGTCGACACAAGGTGCGCGTCTATCTGTCCGAGCGGTTGCATATTGATCTGACAACTATGACCGGAGCGGAAGTTGTTGACGTGATTAAGAACGAGATTCTCTCGGCCGGTGGAATGAATTACGTCGACTCATTTGCTCGCGAAATAAAAGAACGCGCGCGACCTTCGGCACAACCTGAATAAGTGCGGGAGTTGGGCCGATTCGTTCCCCGTCCGCGTAGATCATTGAATCAGGTGACTCAATGGAGATTTCTGAGCCTCGATAGGTGTGAACGAGTGGGCTGTTTACGTGTCGCCCCGAGTAGATGAGTGGAAAGAGTCGAAGCACAGTCCTGCGGGGAGCGGGGTCAACCCAGGTGATATCTAACATGCCGTCGGTCATGTCTGCCTGTGGACAGATATTCATGCCTCCGCCGTACTGTCCACCGTTACCGATCGCGATCAAAATTGCCGAGCCGGTTCGCTTTGTTGAATCAATTGTCACCGTGTAGTTGTGCAGTGGGAACACGCGTAGTTCGGCGAGCAAGGCGAGGATGTAACGAGTGGTACCGCGAAAGTGGGTCATGCGGTTTGCCCGCTCGTTGACGTCGGAATCTAATCCCGCAGAGATCACTCCTAGGGACCACTGTTGTTTTCCTTCAACAGTGATTTGCGAGGCATCGATAGACTCGAAATCGTGGTGGTGAATTGAGTACGCAAGTTTCTGAAAGAATTTTTGATTTGTTTTCCCGGGGAGCCCAAGTGATCGCGCAATGTCGTTACCTGTCCCACACGGAATGATTCCTAGTGCAGTGTTGGATTCAATGGTGAATTGAAGAACGTCATGTACCGTTCCGTCTCCGCCGCAGGCCAGTACGATCGTTGGTCGTGTTTGGCAGACTTGAGCTGTGACCTTGTGAAGTTGCTCGCGAGTCGTTGGCAGGTGCAATGTCACGTCGCAGCCGGAAGTCGACAATGTGTTCTGTGCTGCAATTGCGACATCGCGTGCCCGGCCACCACCTGCTCTGGGGTTGGCGATGATCACGACATGGTGTGTTTCCACACTTAAGTAAACACCAAGCTTGCTTGAAATTGCATGGAATAGCCTTGGAACATGATGCATGATTCTGTACCTCTGGCCCGCTCAATGTTGACCGCGATTGATTGCAGTGATCCAGTAGGTCTGGCAGAGTTCTATGCTCCAATTGTTGGAGGGCGAATCCATCGGTTTGAGTTTGGAGCCTCAGGGGATTGCGGTTGGGTTGAGCTCAGGGACGGTGACGTTCGTTTACTGGCGTTTCAAAAGGTGGATGACCATGTAGCCCCATCCTGGCCAACCGGTGGTCACCCTCAACAAATGCATCTTGACTTTGAGGTCGAGGGTTTAGATTCAGGGGAAGAATTCGTTGTCGCACTGGGTGCGACTAAGTCAGCGGTTCAACCTGGGACCACGTTCAGGGTGTTTCTTGACCCCGAGGGGCATCCTTTTTGCCTTGTAATGCCTGGTGCGTTAGACGAATAGAGGGTTATGGGAATTCAAAGACTCAATCACGCAGTGCTTTATGTGCGAGATGCTCAGAAAAGTTCGGAGTTTTATTGCGGGGTCCTCGACTTTCGAGAGGTATCAAATCTGGGTGGTAGAGCGATCTTCCTACAAGCTCGAGACAGCACCAACGACCACGACCTAGGTCTATTCACTCTGGGCAGTGGGGCGGGAGATAGCGGTGCCGGCCAGACTTCGGTTGGCCTGTATCACCTCGCTTGGGAGGTGGACACACTCAGTGAACTTCAGCGGATCAGTGAAAGACTGCAACAAGTGGGTGCACTTAGCGGTGCATCAGATCACGGAACAACGAAAGCTCTCTATGCGCGAGATCCAGATGGGCTTGAGTTTGAAGTGAGTTGGTTAGTGCCTGCAGACTTGTTGCACCTTGAACCGGGTGGCATGAAAACCGAGCGATTAAACCTGCAGGCAACTATTGAAAAGTTTGGCGAACAGACATTGGGTGGTGCGGGGGTCTCGCATTAGTAAGTCGGTTCAGTCAGTTGGTGTTCTCGCGCCCGGAATGCCTTGCCCACCGTTGAAGTTCAAGATTTGTTCCGCTGCCGAATTTATAGTGGAGGGTTGAAATGTGGGCACAGTCATTGGCTGCGAAAACTCTTGGGTTGCGGTTTGTTGGTCTACCGCGTTCTGCAGTGCTTGCGCGGTTTGTTCGTAAAGGTTGCCGGACGCTACTGCTGGAGCATCACCCAAAACCTTTGTGTTTGCCTGGGTGATCGCATCGGTCACCTGCGAATTGACAGCATCGGATCCGTCAATGACAACTGCTCCGGTGCCTGTTGGTATTGGATCAGCAGATGACACTACCTCCATCCGGATTGAGTCAGTCGAGGTCCACGCTGGATAATTGAGTGTTGCAATAACCGGTGAATTCCCGGGAACCATAAAGGCGACATTGGGTGGATTCTCCGAGAACCCAAAGAGCTGCCACAGTGCCACCACGGACTGCCCATTAACTTCGATCGAAGCGCGATTAGGGCGTTCGGTGAAAAGCTCAACGCCAGAAGGGTCACTGAAGGTGACGTACTCGGTTCCATCGCGCTGCTCGGTATTGAACTCAGCGTTCAGAGCCACCATCCAGTGCGCTTGGTCGTCAGAGGCGATCGCTGAATCAGTAGCCGTCTGGTTTGATGAGCATGCGCTAAGCGCGAGTAGACCGAAAACAGCAACGGCAAGTAGTAGTGGCTTCATTCGTTGAGGTTAACCCAACGGTTTAGTCACTGATGCATAAGCACGTGAAATGTGTCCCGCTTGGCGGAAAGAGAAGGTGAAATAGATCCGCTTGGCGGGACGAAGCAGGCACACTCAATGCATGGAATTGTTTCAGCACGTGATCGGTGGCAGTGAAGTCCCTTCAATCGACGGCCAGACCATGCCCGACATTGACCCGTACACCCAGGAGCAGTGGGCCGATGTCGCACTTGGCGGTCCAGCTGATGCGGACAAGGCCGTCGCGGCTGCTCGAGATGCTTTTGACAACGGTCTATGGCCACGCATGGGGTTTGATAAACGGCACAAAATATTGCACGCGTTTGCCGATCTGATGGATGAGCACGCGCATGAACTTGCCATGGCGGACACGAGGGACATGGGCAAACCCATCACGCAGGCGTTGCATGACGCTGCGCGCAGTTCGTGGAATGTTCGCTTCTTTGCTGATCACGCGCTCATGAGCATGGCGGACACTTATCCCATGGACTCGGGCCACCACGCATATTCCACTTACGGTCCGGCGGGTGTTGTTGTTGCGATTTCTCCTTGGAACTTCCCGCTCATGATGAGTTCGTGGAAAGTTGCGCCTGCACTGGCTTGGGGGAACACGGTCGTGCTGAAGCCGGCTGAAGACACACCAGCGTCGGCGACAATCTGGGCGCGACTGGCCCTTGAGGCGGGTATCCCGCCCGGAGTTTTGAATGTCGTGCACGGATTTGGTCCCGACTCGGTCGGTGAAGCGTTGACCCATCATCCTGATGTCGACCGCATCACTTTCACCGGCGAATCAGGCACAGGGAAAATTATTAGTGCGGCGGCGGCGGCGAACTTAATTCCGGTGAGCTTGGAACTAGGTGGGAAGGGCGCAAATATTGTTTTCGATGACGCTGACATTGATAACGCCGTCAACTGGGCCGTTCAGGCGATTTTTCGCAACGCGGGGCAGGTGTGTTTGGCGGGGAGTCGACTTTTCGTTCAAAACGGTATTTACGATGAATTCATGAGCCGGTATAAGACTGCGGCCGAGAACATGTTGGTGGGCGATCCGAAAGACCCGAAAACTGAATTTGGACCGTTGGCGAGTGCGGAACACCATAAAAAAGTAACAAGTTATTTTTCAACTGTTAAAGAAGATGGTGGCCGAATTCTCACCGGTGGGCCGACGGAAGGTCTCTATGTCAGCCCAACAATTATTGTCGATGCTCCGGCGAGTGCACGTGTGTGCCGAGAAGAAATATTCGGCCCCGTGGTGGCGGTGCAAAGGTTTGACTCAGAAAGCGAAGTAGTGCGGGAAGCCAACTCAACCCCCTATGGTCTTAACGCCATGGTGTTCACGGAGAACCTCAGCCGTGCCCACCGAGTAGCGGAAAATCTTAAAGCGGGCACCGTGTGGGTGAACTGCTTCTTTATTCGTGATCTGCGCGCACCATTCGGTGGTGTGGGAGATTCTGGTGTCGGTCGGGAAGGCGGGAATTTCAGCAGGGAGTTCTTCACCGAGCCCAAGGCTGTTGTCATGCAGATCAACCGCAAGGAAGATTAACCAAGATTCAAATGGTCTCGAGCAGTTTTGAAAACACTGTCGGGGCTCGTCACTTCAAGATGAAGTGAAATGAGACCGGCAGCTATCCCACCCTGCACATAGGTCGGATTGTCATCGATGAAAACAATTTCACCCGCTGGCAGATCCATTTGCTCAATGGCAATTTCGTAAGCGCGGATATCAGGTTTACGGATTGCAATCTCCGAGGAATCGATAATGATGTCGAACAGTGAAAACCACTCTTGACTTTCCACCCATTCACGACCTTGGAAGTCCATCAGTTCGTTCGTCAAGATTCCCAAACGTAGTCCCGTCTCTTTGGCATCGCGGGCTAGCGCAAGTGCTTCGGGTCGAATAATCTCAACACCCGGGGTTTGGAATATGGCGCGCATGATTGTTGGGTGGCCGTCGAGTGGAGCGCCATTTGCCTGCGCCTTCGCTGCGAAATCAAGCCAGTACTCGCGTTCTGTTGCTTCACCTTGGAGATAGCGGTCCCAGCGTTCGTCGGTGCCCGAATCCAGTGGCCCACGGCCAACCACTGTTCCTGGAGGTAGGCCTCGGAGTTGTTCGTATTGATCGGCGACTTCCCACGCGGACTTGAAGAAAACGACACCAACGTCGAGGAGAAGTCCTTGGGCCTGAGTTGTGTTCATTTGGATACCTCGCCTGAGACATCTTCGCCTCGCGCACTTGCCAGCAGGATTTCGCGCAAGGACTTCGGCATGGTGGGTTCGGGCAGGTCGATGTCGATCCAGCCTTCGCTTTCCCGGGTCGAGTACACCGCGAGGTGAGTACTCGGATCGCCCTGTTTTTCGCCAGTGGCAAGGTTGAAGCGCCAAAAGTGCCCCGGACAACTAATGCAACCCTCACGGGCAACCCCTTCGCTCAGGAGTACGCCGTTGTGCGGGCATACATTTGTGACCGCGCTAACGACCCCAGAATTGCGCGAAAGAAGTATGTGCCTTGCGTTAACGATTGTTCCTACGAATTGTGCTTCAGGGAGTTCGCTTGATTCAAGGGCTCGGTGCCAGGTCACGTGAAAAGCATTCGTTACGCGGGTCGAAGCTTGGATATTGGCTCTCCACCAATTGCCCACTCATCGGCTGAAACTTCATAAATCGCAACGCGAATTCTCTGAGGATCGCTGCCAAGTGATTCGGAGGTAGCATCAGTGATCTTCTTCATGAGATCGTGTTTTTGTTCTGCTGTGCGACCTTCAACCATTGTTACTTGAATGAACGGCATTTAAACTCCTTCTAATTAGACACACGAAATTTCGACCGTACCGAGTTGATCGAAGCGAGCGGTGATGCAGTCACCAGGTTGCACCGCGACGGCCTCGGTCATAGCGCCAGAGAGCACAATGTGGCCTGCTTTCAGCCCTTCCCCGCGCGAAGCTAGTTTGCGAACCAACCACGCGACACTGGCCGCTGGGTGACCAAGGACTGCCGCCCCTGAAGCTGTTGCAACCAGTTGTCCATTTTTTTCAAACACGCAACCAAGTGTTCGAAGATCGACACTTTCTGGATCAATCGCAGTGCCACCGAGGGAGAAGCCAGCGGAGGATGAATTGTCGGCGGCGACGTCGGGCAGGGTGAATGAGTACCCGGCGAAGCGGGAATCTAGGACGTCAACGGCGGCAAAAACAAACTGCGTTGCAGCCAAGACATGCGCGGCAGAAATGTGAGAACCATGGAGATCGCTACCCAAGAGGAAGGCGATTTCGGGTTCGCACCGGGGTTGAATGAACGTATCGCAGGCTAACTGTGCACCCGTATCAATCTGCATGTCACTAGTCAGCCATCCGTAGAGCGGTTCGGAAACATTCATCTGCTTCTGCTTGGCAACACTGGTCAGCCCCAGTTTCGCCCCAACAATCACGTGTCCTGAATCAATCCGGGCTTGTACAACTTCGGCCTGGATGTCGTACGCAACGGCGATGTCGAGGTGTGGCTCTTTGTCCGTCAGTGCGGTCGTTGCCGTCCTGTTGCGCGCTGCGTCGATGAGTTGTTGCGCCTGGTGTGAGTGTGTCATTTCCCTGCCTCCGCGTGCTTCTTGGCCAATTCGAGAGCGACGTCGATAATCATGTCTTCCTGGCCACCAACAACTTTCCGCCTGCCCAGTTCCAACAGAATGTCAGCCTGGGAAACGTTGTAGCGTTCGGCGGCACGCTGTGAATGCAGGAGAAATGAGCCGTAGACCCCGGCGTATCCCAGGATCAGTCCTGCACGGTCAATGACTTGTTGGCGCGGCATCAAGGGACGAACGACTTCCTCGGCGACATCCATGAGAGCGAGAACATCTACCCCTGTTGTGATTCCGTATTTATCGGAGACGGCAGCCAGGATTTCAGTTGGACAGTTACCTGCTCCCGCACCGAGCCCCGCGCTTGTTCCGTCGAGGTTCCTAGCACCCTCCTCATAAGCGGCAATCGAGTTCGCCACAGCCATGGACAGGTTGTTATGTGCATGAACGCCAATTGGAATTTCAAGGGCATTAACCAGTGCGTTGACGCGGCGACGTACATCCTCGGTTGTCATGGCGCCCGCGGAATCTGCAAAATAAATTGCGTCGGCCCCGTAAGACTGCATCTTGAGGGCCTCTTCGACCAGTCCTTCCGGGCTATTCATGTGTGCCATCATCATGAAGCCGATTGTTTCCATGCCCAGAGCCTTGGAAGTTTTGATGTGCTGCTCGCTAATATCTGCTTCCGTGCAATGTGTTGCGATTCTGGCCATGCCAACACCAAGTTCGTGAACATCGCGCAGGTCGTCCGCAAGGCCAATTCCTGGAAGCAATAGGCAAGCGATTTTCGCGTTGGTGGTCGCGTCACAGGCCTGGGCGATCAACTCCTTTTCGTCGACTTTGGAGAAGCCGTAGTTGAAACTTGAGCCACCGAGTCCGTCCCCGTGAGCGATCTCAATTACTTGAACGCCAGCGCGATCAAGGCCTTTGACGATCGCGATCACGTCTTTGGTGTCGTACTGGTGACTGATGGCGTGTGAACCATCACGCAATGTTGAGTCGATGAGTCTGAAATCAGTTGTAGGCGTAGTGGTGGTCACGCTGAGGCCTCCTTTTCTTTACGTGATTGAGCGATTGCTTCCCCGACGCGCATCGCGGCGGCAGTCATGATGTCGAGATTTCCCGCGTAGGGAGGTAGGTAGTCTCCGGCGCCTTCAACCTCAAGCAGCACTACGGCACGGTGCGGAACGACCCCGCCGGGTGTGTGAAAAGGACCCTCTTCAATGACAGGCGCATTTTTTAGACGGTAGCCGGGTACATATTGTGAAACCCCCGCAACCATTTCGTGCACCGATTCCAAAATCGCAGCATGGTCGGAGCCTTCTGGTATCGCCGCGAAAACGGTGTTGCGCATCATGATTGGTGGTTCTGCCGGGTTAAGCACCATGATCGCCTTGCTATGAACCGCACCCCCAATCTCGCGTAATGCGGTGGACGTTGTTTTTGTAAATTCATCAATATTTTGTCTGGTGCCGGGGCCGGCGGATTTTGAAGCAACCGTGGAAACCATTTCGGCGTAGGGGAGTTCCTCGATGGCTCGACGGATGGCGTAAACCATGGGCGTGGTCGCCTGCCCTCCGCAGGTCACCATGTTGACATTTGGTGCATCAAGGTGTTCATAAAGATTTACAGCAGGGATCACTTTCGGCCCACGAGCAGCGGGAGTAAGGTCGACGGCCGTTATCCCAGCGGCCGCGTATTGCTTGTAATGACGAACGTGAACATAGGCACTTGTGGCGTCAAAAATCATGTCAAGATTTTTTGCGTTTTCCAGGACCCACTCGGGGCCGCTGTGCGGCGCTTCGAGTCCTAAAGCGTGAGCCCTTGCAAGCCCGTCACTGTCGGGGTCGATACCTACAAGTGCAACGAGATCGAGAACGTCACTTCGCATCATTTTGACCATGAGGTCCGTTCCAATATTTCCGGAGCCGATGATGGCACATCGCATGAATATTTCCCTTCTATCGCTGTGAGACGGCGTGCTACTTATATTGTCTGGTTGTTCTGTTATTCGGCTATTCGGAGCGTGATTGGTCCTAGGTGCGCAAATTCTGCGCGAAAAGTGTCACCGGGGGAGATCGGAGCCATGGCGTGGAGCGCTCCGGTCATGATCACGCTTCCAGAGCGCAAGGTGACTCCCAAAGGAGCTAGCGTGTTAGCGAGCCAGGCGACGGCAGCAAGTGGGTCCCCTAACGCTGCTGCCCCGGCTCCGGTTGCAATAATTTCTCCGTTTTTAGTGAATACCATGCCGATCAGTCGAGGATCGCACGCATCAACCGGAATGAGGGTGCTACTTAGGGCAATCGCACCGCCGCTTGCCAGGTCGGCAATCGTGTCCGCGATTTTTATCTTCCAGTCGGTTATTCTGGAGTCAACGATTTCGATCGCTGCAAGCAAACCATCAGTTGCTTGATACACCTGCGCGGGGGTGCAGTGCGGTCCGGTTAAGTCTTTTTTGAGAACAACCGCGATCTCCGCCTCGACTCGAGGTGCGATGAAATCGCTCACCGAAACGGTTGCGCCGTCACGGTAGATCGTTGAGGAAAATATGGGACCGAAATCTGGTTGGTCGACACCGAGGAGTTCTTGCATGGGAAGTGATGTCAGTCCCAGTTTGTAACCCGCGAGCGTCTCACCCTGCTCAAGGAGCAGTGCCAAAAGGTGTTGTTGAATCGCGTATCCCTCCGCAACACCGAGTTCGGGATCGGATTCCGTGAATGGCGGTATTGCAATGAGTGATGCACGAGCATTGAGCAAAGCGAGTGCCATTGCGGCACTCTGATCAGAACTAAGTTTCATCATGGCCTTCCTTTGGATTTATCGTGGTAACCGAGTCGACGACTAATTGCGACACCGGCGTCTATGCAGGGCCGCGCGAAGCGACGCAGTGAGTCTCCGGTGAGTCTTTGAAGGGGGCCGGCGACAGAGACTGCGGCAATTACTTCACCCATTCCGTTTCGCACCGGTGCGGCTACCGATGCAACACCCATTTCGGACTCATTTATGTTTTCGGCCCAGCCCTTCCTGCGAACCTCGCTGAGTTCGGCGCGAAGAAGGTCAATTCGTATGATCGTGTGCGGGGTATGCGGCTTGAGTCGCCACCCATTGAGAGTCACCTCAAGCGCATGTGGTTGCAAACTTGCTAATAATAGTTTGCCGGTGCTGGTGCAGTGGGCGTCATTGCGAAAACCAACGCGGCCGAAAAGTCGAAGCGTCTGCTGACTTTCCCGCCGTTCAACGTAAACAACTTCACGCCCGTCTAGAACAGCAATCTGGACCGTTTCTTTTGTTGCATTGCGCAGGTGGTCGATCACAGGACTACACGCTTCGTGTAAGTCAGCATGCAGGGATACCGAGGCTCCGAGTTCGTACATGACCAGCCCCAAACGGTAGGTGCCCGTGTGCGGGTCTTGCTCCAAAATCCCTTCTGAAGCAAGGGTATTTACTAGTCGGTGAGCAGTGCTTTTTCCAATTCCAAGTCGACGTGAAAGTTCGGTCACGCCGATATCACGATTTCCTTTTGAGTACTCTTTGAGAAGTCGCGCGGCATTCGAGACACTGGAAAGAGTGGAGTGGGATCGACGCACAGGATCATCCATTACCGGCACCCCGCAGTCCCTTGATCAAGTCCTTACGAACCATGACAAAGTCAAGTGAGTCAGTGTCAAGGCGAGGATCGATTGCCCGCGCAAGGAGTGCGTGCGCATTGCTTAAGTTGTTGACGAATGCAGAGTTCATCTCTAAAACTAACTGTGTCTTGTGCGGTGCGAGGGCCGCTATGGTGTCAAAGTCCCGAATTGCGGCGGCGTGGGAATGCGCAAGTCCCGTCCCCGCGTGCTGTGCGTGGTGAGCACTCAGATCGCTGCCCGGTGGAATGCTCAGGTGATACAGGGTCGACCGCAGCCCTAGAGCGTCCTGAACTTCAATGATCGCCGGGCCGTCAGTTTCGTCGATCATGCCTAAGTTGGGAATCACGGTTGGGTCATAGAACCGCAGCACCCAATGTAGGTCCCCGACACTGTCATCCATGCTGACTTCATGGCCCTGTGGTGCCGGCAAAATCTCCTGAGTACCAACAACGTGAAGGTATCGGGTTCCAATAGCGGTGACGGTGAATTGAGGAGCAGCAAAGAGTGGTAATCGGAGACGATCAGCAGGTGCGAGGTAAGCGCAGGCGTCCACGTATGCCTGGTGGCTGGCTCGAATGTAGACAGCCATAGCAGTGCGCATGTCTTCTGGCGCAGTTTGCGAGAACTCAGCTCCCATGCGGCAGGACGTTAGCAGGAAGTGTTCCTCTAGATGGGACAATGTGCTTCCATGCGGGACACAATCGTTCTAACGTCCGCTTCAACACATGTGAGTTAACCCAAATCGGTTAGCTCAAAGCGTTGAGGAAGTGGAGTGAAAATGGGACTGCAACGTCTAGCCCATGTCGACGTAACGGTCACTGATCTGGATCTTGCGACCGCCTACTACACAGAGGTGATTGGTCTGATCGAGACCGAACGCGACGAAAACTCGGTCTATCTCAAGTGTTGGGACGAACCCAATCACCATTCGCTTCGGTTGATTTATGGTCCGCGAGTTGGCTTTGAACAAATGTCTTTCAAAGTAGACCGAGAAGACGACCTATCCAATTTCGAAAACAAGGTGACGAAATATGGGTTCCCCGTGCGACGGGTTTCAAAGGGCGACCACGTGGGTCAAGGGGAATCAATTCGATTCGAGACCCCCTCGGGTCAAACCATGGAGCTCGTTCACGACCTTGAAATGGTGGGTCGGGCAACGACCCTTGTTAACCCCTCGCTCACCGTAGAAGGGCTGAAGGGCATTGCGCCGCCTCGGCTTGACCACGTATTAGTTACGGCAGAAGAAGTGGGTGACTCGGCAAAGTTTTACCAGGATGTTTTTGGATTTAGAATTACCGAGCAACTCTTGGACGGCCAGGGACACCAGTCAGCAGTCTGGATGGAGGTCTCGCACAGCCCGCATGATTTGGCAATTGTCAGTGGTAAGAACGGTGGTCTTCACCACTTTGCTTGGTGGTTAGACGATTGGGATCACGTCCGCCGGTCAGCCGATGTTCTGGCCTACAACGGAATTCAAATTGATGTGGGCCCAACCCGTCACGGAATTACACGTGGAAACACGATCTACTTTTTTGATCCGCTGGGCACTCGCAATGAAGTTTTCACGGGTGGTTACCGGCCTGACCCAGACTTTCCCACGATTACGTGGACCGAGGATCAAATCGGACGTGCAATTTTTTACTATGAGGGCGAACTCAATCAGCGATTCATGAACGTTCACACGTAAGGCGGAAAAAGTTCACATGGCAATTCTTCGTTTATCTCATGTTGAGATTCGGGTGCCGGATCTCGAGTTAGCCACGGCCTACTACAGCGAGGTTGTGGGTATGTTCGAAACCGCTCGCGAAGGGGACCGCGTATTCCTTAAATGTTGGGATGAACATCAGCATCACTCAGTAATCCTGCAGAGCGCTCCAACCTATGGGTTGGTTCGGATGGGTTGGAAGCTGCAGTTCCTCGAAGATCTTGATTACTATCAGGAAAAACTGGAAGCAGTCGGAGTGCAGGTCGACAGGTTGAATCCTGGACAGGCTGGCCCGGGCAGTGGTTCTTCGATCCGTTTCGAATTGCCCAGTGGCCACGAGATGGAACTCACTTATGGCATGGACCAGGTGGGGAATTTGCTTCCACTGACTAACCCGCCACCCAAACCTCTTGGAATGGTCGGGATTGCACCCCCTCGGATTGACCATATTTTTCTGACGTGTGAAGACGTTGGGGTTAACACTAAATTTCTTGAAGGTGCTCTCGGCTTCCACATGACAGAGCAAGTGTTGGGTGACGACGGTTTCCAGGTAGCAACGTGGCTCGAGCATTCGAATCAGTCACACGACATTGCACTGGTAACTGGACAAGACAAAGGTTTGCATCACTTCGCCTATTACGTTGAAGATTGGACCGCAATCCGTGATGCTGCAGATATTTTGGCGTACCACGGTGTGAACATTGAAACGAATCCCACGCGACACGGTGCAACTCGCGGGCATTGTTTGTACTTCTTCGATCCCGCGGGCAACCGTAACGAGACTTTTACCGGTGGTTACTACGTAGATCATGACGAACCACCCGTTACTTGGACCGAGGCTGAAATGGGACGAGCAATTTTCTATTACGACGGCGTGGTGAACCAAAAGTTCCTCACGGTTCACAGTTAGGAAAATCATGGCGACTAAAGATTCAACCTCGCAGCCGACTGGGAGCGCCACGCGCTCTGCCCTCCCGCGCATGGACCGCACTGACCCGCCTGGCTATTTGCAGCGCTACCTCGAGCGCGAGGCGAGAGGAGTTCAAGCGCCGACCGCTGAGATGTTGGATCTCGATCGAACTGAGTCCACCCCGCTGTATTTGCGCCGATTCCGCGACCGAAAAAGTGGTGCGAATCCATTGGAAGAGCACGTCCCAATGTGGGAGGGTCATGATCTAGGTGTCACAAACGCGTACTCACGAATAACAAAAACGAAAGAAATCGTTCCTGAGTCTCCAGAGCAAGCGGGGGCACTACTCACTACTCAAGTCCACATCATTCGACATGGTGAAACCCAGGGCTATTCCACTGAAAGCGGATTGACCCCGCTGGGCAGTTGGCAAGTACACCGCCGTGGTTTTGACATCAGCAAGAGTATTAAAAACGGTGACCGAATCAGAATCGTCTGCGCGGATACCAACAGGGCTCGACAAACGTCTGAGGGAATTCGCAAAGGTTTGCTCGATGGTCTGACCATGTGGGATCGAACGGCAGAAATCAGTGAAGTAACGGCGATGCCAGAGTTTCGCAATTTTCAGGTTTGGACTCCTGAAGGTTTACGAGATGTGACAGGGGCATTTCGTTTATACAAAAAGGAAATGGAAAAGTACGAACGGGTGGCCATGGGTGATCGACCGACGTGGCTGGTCGAGATGGATCGTTTCTGGAGCACCCAGGCAGGTGGAGCAGATCCGATCACACTGTGGACTCAGATTCCCATGCTCAACTTTGAACCACCTTCGGCAACCGTGCGCAGGTTTTGGGCAGGGATCCAAAGGATTATGGCCGAGTATCCCGGTGAACGGATAATCGTTGGTACGCATTCCGGACCGATTCGAGTATTTGCTATCAGTGCTTTCGGCTACGACCCCGGGGAGCCCTACAACACTGAAGAAATCATTGTCCGCATGATGTCGAACAACTCATGTTTCATCGCGTATCGAAATCGTGTGCAAGAAGTAATGGTTCCTAACCTAGATGAGCTTCCCGACTGGTGGGCTGGACTAAGTGGTCGCGCCCTCCCGGTTTCGCTGCGAACGGAGGGAGAATAAAAATGTTAGAAAATATTGTGTGGTTTCACGGCTATTGGAAAGGCCTCAAAGGCGAGGTAGGTGGAAAAGGCGCAAGTCTTGGTGAAATGACAGGAGCTGGGCTACCGGTACCGCCAGGCTTCACGCTCACGTGCACGGCCTTTCGCACGAGCAAGGAACAGAGCGAACTCGACGAAGATATTGCTCGACTACTTTTTGAACTGGACACCGAGAACACGGACATGGTTACACAACGTTGCCGCGAAATACGAGAAGCTTTTAGCAAAATGGAGATGGTGCCTGAGGTTGAAGTTGATTTGCGCAATGCGTATCGGGAACTTTGCCAAGTTTCTGGAACGCAAGACATCCCGGTAGCGGTTCGTTCCTCAGCAACAAGTGAGGATTCACCAGATGCATCCTTCGCTGGAGAGCACGACACGTACCTGTGGATTCGCGGTGAGGAAGCTGTCATCGATGCAGTCCGCCGATGTTGGGCAAGTCTTTTTACCGACCGCGCAACTTGTTACCGGGTTGAAATGGGATACGAACATAAATCTGTTGAAATGAGTGTCGTAATTCAAAAAATGGTGCACCCAATCTCTGCGGGAGTTGCTTTCACACTCAACCCCGTCAATGGAGATCGATCCCAAGTGTGCATCGACTCTGCTTGGGGTTTTGGTGAGTCAGTTGTTTCGGGTGAAGTTACCCCCGACAACTACTTAATAGACAAAGTCTTGATGGAAATTGGTCAACGCAAGGTGTCCGTCAAGGAAATGGAGTTCAAACTCAGTGATCACGACAGCGTGGAACGAGCTGAGTTAGATGAAGAACGCGCCAAGTCACCAAGTTTGACAGACGCGCAAATCAAGGCGATCGTGAAACTGGCGAAACTCGCCGAGAAGCATTATGGCTGCCCACAAGATATTGAGTGGGCCGTGGACGCAGACCTACCAGAAGGCAGCAATGTTGTTCTTCTGCAGTCGCGTCCAGAAACCGTCTGGAGCAAGAAAACGAGATCCACTTCACAGGGTGCTCAGTCTTCCGGCGATTTTATGGCAAGCATCGTTTCCACATTGATGAATCCACTTCATACAAAAAAGTAACTGCACATTTACGGGTAACTACGCGAAAGGAAATGAAATGGTCGATCGTTTTCCAAGTCCATTTGACATTGAAACTCCAGAGGGTGCCGAGGGCTGGGAGGATATGTACGTATATTCCTCACTGTTTTCCGAGCACCGACGCAAGTCCGAAGACACAACATTTTGGTTCCAAGACGGAGTCCATTGGCCAAATGTATTGACTCCGTGGGATGCAACGTTTCTGGAATACGCACTTGCATCTCTATCGCAATACAACTCTCGACACTTGCAGGTGCCACCCGCTGACGGCATTGCTTTCAGAATCTTAAATGGCTACTGCTATCTCAGTCCAGTCGCTGCAGACCCTTCTACTATCGAGGAACGGGTTGCAAACTTCACCGATCGCGCGGGTCACTATTTCATGAATTGGGATGACCTATATTCCAACTGGATGGTGAAAATCCGAGATCTCATCGGTGAATTGGAAGCAATTCAATTCACGGCTCTTCCTGCGATTGAAGACGCTGATCTTGTGGTCAAGTCGGGCGCAGGTGTTGGATCAGGTTACCAAATCCAAGAGAATTACCACCGGATTGTTAGTTTGGGTCTGAAGTTATGGAATTACCACTTTGAGTTCCTTAATTTGGGTTATGCCGCTTACCTAGATTTCTTTATGTTCTGTAAGACGGTGTTCCCAAGTATTCCGGATCAAGCTATTGCAAAAATGGTTGCTGGCGTTGACGTGGACCTGTTCCGGCCGGACGACGAACTCAAAAGGTTGGCCCGCAAAGCAGTCGACTCAGGAGTTGCCGAGGCATTTTCTGCTGGTGATGTTGATGCAACGTGCGAGATTCTCAAGAGTAGCGCGGACGGTCAGGAGTGGATTGCATCATTTCAAGAGTCAGCGGAACCGTGGTTCAATTTTTCAACGGGGTCCGGTTTCTATCATCGGGACAAGATCTGGATTGAAAACATTGAGGTCCCCTTTGAGTTTATTCGCAGTTACATCGAAAATCTAAAAGATGGTAAGGACCTTAACCGCCCGGTGGAAGCTATTCGGGCCGAGCGGGATCGGGTTGTCAATGAATACATTGAATTCCTCGAGACCGATGAAGACCGCGAAGCATTCCAAGGAAAACTGGGACTTGCTCGGACCGTGTTCCCGTACGTGGAGAACCACAACTTTTATGTTGAGCATTGGGCGCACTCTGTAATCTGGCGCAAGATGCGTGAACTCGGCGCCATCATGGTTGATCAGGGATTCTGGGAGAAACCAGATGACATTTTCTATCTCAAGCGTGTCGAAGTTGAAGAGATGCTCTGGGACTATTTCGTGTCATGGGCGACACCTGAGGCCCCGGCGGGACCGGGATACTGGCCGCCGATCATTGCCGATCGTCGGCGCATGTGTTCGGCGTTGGCAAATTGGAAGCCTGTCCCAGCGCTTGGTGAGCCACCAGAGGTAATCACCGAACCATTCACGGTAATGCTGTGGGGAATCACCTCTGACAGCGTAAACTCTTGGCTGGGCGGCGGAGAACAAGTAGAAGGCGAACTCCGCGGTATGGCAGCGTCTCCTGGCCTGGTGGAGGGCCTTGCCAGAGTGATCCTTTCTCCTGAGGATATTGGTCAAATGCAGGAGGGTGAAATTCTCGTGGCCCCCCTCACGGCTCCTAGTTGGGCACCAATTTTCGGGCGAATTCAAGCAACGGTTACCGACTCTGGTGGCATGATGAGCCATGCGGCGATCGTCTGCCGAGAATATGGGCTTCCTGCGGTTACGGGCACGGGGTTTGCGACGGCCAAAATACAGACAGGCCAGCGAATTCGAGTCGATGGAACTAACGGCGTGGTCACTATCCTTGACTGAGCAGCGGAAATAATTAATAGGTTCCTTCGGGCGGGACGGAAAACTTGCCGTCCGAAGGAATCATCCGCACTCTTGAGAGGGTGGAATTAAGATTTAAGGATAATCAGTACTTTTTGCGGAGGAGTAGCCATGTTAACTGTTGAACAAAATGAAGAATTGACTTCGGTAGGCCCCAGTACGCCTATGGGGGAACTACTTCGACGGTATTGGTACCCGATCGCTTTTGAAGAAGACTTTGATGCCGTGCCCACCAAGACCGTGCGCTTATTGGGTGAGAACTGGACACTTTTCAAAACTCCGATTGGTGGCAAGTACGGCATTGTTGCCGAGCACTGCCCCCACCGCCGTGCATCATTGACCTACGGCGTTGTCCACGAAGATGGAATCCGTTGCGGCTACCACGGGTGGAAGTTTGACTTCGACGGCCGTTGTGTTGAGCAACCAGCTGAATCTGATAATCAAAATTTCCGGGATCGAGTTCAACAAAAGTCAGGAAAAGCACAGACAATGGCGGGGATGGTTTGGGTTTATGTTGGCCCAGATCCGGCACCGGAACTTCCACGCTTTGACGTATTCGTCATGGATGGAGTCAAAGACTGTGGTTATACGACCCTGCCATGCAACTGGTTACAAATCATGGAAAATTCGGTAGATCCACACCATGTGGAGTGGTTGCACGGTCTCTACTTTGAATTCCTCGGTCAAACACAAGGTTTTGAAGCTCCAAAGGCATTTCAGAAAAAGCACATGAAGACCGGTTTTGAGGAAATTGAGTGGGGAATTCTCAAGCGACGAGTCCTTGAGGGTGGTACCGAAGAAAATGATGATTGGAAAATCGGGCACCCATTGGTCTTCCCCTATTTCATGCGAGTTGGTGGCGCTGGCATAAATCAAATGCAAATCCGGGTGCCAATTGACGACACCCACACTTGGACTCTTTTCTTTTCAACGCATTCACCGAAGGGTGCTGAACTGCCCGTACAGGATCGCCCAGTGTTTTACGAGTATTTGTGGAAAGACGAACAGGGTCGTTTCATCACCGACTACGTAGAAGGTCAAGACACCATGGCTTGGGTTTCTCAAGGTGAAATTATTGACCGTAGCCAAGAGCACCTGGGTCGATCTGACGCTGGTGTGGCAATGTTACGCAAAATGTTTAAAGAAAATATGAAAAAAGTGGCAGATGGTAAAGATCCTTTAGGCACTATCCGCGTTCCCCACGATCGCATAGATCTACCGTGTGAAAAAGACAAGTTTGGCGCCGAGCGTGAATTCGCTAACGCGTGGATCACCGGTGGTTCAATGCGTTATAGCCCAATAAAGCAGGAGCTACTCGATCTGCACGAGGACGCATGGGCCGCGCGTGAAAGTGCTGGGACCAGTGCCTGAGCAATCCGGTCGACCTCTGACAGACACCCCCATGTCATCTCAGCAGCGTCAGGCCGACCTCGCTGCCCTACCCCCAGATCCTCACCGTTTGCCACCAAAAGGCTCATGGTTCGGTTCGGATGCGGAACGTCATTTACTCGATCGGCCCAGGTTCTGTCCCATGTGCGCGGTGGAGATTGAGAACATGGGGGGAATTTCAACGGAGTATTGGTCTGCTGATCGACGTGTCTTCATGACTTGGTGTGGTGACTGCGGCTGGTTCGGCGAAATTGTGCGTTTCGATTTGGTGACAATCACCGAAGAAGAACACTAGATTCAGTTTTTCGTTGTGGACTCGGCAGCGATTGCTGACTTGATTGGCAGCGCACGGACGCGGGAAACAACCTTGGTGGCTGACCAGGTAGCGGTTCCGGACTCTTTGGCCTATGAAATTCAATGGATCAATACCCAAAAGCGACTTGACTCGGGCGAAGAAATAATCGGTTGGAAACTCGGTTACGTATCTGAAGTGATGCGACTTTCCATGGGAATTACAGAACCCAATTACGCTCCGTTGTTTGCAGAGTCATTCCTTCAAAGTGGTAGCACTCTTCCTGGTGGTTTGATTGCGCCACGAGTTGAACCAGAAATCGCGGTAGTCCTCGATCAGAATCTTGACCCTGAAAAGTATTACCTTTCCCTTGAAGTTGTTGATTCGATCTGGCGGGACTACAACTTCACGTGGGCGCTCAACACTGCAGATCAATCTTCGAGCGCTTTCGCTGTACTAGGGCCGGATTTATTGAACCCAGCCTTAAATCGGCGCGTGTCACAGGAGGAACTCTTTGGTTTGATCGCCACTATGGAATTCGGATTGTCAGGTGGTGAACCTGTCTTGTGGGATCCGAAATCAACAGATATCAATATTGCTGCAAGCATTGACTGGCTGCGCGAGTCACTACTCAGGACTCCTCGCCAACTAAGGCCGGGAGACGTTGTCCTAACCGGTGGTTTGTGCGCTCCCATTCCCTTGATGGCCGGACATTCGATCCAGAGTGTTCTGACCATGAAAGACTCAAGTCCCTCTTCAGGTTCATCCCCGCATCGAGTTGTTATTTCACGAGAAAGGTAATTCATTGCCCGCATTAGTTTTTGATTTCGGTGGACCTGTTCTGCTCACGCCATTTGAGCTTCGACACCAAGGTGAGGATCGATTGGGTCTTAGCCGCGGAACTCTTGCGTGGACGGGACCATTTGATCCAGACGCAGATTCCGATTGGCAGGATTTCCAAAACGGATTGATCAACGAGCGTGAATACTGGAAATTGCAAGTGGATAAATTCACTGAGATTATGGGAAGGGAAACAACCATGCAGGAGCTCATGGCTCCACTGTATTCGGGTTCGGAATCAGAACTCATTCGTCCAGAGGCGCGTGACCTCCTGCGCGAAGCCAAAGCACAGGGGATCCCCGTGGGGATGTTAACTAATGATTTAACGGCTTTTCATGACGCGAGTTGGATTGCGGGCATCACGATCATAAGCGAGTTTGACGCCATGGTTGATGGACGGCAAGACTCAATTTTCAAGCCGGATCCTGCGGCATATCAACTGATGTGTGAGCGGCTTAACGTTCCCGTTGAAGGCACTGTTTTCGTTGACGATCAGCCAATCAATCTACGAGGCGCAGAAGCGCTCGGGATGGTGGCAGTCCATCTGGATCCGCGCTCACCCGTTGAAGGATTTCACCAAGCGCGCGTGGCGCTGGGACTCATTTCCTAATCCCGGCTAGGAAGTAGTAAAGCTGATCGCCTGCATAGGGCAGACGTCAACCGCATTGTCCACATCGTCTTGGCGGTCGTCTGGAACTTCTTTGGTGTACTGGATGTTTCCGTCGTCGTCGAGCTGGAAAATGTCTTCAGCTTCAAAAACACACTGGCCATAATGCTGGCACTTATCCATATCAATATCGATCTTGATCATGACTTCTCCTCAACTGTTGACGGGTACAGGTCTTTGGACGGTATTCGGATTCCACCTAATTCCCAATTTACAGTCTGAATCTTGGTCATGCTAGGAAGTGATGTCCTTACGGTCAAAGCGCAGGTAGGCGATCGTCACGAAGATGATGAAAGCCACAACCGAGTAGGCGACACCGCGGGACATGCTTGTCCAATCGATTTCGCGGTTCAGTGCGCCGACCCAAGCGGCGCCATAATCGGTCGGCAACCATTGCCGCAGGTCACCTAGAGCGTCTAATGCGTCGAGGATATTGCTCACGATCACGATTACAACCGCACCGCCAACAGCTCCGAGGGGTACGTCTGTGAGCACGCTGAGGAGAAACGCGATGCCAGCGGCAAAGAGCAATGTAATGAAGATATACACCGAAATAATCGACATGCGCCAGAGAGCCTCAGTGTTACTGAAAATACCGGCGGTTGGTGTGGACAGTTCCCCTGCACCGAAGGCAATCACACCGACCAAGTACGAGAATGCGACAAGAATTACGATTGATATAAACGACAGGAGTAGTGCGACTCCGAGCTTGATGGTGAGCAGGCGTCTTCTGGGAACTGGTGCGATCAAGAGATAGCGCAGTGTCGACCACGAAGCCTCACTGGCAACGGTGTCACCGGTGAACATTGCTACCAGGATCAGCAGTAGGAAGCCTGAGGCGAAAAACATCATGGTGAGCGCGAAGTTCCACCCACCCGAAGTGGCAAGGCCCACTAGGTCAAGATCCCCATCACCGAAACCGCCACCCCCGTTGTCGTTGGAGGACGGGCCGAATTTGACCGCGGCGACGACAATCAGTGGCAGCGCTGTTAAGAGAATGAACGCGACAAGGGTCCGCTTGCGCTTGAGCTGACGAATCAACTCAATGCGGAATGGGAGTGCTGTTTTTGTTTTCACGATTGACCCACCGTCAAGTCTTCACCGATCATGTCAAGGAATACGTCTTCGAGTCTGCCTCCAGTGCGACCTGCGAGAAGATCAGCGACCTCGCCGGTCGCAATGAGTTGACCGCGGTGCATGACAACGACGTGCGAGCAGGTTTGCTCGACTTCGCTGAGCATGTGACTGGAGACAATTACCGTGCGACCCGTTTGCGCGTAAGTCTTCATGACCTCGCGCATCGCTTTGATCTGCGGTGGATCAAGTCCGTTGGTGGGTTCGTCGAGCATGAGTAGATCGGGCTTGCCCAGCATTGCTTGTGCGATACCGAGACGCTGACGCATCCCTTGGCTGTAAGCCTTGACCTTGCGGTCAATCGCGGTGCCCAGATCCGCGATCTCAAGGACTTCCTCGAAGTATGGTTCGCCCTCGCGGCCGGAAGCCTTCCAATACAACTCAAGATTTTCGCGACCACTTAAGTGAGGCAAGAAGCCGGCACCTTCGACGAGTGCGCCAACCCGGGATAGAACAGGGGAACCAAAAAACACCGGGTGACCAAAGAGGGTGATCTGGCCTTGGGTTGGTTTGATCAGGCCCATCATCATGCGCATTGTGGTTGTTTTACCGGCACCATTGGGGCCAAGCAGCCCAAGAACAACACCACGCGGAACTTCGAAGCTGACTCCACTTACTGCTTGGTAGCCACCCTTGTACGTTTTGTAGAGACCTTCGATCACCACAGGTGTATCGGAAATTAATTCAAGTTCAGCAGTTTGCGGAAGTAGTTTTGGTTCACGCGGGCGCAATACAAAGAGGATCGCACCAGCGATCGCAAGCGCCGGGATTATGAGTAACAGCCAAGCGAATGTTGCATCCTCTCCACCGATGGGAGTCAAACCGGTAACGATTGGA
>Ga0209833_1000631_pt1 | contig 25489 bp, 29 predicted proteins | sample COGITO_mtgs_1105_3_FD_184797 | JGI IMG/M metagenome (GOLD analysis project Ga0209833, IMG submission 184797) | Pelagic marine microbial communities from North Sea - COGITO_mtgs_110506 (SPAdes) (version 2) | ecosystem: Environmental > Aquatic > Marine > Epipelagic ... | reverse complement strand
CGATAAAAGCTTCACCTTCATTAAGAAAACACCACCCGCTTCGATTCTTTTGAAGAAGGCAGCAGGTATTACGAGCGGCAGTCCAGAACCACATATTAAGAAAGTCGGTAAGGTCAATCGCGCGCAACTGGAAGAAATTGCGACAATGAAAATGCCAGATTTAACAGCGAAAGATATGGATGCGGCCGTTCGAACCATCGCCGGAAGCGCTCGTAGTGCTGGCATTGAAACGGAGGGTGTGTAAATGGCAAAGCTAAGTAAGAGAGTTAAAGCGTTTAAGGAAAAGGTTGATCCAGCGAAGAATTATCCGGTTTCGGAAGCCGTTGCGATTTTGAACGAGCTATCGTCCGTGAAATTTAAAGAATCGATTGACGTAAGTGTTAACTTGGGCGTCGACCCGCGAAAGTCGGATCAGGTGGTTCGGGGCGCAACGGTTTTGCCAAACGGAACCGGCAAAACAGTGCGGGTTGCGGTGTTTGCTCAGGGTGAAAAGGCAACTGAGGCCAGCGAAGCGGGTGCTGATATTGTTGGGATGGAAGATCTTGCGGCTGAAGTGAAGGCTGGAAATTTGAATTTTGATGTTGTGATTGCAACGCCCGATACAATGCGGATTGTTGGTCAATTGGGTCAAGTATTAGGCCCAAGAGGATTGATGCCGAATCCGCGGCTTGGAACCGTCACACAAGACGTTGCTGAAGCAGTCAAGAACGCAAAATCGGGTCAAATGCGTTATCGAACCGATAAAAACGGCATTATACACGGCGGTGTTGGCCAAGTTGGGTTTGACCCAGAAGCTATTAAACAGAATGTCGAAGCGTTGCTCGCGGATCTAAAGAAGATCAAGCCGGCATCCGCTAAAGGCATTTATGTGAAAAAGGTCACCTTGTCGACGACGATGGGCGCGGGTATTGCCATCGATCAAGCCTCATTAGAGGCCTAGTTTACTAAGAATTTAACTTCTTTGGAGTGGCTGACCGCAGGTCATCACTCGTCAAAGACCGTAGGTCCGACGGTTAGTCGGTTAATTTGGGGTTTGCAGGCCTACGCAGACGGTTGAACGCGGTTCAGAGTCATGAATCTTGTCACCGTACACCCCCGCAGGTGCAAGCTGACGGGAAACGTAACAAGTCGAGGAGTACAAAAGTGCCGATTGGACTTAAAGAGAAACAGGCGATTGTCGCTGAAGTAAACGAGACTGCGAAAGCGGCCTTGTCGGCAGTGATGGCGGACTATCGAGGTGTTGGCGTGGATGCGATGACGTCGCTTCGAGTCGCAGCCCGGGCGTCCGGTGTTCAAGTGCGCGTTATTCGGAATACATTGGCTAAAAAGGCCTTTGAGGGAACGGATTTCGAGTGCATGAATGAAACATTGCTTGGACCCTGTGTGCTGGCGTTTGCCCTGGAAGATCCAGGTGCTTCTGCGCGAGTGTTTAAGGAGTTCGCAAAAAACAACAGTGATTTCGAAATCAAGGCGTTGAGCGTGGGCGGTAAGTTACTCCCGGCTGATCAAATTGATGCATTGGCTAAGTTGCCGACTCGAGATGAAGCTTTGTCATTACTGATGGCTGTGATGCAAGCGCCGGTAACCAAGTTGGTTAGAACCATGAATGATATTCCTGGTCGGGTTACACGTGTGGTTGCTGCGGTTAAAGATCAAAAGCAAGCTGCCTGATTAAACGATTAAAAAACGGAGATAGGACACATGTCATTATCAAAAGACGATATTTTGAATGCAATTGCAGAAATGAGCGTTATGGATGTAGTCGCTTTGGTTGAAGCGATGGAAGAAAAGTTTGGCGTTTCAGCTGCTGCAGCTGTTGCTGCCGCGCCGGCTGCTGCTGGTGGTGGGGATGCTGGCGCTGCTGTCGAGCAGGATGAGTTTGAAGTGGTACTCGTCTCAGCGGGTGAGAAGAAAGTGAACGCGATCAAGGTTGTTCGCGCCATTACCGGTCTTGGCTTGAAAGAAGCTAAAGATATGGTCGATGCAGCACCTTCTACAATCAAGGAAGGCGCATCGAAAGCTGAAGCGGAAGATCTTAAGAAGCAGCTCGAAGAAGCGGGCGCGACAGTTGAGCTGAAGTAAGACTGATTTCTTTGAGATCAGTGGCAAAGCCCTAAAGGTGCCGAGGAAACTCGGCGCCTTTCTTTGCCGTTAATATTTGTTCGGTTGAGACCCAAAGTAAGCCTGGAGGCGTTAATGGCCTATTCGTATACAGAAAAAAAGCGTATTAGGAAAGACTTTAGTAAATTGCCGACGGTAATGGATATCCCATACCTCCTCGGGATACAGGTCAATTCTTATAAGCAGTTCCTTCAAGAAGAAGGCAGTCAGGAAGACCGTTTAGAGTCAGGTCTGCACGCTGCTTTTCGGTCTGTTTTCCCGATCGTGTCTTACTCGGGTAACGCGGCATTGGAGTATGTCGGGTATCGGCTGGGCAAGGCGGTTTTTGATGTTAAGGAATGTCAGTCGCGAAGTGTGACCTACGCTGTGCCATTGCGGGTCAAAGTACGATTGATTATTTACGATAAGGATTCCTCGAATAAAGCCATCAAAGACATAAAAGAACAAGAAGTGTACATGGGCGAGATACCGCTCATGACTGAAAATGGCACCTTTGTGATCAATGGTATTGAGAGAGTGGTTGTTTCTCAGTTGCACCGGTCGCCCGGGGTCTTTTTTGATCACGATAAAGGTAAGACGCACTCCTCAGGTAAGCTTTTGTATTCAGGGCGCGTCATCCCAATGCGGGGTTCATGGCTTGATTTTGAATTCGATCCGAAGGATTTGGTTTATGTTCGGATTGATCGCCGCAGAAAGCTTCCTGCCACAATTTTGCTGCGCGCGCTCGGCCTTGAAGCAGAAGAGATTTTAGACCTGTTCTTTGACACTGATGCGTTTCAGATGACTGAAGACGGCTATACTTTGAGCCTGATTGCCAATCGATTGCGTGGTGAAACGGCGCAATTTGATATTACGAACAAAAAAGGTGAGGTGCTGGTCACCGAGGGCACCAGAATCACTGCTCGCCATATCCGCGAGATGGAGAAGCTCAATTTAACGGAGCTGTCTGTTCCTGCGGAGTATGTTTGCGGTCATCGCTTGGCCAAGAACATGGTGGATGAAGAGACCGGTGAAATCGTTGTGCCTTGCAATGCGATTATCACACCTGAAATCCTTGATCAGCTGCGAGCGTTGAACGTTACGGCGTTTGAGACGATTTATACCAACGATTTGGACCATGGTCCGTTTATGGCCGATACGTTGGATGCAGATCCTTGCACGAATCGACTTGAAGCGTTGGTTGAAATATACCGAATGATGCGACCAGGCGAGCCGCCCACCAAAGAAGCGGCTGAGAATCTGTTTAACAATCTATTTTTCTCATCAGACCGCTATGACCTAACCGCGGTCGGTCGAATGAAATTCAACCGTCGTCTTGGACGAGAGGAAGAAACGGGTGCGGGTACGCTCGATAACGATGATGTGCTTCAGGTTCTAAAATGCCTCATTAATATTCGAAATGGATTCGATATTGTTGATGATATTGATCACCTTGGTAATCGCCGGGTTCGTTCTGTTGGTGAAATGGCCGAAAATGCGTTTCGTTTGGGTTTAATCAGAGTCGAGCGCGCGGTGAAAGAGCGATTGAGTTTGGCGGAATCCGAAGGGTTAATGCCCCAAGATCTAATTAATGCCAAACCGGTTGCAGCCGCGGTTAAAGAGTTCTTTGGCTCAGCGCAATTATCGCAGTTTATGGATCAAAATAATCCGTTGTCTGAAGTGACACATAAGCGCCGGGTTTCTGCATTGGGGCCAGGCGGATTAACGCGTGAGCGCGCAGGCTTTGAGGTTCGAGATGTGCACGCGACCCATTACGGGCGGGTGTGCCCAATTGAGACCCCTGAAGGGCCGAATATTGGGTTGATTAACTCCCTTGCGACCTATGCTCGAACGAACAATTATGGGTTCTTGGAGAGTCCCTACCGCCGAGTGGTGGATGGCAAAGTTACAGATGAAATCGAATATCTTTCTGCGATTGTTGAAGCGGACTACGTGATTGCGCAAGCAAGCGCGCAAGTTGATAGTCGTGGTCATCTGATCGAGGATTTGGTTGATGTACGGCATCAAGGTGAATTTACCAAGATGGCGCGTGAGAACATCAATTTCATGGACGTGTCGCCAAAGCAGGTTGTATCGGTCGCGGCGGCATTGATTCCATTTTTAGAACACGATGACGCGAACCGCGCGTTGATGGGCTCAAACATGCAGCGTCAGGCTGTTCCGACATTAGTGTCAGAAAAGCCGTTAGTGGGCACCGGATTGGAACGTGCGGTTGCGCGCGATTCTGGGGTTTGTGTTGTTGCCCTACGAGGCGGTGTTGTTGAAACGGTTGATGCGGCGCGAATCGTTATTCGGGTTAGCAATGCCGAAACGGAAAGCGGCGAAGCCGGCGTCGACATTTATGATTTAGTAAAGTACACCCGCTCAAACCAAAACACGTGTATCAATCAACGCCCTTTGGTGAAAGAAGGCGATGTGATCGCAAAGCATGATATTTTGGCGGATGGCCCATCGGTTGATACCGGAGAGCTGGCACTGGGTCAGAATATGCGAATCGCATTTATGACCTGGAATGGTTACAACTTCGAAGATTCTATATTGATATCAGAGAAGGTCGTCAAAGAAGATCGTTTTACGACCATTCATATTCAGGAATTGACCTGTATTGCTCGGGATACCAAGCTCGGATCAGAAGAGATCACCTGTGATATTCCAAATGTTGGCGAGGGCGCGCTCGGTAAGCTTGATGAGTCGGGGATTGTATATATTGGCGCTGAAGTTGCGGCCGGCGATATTCTGGTGGGTAAAGTAACGCCTAAAGGTGAAACTCAGTTAACGCCTGAAGAGAAGCTTCTGAGAGCTATTTTCGGTGAGAAAGCCTCTGATGTGAAAGATACCAGTCTTCGTGTTCCGAGCAGCTATAACGGCACGGTAATCGATGTGCGTGTGTTCACGCGTGATGGGATAGAGAAAGATAAGCGCGCGAAAGATATTGATGCTGAAGCTTTAAAAGGGATCCGCAAAAACATTGAGGCTGAATTTTCGATCATTGAGAACGCGACCTACGAGCGTTTGGCTGCGGCCCTAACAGGTAAAGTCGTGGTTGCGGGTCCGAAGCTGAAGAAGGGCGAGAAGGTCACAGCAGCCTATCTCAAAGAGCTCGACCCGGAAGATTGGTTCAAGCTCCGAATGGAAAAAGACGAGCTGAATGAGCAGATTCAAGGTGCAGAACAGCGGCTTAAAGCGCGTCGAGCGGACTTGGATGAGAAATTTGAAGAAAGCAAAGGCAAGCTCCAGGGCGGGGACGACCTAGCGCCGGGTGTACTCAAAATTGTTAAGGTCTACCTTGCGATTAAGCGTCGCATACAGCCTGGCGACAAGATGGCAGGTCGGCATGGTAACAAAGGTGTGATCTCAGTCATTAAGCCTGAGGAGGATATGCCCTTCGATACCAACGGTCAGCCGATCGATATCGTTTTAAATCCTTTGGGTGTCCCAAAGCGAATGAACGTCGGGCAGATTCTTGAAACCCATCTCGGTTGGGCGGCAGAAGGGCTTGGTCTTCGGATCGGTGAGATGCTCGATGCTCAGCGAGAAATCGCTGAACTTCGAAGCTTTCTGGACAAGGTCTACAACAAGAGTGGTCGAAAAGAAGATCTCGAGTCGTTGTCTGATGCTGAAATCCTTCAATTAGCGGGCAACCTTCGAGGCGGCGTGCCGATGGCGACGGGCGTTTTTGACGGCGCTAACGAAGAAGAAATTAAGCAGATGTTATCGCTCGCAGGCTTGCCAGCAGATGGCCAAACATTGTTGTTTGATGGTTGTACCGGTGAGCAATTTGATCGGCCAGTCACGGTTGGGATCATGTATATGCTGAAACTGAACCATTTGGTTGATGACAAAATGCATGCGCGCTCAACGGGCTCGTACAGTCTTGTGACGCAGCAGCCACTGGGTGGTAAAGCACAGTTTGGCGGCCAACGATTCGGTGAGATGGAGGTTTGGGCGCTAGAAGCTTATGGCGCCGCCTACACCTTGCAGGAAATGCTGACAGTGAAATCTGACGACGTTCATGGTCGAACCAGAATGTATAAAAACATTGTGGATGGTGATCATCGAATGGAGCCCGGTATGCCGGAGTCATTTAATGTGTTGGTGAAAGAGATACGGTCCTTAGGGATCGATATTGAGCTCGAGCATGACTGAGCGATAGGGTTTTATTCAACACACTAATTTTCGATCGGGCTTTGATGCCCAACTTGGAGGAACACTGTGAAAGACTTACTGAATATGCTGCGGGCTCAGGGTCAGTCAGAGGAATTTGATTCATTAAGGATTGGTCTGGCATCGCCAGAGATGATTCGCTCCTGGTCTTTTGGCGAGGTCAAGAAGCCAGAGACGATTAACTATAGGACTTTCAAGCCGGAACGGGATGGTTTGTTCTGTGCAAAGATCTTTGGGCCGAATAAAGATTACGAGTGTTTGTGCGGTAAATATAAGCGGTTAAAGCACAGAGGTGTGATCTGCGAGAAGTGTGGTGTTGAAGTTGCGCTGGCAAAAGTGCGACGCGAGCGTATGGGTCATATTGAGCTGGCAGCGCCGGTTGCTCACATTTGGTTTCTGAAATCATTGCCGTCTCGAATTGGTCTCTTAATGGACATGACATTGAGAGATATAGAGCGGATTTTATACTTTGAAAGTTTCGTCGTGATTGATCCAGGTCTGACTTCCCTTGAAAAAGGACAGTTGCTATCGGACGAGCAGTACTATGAGGCACTTGAAGAGTTTGGCGATGACTTCGAAGCGAAGATGGGTGCTGAAGCGATTCAAGATTTGATGCGGCAGATGGACCTAAAAGATGAAGTCGCGCGGCTGCGAGAAGAACTGCCGCAGACCAACTCCGATACTAAGATTAAGAAACTCACGAAGCGTCTGAAGTTGATCGAGGCCTTTATCGCATCCGGTAATGAGCCAGCTTGGATGGTGTTTAACGTCCTACCTGTATTGCCGCCAGATTTAAGGCCTTTAGTGCCGCTCGAAGGAGGGCGATTCGCAACATCTGACTTGAATGATTTGTATCGACGCGTCATCAATCGAAATAATCGACTGAAGCGGTTGTTAGACCTTGCGGCACCCGACATTATTGTGCGAAACGAAAAGCGTATGCTGCAAGAAGCTGTAGATGCGCTATTAGATAATGGTCGTCGCGGTAGAGCAATCACCGGCACCAATAAGCGGCCGTTAAAATCTCTTGCAGACATGATTAAAGGCAAGCAAGGCCGATTCAGACAAAATCTGTTGGGTAAGCGAGTCGACTATTCAGGACGGTCCGTGATTGTCGTTGGGCCGACATTACGTCTGCACCAGTGCGGATTACCTAAGAAGATGGCACTTGAGCTGTTTAAGCCATTCATTTTCGGCAAGCTGGAAGCCAAAGGGCTTGCAACAACCATCAAAGCAGCAAAGAAGATGGTTGAAAAAGAAACTGCTGAAGTCTGGGACATCTTGGCGGAAGTTATTCGCGAGCATCCTGTATTGTTGAATCGTGCGCCAACGCTGCATCGATTGGGTATTCAGGCCTTTGAACCAGTACTGATTGAAGGTAAGGCCATCCAGCTGCACCCGTTGGTTTGTACGGCTTACAATGCGGACTTTGATGGCGATCAGATGGCGGTTCATGTGCCTTTGACCATTGAAGCGCAGTTAGAAGCGCGTGCGCTGATGATGTCGACCAATAACGTCTTACTACCCGCCGACGGCGAGCCTGTTATCGTTCCGTCTCAGGACGTGGTGCTTGGGGTTTATTGGATGACTCGAGACCGGGTGAACGACCTTGGCGAAGGCATGCGGTTCTCTGATATCGAAGAAGTTGCTCGAGCCTATGCGAACCGTCAGGTTGGTCTGCAGGCGAAGATTAAGGTTCGGGTTCACGAAAAGATCATCGATGACGAAGGTCAGTGGCATGAGCATTCCGTGATTCATGACACCACAGTGGGTCGAGCGTTGGTATTTGAAATCGTGCCAGACGGGATTCCCTATGCGGAAATCAACAAGACGATGGTTAACAAGGATATGTCGCGACTCATCAACTTGTGTTACCGCAATGTTGGTTTGAAAGAGACGGTGATCTTTGCGGATCAATTGATGTATATGGGGTATGAGTACTCAACGCGTTCTGGTGCCTCAATCGGCGTCGAGGATTTCGTGATTCCTGCGGAGAAAGCCGCAATCATTGATCGAAGTGAAGACGAAATTCGAGAAATTGAGAGCCAGTTTTCGTCCGGGTTGGTAACCCAGGGTGAAAAGTATAACAAGGTGATTGATATCTGGACGCGCGCGAGTGACCAGGTCAGTAATGCGATGATGGATACATTGAGCACGGAAACTGTCTTAAACAAGGATGGTGAAGAGGAGACGCAAAGCTCTTTCAATAGTGTGTGGATGTACGCCGATTCTGGGGCTCGAGGCTCTCCCGCGCAGATCCGTCAGCTCTCGGGCATGCGAGGTTTGATGGCAAAACCGGATGGATCCATTATTGAAACGCCGATCACTGCAAATTTCCGAGAAGGGTTGTCGGTTATGCAGTACTTCATCTCAACCCACGGTGCTCGTAAAGGTTTGGCCGACACCGCGTTGAAAACAGCGAACTCGGGTTACTTGACGCGACGATTGGTTGATGTGGCGCAGGATCTAGTCGTAACGGAAGTCGATTGTGGTACCGATGATGGCATGATCATGAATGCGGTGATTGAAGGCGGAGATGTGATCGCAGGCCTAGGCTCCAGAGTCTTGGGTCGCGTAATTGCAGAGGATGTCTACAACGTCGCGGGTGACGAGGTCTTGATTCCAAGAGGGACCTTGATCGATGAGAAGTGGGCAGATCGGGTCGAAGGGATGGGCGTCGATGAGATCAAGGTTCGAAGTGCGATTACTTGTGAGACTCGCTACGGTATTTGTAGCAATTGTTACGGTCGCGACCTGGGTCGAGGCCATATTGTTAATATCGGTGAAGCGGTTGGTGTGATTGCGGCACAGTCGATTGGCGAGCCAGGAACGCAGTTAACCATGCGAACGTTCCACATTGGTGGTGCGGCATCTCGTGCAACAGCGGTCGATAACGTTCAAGTTAAGCACAAGGGTGTTTTTAGGCTCCATAACCTGAAAACAATTGAAAAGATGAATGGCGAGCTGGTGGCTGTTTCTCGGTCTGGAGAAGTCGCGATTGCAGATCAGGAGTCCGGTAAGGAGCGTGAGCGCTATAAGGTGCCTTATGGCGCTGTGATTAAGGCTGCACCAGGACAAGTTGTCGAGGCTGGTGAGATTGTCTCAACCTGGGATCCGCTAACGCATCCGATTGTGACCGAAGTCGCTGGTAAGGTCGTCTTTGAGAACATGGAAGAGGGCTTAACTGTTCGTCGCCAGACCGATGAGCTTACTGGTTTGAACAGTATCTCAATTATTGACCCGAAAGATCGTCCCAGTGCGGGTAAAGATATGCGTCCGGCGGTTTCCTTAGTAGACGCAAAAGGCAAAGCCTTGATGCTGTCGGGTACGGATGTGCCGGCGCATTACTTCTTAGAAGCCAATGCGATCTTAGGGCTTGAGGATGGCGATGCGGTTGCAACCGGCGATGTCATTGCAAGAATTCCGCAGGAAGGCTCAAAAACAAGCGATATTACCGGTGGTTTGCCGCGGGTAGCGGATCTGTTTGAGGCAAGAAAACCGAAGGAAGCGGCTGTTCTGGCTGAAATTAGTGGGACAGTTTCTTTTGGCAAGGAAACCAAAGGCAAGCGTCGCTTGGTGATTACACCAACCGATGGCTCAACACTTTCGGATGGGTCCGATCATTATGAAGTGCTGATTCCAAAGTGGCGTCATATGACGGTCTTCGAGGGCGAGCAGGTCGAGAAGGGTGAAGTGGTATCCGATGGTCCTGAAAACCCACATGATATTCTCAGGCTCAAAGGGGTTGAGGCGCTTGCGAACTACATCACGAAGGAAATTCAAGATGTTTATCGACTTCAGGGCGTCAAGATTAACGACAAGCACATTGAGGTCATCGTTTGCCAGATGTTGCGGAAAGTCGACATTGTCGATCCGTCGGAATCAGCGTTTGTGAAGGGAGAGCAAGTTGAGCTGAATCACTTCCTTGAGGCAAATGATCGATTGGCTGAGCAAAATCTTGAGTTGGTCCGTGGTGAGCGCATGTTATTGGGTATTACTAAGGCGTCGCTTGCAACCGAGTCGTTTATCTCTGCCGCATCGTTCCAAGAGACAACTCGAGTCTTGACAGAAGCGGCTGTGACCGGCAAGCGCGATTACCTGCGAGGGTTGAAGGAGAATGTCATTGTGGGTCGACTGATTCCTGCAGGGACGGGTTTGACCTACCACAACGAGCGCAAACTAAAGCGTGAGCGTGGCAATACGGTTATGCCAACCGTTAGTGTGAGTGAAGTGGAGCAAGCGCTCAGCGATGCGCTCAGTCAGGGAGATTTGTAAGCGGGTCGCTGCAGCTGCAGTTGACTCAATCCAAGCGGCTATTTAGAATGCGCCCCTCGCGTTGCGAGGCGCATTGCCGCACCGAACTAGGAGTTTAGAAAAAGCATGGCCAGGATTAATCAATTAGTCAGGAAACCACGGAAGCGAAAAGTGGTTAAAAGCGACGTGCCGGCCCTTCAGGCGTGTCCTCAACGGCGAGGCGTTTGTACACGGGTTTATACCACGACACCAAAGAAGCCAAACTCAGCGCTTCGGAAAGTTTGCCGTGTGCGGTTAACCAACGGCATGGAAGTCACGAGCTATATCGGTGGTGAAGGCCATAACTTGCAGGAGCACTCGGTGGTTTTGATCCGAGGGGGTCGAGTCAAGGATTTGCCAGGTGTTCGTTACCACACGGTTCGTGGTGCTCTGGATACGTCGGGCGTCGCCAAGCGAACCCAGGGTCGATCCAAGTACGGTACTAAGCGACCTAAGGCTTAAGTTTAGGCGGCCGAAAATATAACAAATGCTCGTTAATTGCGAGAGTAAGGTCGAGTCTGTTTGATCTCGATAAAACCTGAAGAGAGAGTGTCATGCCAAGAAGAAGAGTCCCCGAGAAACGGGTTATTATCCCGGACCCGAAATTTCACAATCAAACCCTTGCTAAGTTCATGAACCACGTTATGAACAGCGGAAAGAAGTCCGTCGCTGAAAAAATCGTATATGGTGCATTGGATCGTATCCAGAGCCGTAGCGGTAAAGATCCTATTGAGGTTTTTGATGCAGCGCTTGAAGCTGTTGCACCGACGGTCGAAGTAAAGTCTAGACGAGTTGGTGGCGCGACCTACCAAGTCCCTGTTGAGGTCCGTCCTTCCAGACGAACGGCCCTTGCGATGCGCTGGCTCGTCGATTCGGCCAGAAAGCGTAGCGAGAAATCGATGGCGTTACGTTTGGCTGGTGAGCTTCAGGATGCGTCCGAAGGACGTGGGTCAGCAGTGCGCAAGCGTGAAGACACACATCGAATGGCTGAAGCCAACCGAGCTTTTGCGCATTATCGCTATTGATCCTGCTGCCAACTTCTTAAGAGGTTTCCCCAGTGGCACGCTCAACACCGATTCGTCGTTATCGTAATATCGGAATTGTCGCTCATGTGGACGCGGGTAAGACCACGACCACGGAGCGGGTTCTGTTCTATACCGGTGTGTCCCACAAGATTGGCGAGGTCCATGACGGCGCTGCCACAATGGATTGGATGGAGCAAGAACAGGAGCGTGGCATAACGATTACCTCGGCTGCCACGACCACTTTCTGGTCGGGTACGGCGCAGCAATTCGATCAGCATCGAATCAATATTATTGACACCCCAGGGCACGTCGATTTCACGATTGAAGTTGAGCGCAGTCTACGGGTCCTTGACGGGGCGGTTGTCGTGTTCTGCGCAACCTCTGGCGTTGAGCCTCAGTCCGAAACCGTTTGGCGGCAAGCTAATAAGTATGCGGTGCCTAGAATCGTGTTTGTGAACAAAATGGACCGTGCAGGCGCTGATTTCCTTAGAGTAGTCAATCAGATTGAGCAGCGGCTCGGTTCAACCTGTGTGCCGATTCAATTGGCAATTGGGGCGGAAGAGCATTTTTCCGGCGTCATTGATCTGGTTAAAATGAAGGCAATCTACTGGAATGATAGTGATCAAGGTCTGACCTTCCAGGAGGAAGCGATTCCGGACGAATACCTTGAAGCGGCGAGTCTCTATCGAGAACAAGTCATCGAAGCCGCAGCAGAGGCGAACGATGAGTTGATGGAGCAGTATCTTGAATCGGGTGAGTTAACCAACGAGCAGATCAAACAAGGACTCAGGCAGCGCTCGTTAGCGAATGAAATCGTGCTGGCGCTCTGTGGTTCAGCCTTCAAAAACAAAGGCGTCCAAACAATGTTAGATGCGGTTGTCGAGTACCTGCCGGCGCCCGATGAGGTGAAAGCGATTCGTGGCTTTCTGGACGATAAGAATGAAACCGAAGCGGTTCGTCCCGCTTCCGATGAAGCGCCTTTCTCGGCGCTGGCGTTTAAAATCGCAACCGATCCCTTTGTTGGCGCATTGACCTTTATCCGTGTTTATTCGGGTGTGCTGAATTCTGGTGATTTTGTTTATAACGCCGTTAAAGGCAAGCGTGAGCGCGTTGGGCGCATGGTGCAAATGCACTCAAATGAGCGCAAAGAGATTAAAGAGGTGCGGGCGGGTGATATTGCCGCCGCCATTGGCCTAAAATTGGCGACCACTGGCGACACCTTGTGCGATGAAAAGCAAATCATCACCCTTGAGCGGATGGACTTTCCGGAGCCAGTCATTCATGTCGCGGTTGAGCCTCGGAGTCAGGCAGATCAGGAGAAAATGGGGGTCGCTCTGAGCAAGCTTGCAGCGGAAGATCCATCATTTCGCGTCCGCACGGATGAGGATTCTGGTCAGATTATTATTGGCGGCATGGGCGAGCTGCATCTGGATATTATTGTTGATCGGATGCGTCGTGAATTTGCGGTCGAGGCGAACATCGGCAAGCCCCAGGTCGCGTACCGAGAAACGATTCGCAAAGCGGTTGAGTCTGAAGGCAAGTTTGTCAGGCAGACGGGTGGGCGAGGCCAGTATGGCCATGTTTGGTTGAAGCTCGAGCCGATTGAGGGCCCGGAGTTCGAATTTGTTGATAATATTGTTGGTGGTGTTGTGCCGAGAGAATTTATTAGCGCCGTGGCAAAAGGGGCAGAAGAGCAGATGGGTAACGGGGTCTTGGCCGGTTATCCACTTCAAGGTGTTCGCGCCACGCTATATGATGGCTCTTATCACGATGTTGACTCCAGTGAGGTGGCTTTTAAAGTGGCGGCTTCTATGGCCGTTAAGTCCGGCGCGCTGGAGGCGGACCCGGTATTGCTGGAGCCTGTGATGAAAGTTGAAGTTGTGACGCCGGAGGAGCATTACGGCGATATTATCGGCGACCTAAATCGTAGGCGGGGTGTCGTTCTGGGTATGGAGGATGTGCCATCAGGGAAATCCGTTCGAGCAGAAGTGCCTATGTCAGAAATGTTCGGTTACGCGACAGATATGAGATCTGCGACGCAAGGTCGAGCCACCTTCTCAATGGAGTTTGAGAAGTATAAAGAAGTGCCAAGCAATGTTGCCGAGGCGATAATCAGCAAGGCGCGTTAATTTAATCCTAGAATAATCTCGATTGAGGTGAGCAATGTCCAAAGAAAAGTTTGAGCGTACGAAACCCCACTTAAATGTTGGGACCATCGGCCACGTTGACCACGGGAAGACGACGTTAACAGCGGCGATCACGAAGGTCTGCGCGGAGACTTATGGTGGCGAGTTTAAAGATTTTAGTGCCATTGATAATGCGCCGGAAGAGCGTGCGCGCGGGATTACGATTTCGACTTCGCACGTTGAGTACGATTCAACTGAGCGTCACTATGCGCACGTTGATTGCCCGGGACACGCGGATTACGTGAAGAACATGATCACGGGTGCGGCGCAGATGGATGGTGCGATTTTGGTGGTTTCGGCAGCGGATGGCCCAATGCCACAAACCCGCGAGCACATTCTTTTGTCAAAGCAGGTTGGTGTGCCTTACATCATCGTGTTCCTGAACAAAGCGGACATGGTTGATGACGAAGAATTGCTTGAATTGGTCGACATGGAAGTTCGAGAGTTATTGGATGCTTACGATTTCCCAGGTGATGATACGCCGATCGTTGTGGGAAGTGCGTTAAAAGCCTTGGAAGGCGACACGTCTGACATTGGCGCGCCTGCAATTGTTAAGTTGGTTGAGACGCTGGACAGCTATATTCCAGAGCCTGTCCGGGCAGTAGATCAGCCTTTCTTGATGCCGATTGAGGACGTTTTCTCGATTTCGGGTCGTGGCACGGTTGTAACGGGTCGGATTGCTCGTGGGATTGTTCGAGTTCAGGATGAAGTTGAGATTGTCGGCATTAAAGACACGGTCAAGACGACTTGTACGGGTGTTGAGATGTTCCGAAAGCTGCTTGACGAAGGTCGAGCGGGTGAAAACGTTGGTGTTTTGCTGCGTGGTACCAAGCGCGAAGACGTTGAGCGTGGTCAGGTATTGACCAAGCCGGGTGCAATCAAGCCGCATACGAAGTTTGAGGGTGAGGTTTACGTTTTGTCGAAAGACGAAGGTGGCCGTCACACCCCATTTTTCAAGGGTTACAAGCCGCAATTCTTCTTTGAGACGACGGATGTGACGGGTAGCTGTGAATTACCTGAGGGTACTGAAATGGTGATGCCGGGCGACAACGTTTTGATGGATGTTGAGCTGATAGCCCCGATTGCGATGGAAGAAGGCCAGCGATTTGCGATTCGCGAAGGCGGCCGAACGGTTGGTGCTGGCGTTGTAACAAAAATTAAAGACTAAAGGCTAGCAATTGCGCAGGAAGGCGGGTAGTATTCGCCTCCCTGCTAAGCCTTGACTTGAAAAGGCAGCCGAAAAAGCGGAGACGCCGGTAGCATTGGGGCAAAGTCGAGAGTAAAAGCCGACTTGGGGAACAGGATTCCGATAGGGGATCACGGGACGCTCGCAAGAGCAACGACACGAAAGTGTGCCTTCCTTTAAAGAGGAGGGCATTCTTGCATTTAAATTTGGCTAGTGAGCTCACGAGTTGTAAGAGCGAACTGACAGTGGTGTACGAAAGGTGCACTAAAACGAAAGATAGGCGCGTCATGCAAAATCAAAGAATCAGGATTCGACTCAAAGCGTTTGACCATCGACTCATCGATGTGTCAACCCAAGAGATTGTCAACACGGCAAAGCGAACCGGTGCCCAAATCCGCGGCCCTATTCCGCTCCCGACTCGAAAAGAAAAGTTCACTATCCTGATTTCGCCTCACGTCGATAAAGATGCGCGAGATCAGTATGAGATCAGAACGCACAAGCGCATGTTGGATATTTTAGAGCCAACGGAAAAAACCGTCGACGCGCTAACAAAGCTAGATTTGGCAGCAGGGGTTGAAGTCCAGATTAATCTGGCCTGAAAGCGCAACTAATTCGGAGAGTGACAATGACGATAGGCATTGTAGGTACAAAACAAGGTATGACTCGGATCTTCACTGAAGACGGCCGATCAGTGCCTGTAACAGTCGTTCAAGCAACACCCAATCGAGTGACTCAGGTTAAAAGCCTCGATCGCGATGGCTATCAGGCAATCCAGGTAACCTATGGCGCTGTGAAGGCATCACGGATTAATCAGCCGCACGCGGGTCTGTTTAAGAAGGCGCAGGTCGAGGCGGGTCGAACTCTGACAGAGTTCACCACCGAAGACGCAGATTTTGAAGTGGGTGCTGAATTAACTGTCGCTCATTTTAAAGCGGGCCAAAAAGTAGATGTTACAGGTCGTTCGAAAGGTAAGGGTTTCCAGGGCGTAATTAAGCGTCACAACTTTACGATGCAGGACGCAACCCACGGTAATTCGTTATCACATCGTGCGCCAGGTTCTATTGGCCAGTGTCAAACCCCAGGCAGGGTTTGGAAAGGTAAGAAAATGGCGGGTCATATGGGTGCAGAGCAAGTAACGACTCAGTCCCTCGAAATTGTGCAGGTTGATGTTGAGAACAACTTGCTCCTGATCAAAGGCGCAGTGCCTGGCTCAAAGGGCGGTGCTGTTGTTGTAAAACCTTCCGTGAAATCTCGGAGTCAAACGGAGGCTGAATCTTGAACTTAAATATTTCAGAACCGGGAGTCGGTCTCACTGATAAAGCGGTCGAGCTGTCCGAAACCCTCTTTGGTCGGCAATATAACGAAGCGCTTGTTCATCAGGTGGTCGTGTCCTACATGGCCGGTGCGCGTCAAGGCACGAGTGCGCAAAAGACGCGGTCCGAAGTCAGTGGTGGTGGTCGTAAGCCATTTCGACAGAAAGGTACGGGTCGCGCGCGGGCAGGAACGATTCGTAGTCCGATATGGCGTGGTGGTGGTGTAACGTTTGCTGCCAAGCCTCGTGATTACTCGGTCAAGGTGAACAAGAAGATGTACCGCGGTGCGATGCAGTCTATTTTTTCTGAATTGGTACGCCAGGATCGGCTTATTGTGACGGAGGACTTCTCGGTCACGGCGCCAAAAACCAAAGAAGTGCTTCAGCGCTTAAAGGATCTCAACTTAAACCAGGTTTTGGTCGTGGTTGAAGAAGTCGATGAGAATCTATATTTGGGTGCGAGAAATATCCGTCAAGTTGACGTTGTGGACGTGCAAGGCGTGAACCCCGTGATTCTGTTGGGCTATGAAAAGGTGCTATTTACCGTCGGCGCCTTGAAACGAGCAGAGGAGATGTTGGGATGAGTGCAGACGCAATTTATAACGTTATTTTAGGCGCTCACATCTCAGAGAAGGCGACCGTTGTCGCTGAGCAGTCCAACCACTTTGTTTTCAAAGTTAGAAAAGAAGCGACGCGGCCTCAGATCAAGGCGGCTGTCGAGAAAATCTATGGGGTCAGTGTTGCCGGTGTGACAGTTGCCAATGTGAAAGGCAAGGTCAAAAAGACCATGAGAGGTCTTAGTAAGAAGCCGAGTTGGAAAAAAGCTTATGTGCGTGTGGTAGAGGGTCAAGAAATTGACTTCACCGCCGAAGCCAAATAGCAAACTAAAGAATTGATACGCGAGAAGAATAATGCCAGTCGTTAAAGCAAAACCTACATCGCCCGGTCGCCGGTTCGTCGTTAAGGTCGTTCACCCTGATCTTCATAAGGGAGAGCCTTTTAAGGCCTTGGTCCAGGCAAAGCCTAAGAGCGGCGGACGAAATAATAAAGGTCGAATCACGACGCGTCACATCGGTGGTGGCCATAAGCAGAAGTACCGAATTATTGACTTTAAACGAAATTCCAAAGACGGCATTAAGGCAGTGATCGAGCGCTTAGAGTACGATCCGAATCGAACAGCAAATATTGCGTTGCTGAAGTATGCCGATGGCGAGCGAAAATATATTATCGCGCCCAAGGGTGTTTCGGCCGGTGATGAGATCCAGTCAGGTGAGGGCGCGCCAATCAAAGTTGGAAATTGTATGCCAATGCGCAACATTCCAATGGGTAGTGTTATTCATTGTGTTGAACTAAAGGCTGGTAAAGGTGCGCAAATTGCTCGTAGCGCTGGCACTTCCGTGCAATTGGTCGCCAAAGACGGTCGGTATGTCACCTTGCGTCTGCGCTCCGGTGAGATGCGTCGAGCATTGGCCGATTGTCGCGCAACGCTGGGTGAGGTGAGCAACTCCGAGCATAACTTACGATCACTTGGTAAAGCAGGTGCGACGCGCTGGCGTGGTGTTCGTCCGACGGTTCGTGGGGTTGTTATGAATCCGGTTGATCATCCGCACGGTGGTGGTGAAGGCAAGACCTCTGGTGGCCGGCATCCCGTCAGTCCATGGGGTATGCCAACCAAGGGTTACAAAACCAGAAAGAATAAGCGTACCGATAAGATGATTATTCGTCGTCGTCGCGCAAGTCGATAGGAGATAGTTTGTGCCTAGAAGTTTAAGAAAAGGTCCGTTTATTGATTTGCATTTGGCCGACAAGGTTGAAAAAGCACTGGAGATAAACGATAAGCGCCCGATTAAGACTTGGTCGCGTCGGTCGATGATTGCACCGGATTTTGTTGGGTTAACGATTCAGGTCCACAATGGTCGCCAGCATGTGCCGGTGTTTATCACAGAAGATATGGTTGGCCACAAGCTGGGCGAGTTTTCCTTGACGCGGACCTATCGTGGCCATGCGGCGGATAAGAAAGCGAAGCGACGGTAGGTCGCGGTTTAGATCCAGGGTAAAGAGGAACAGGTGATGGAAGTTTCTGCAAGATTAAAAGGTGCTCGGATTTCGGCTCAAAAGGCGCGTCTGGTTGCTGATCAGATTCGTGGGCAAGCTGTAGGTTCAGCGCTGAACACGCTGACCTTCAGTACTAAGAAGGGAGCGCATTTGGTTAAGAAGCTGCTCGAGTCCGCTATCGCGAACGCCGAGCACAATGAAGGCGCGGATGTGGACGAATTGTCTGTCGCCAAGATATTTGTAGATGAAGGCACAACCATGAAGCGGATTAAACCCCGAGCGAAGGGTCGTGCGGATCGGATCTTTAAAAGAAGTTGTCATATCACACTCGCAGTGGCAGATAGCTAAGTCATAATCGGTAGAGATTAGGAGACCGGAATGGGTCAGAAAGTACATCCTACGGGCATGCGTCTCGGTATTGTCAAGCAGCATACCTCCATTTGGTATGCGCAAGGACCAGCCTACGCCAAGAATTTACATGCGGACCTTAAGGTTCGGGAGTTTATTCACAAGAAGTTGGCGCAGGCGTCTGTAAGTCGTATTGATATACATCGGCCTGCACAAACGGCTCGAATTACGATCCATACAGCACGGCCCGGGATTGTGATTGGTAAGAAAGGGGAAGATGTCGAGGCGCTTCGTCAAGAGATTGGCCGCATGATGAAGGTGCCGGTTCATATCAATATTGAAGAGATTCGCAAACCCGAAATTGATGCTTATTTGGTTGCTCAGAACGTCGCGCAACAATTGGAGCGTCGAGTTCAGTTTCGTCGAGCAATGAAGCGGGTGATGCAAAACGCGATGCGCCTCGGTGCAGAGGGGATTAAGGTCCAGGTATCAGGGCGTCTTGGTGGTGCTGAGATCGCTCGGTCAGAGAATTATCGTGAAGGACGCGTGCCATTACACACGTTGCGCGCTGATATTGATTACGCCACCGCAGAAGCATTGACGACCTATGGCATCCTCGGTGTCAAGGTGTGGATCTTTAAAGGTGAAATTCTGGGTGTTCGCGAAGAAGCTGCGGCCGCCTCAAATACTGCTCAAAATTTTGGTTAAGAGATCATGTTACAGCCTAAGAGAACAAAATTTCGGAAACAGCATAAAGGGTCTAACCGTGGACTTGCCCATCGTGGCAGTACGGTCAGCTTTGGTGAGTTCGCGTTAAAAGCGGTTGGACGTGGTCGTATGACAGCGCGTCAAATCGAGTCGGCGCGGCGGGCAATGACGCGTCGGGTACGTCGAGGCGGTCAGATTTGGATTCGTGTGTTCCCAGATAAGCCGATTACGCAAAAGCCCCTCGAAGTTCGGCAGGGTAAAGGTAAGGGTAACGTCGAGTATTGGGTTGCTCAGATTAAGCCTGGGAAGGTGCTCTACGAAATGGAGGGTGTTTCCGAGGAAGTTGCACGTGATGCGTTTCGTTTGGCGGCGGCAAAACTGCCATTCCCAACGACGTTTGTTAAACGCGTGATTATGTAACCGGGGAGAGACGGATGATTGATGTAAAAGAATTGCGATCGAAGACACCTGCAGAAGTCCAGGACGTGTTAGTGGGCCTTGCTAAAGAGCAGTTTGGGTTAAGGATGCAGAAATCAATTGGCCAATTGACTCAGACCCACCTTTTGAAACGAGTGAGTCGGGATATTGCTCGAGTTAAGACGGTAATGGGTGAGTCGAAGGACGTCTAACTGCGGTAGGTTTTAATAGCGGCGCCAAAAAGGCGAATAGAGATTAAGCGCTGGGCAAATGGCACGGCACCAAAGAAATAGGACTGATTGTCATGAGTGGTGAACAGAATTTAGCACGAAATGTGAGCGGTACGGTTGTCAGCAATAAGATGGACAAAAGTATCACGGTGTTGGTTGAGCGCAGGATTAAGCACCCGATATACGGTAAGTACATCAAACGCTCAAAGAAGATTATGGCGCATGATCCGGAAAACCAATGCCAACCTGGGGACGCGGTGACGATTCGGGAGTCACGTCCAATTTCTAAAAGCAAAACTTGGATGCTGACTTCAATAGATAAGCGAGCAGTAGAAATTTAACACGGCATAGATCTGGCAAGGTTGCTTGCCTCAGTGGAGTTTAAAGCATGATTCAAGTGCAATCGTATCTAGATATCGCCGATAACAGCGGCGCACGCCGGGTGATGTGTATCAAGGTGCTGGGCGGTTCCAAGCGACGATACGCTGGGATTGGTGATGTTATTAAGGTCACGGTGAAAGAAGCGATTCCTCGCGGCCGTGTTAAGAAAGGTCAGGTGTTGGACGCCGTTGTGGTTCGTACCAGGAAAGGTGTTCGGCGTTCTGATGGGTCTTTGATTCGGTTCGATGGTAACGCTGCAGTTTTATTGAACGCCAATAAGCAGCCCATTGGGACTCGTATTTTTGGACCAGTGACTCGGGAGTTGAGAAACGAGAAGTTCATGCGGATTGTTTCTCTGGCACCAGAAGTTTTATAAGAGATCGGATTGATGAAAAAGTTGAAGAAAAACGATTTGGTCGTCGTTCTTACTGGAAAAGATAAAGGTAAGACCGGAGAGATCACAAGAGTTCTGGATGAGCATAAGCTGTATGTCTCAGGAGTGAACATGATCAAGCGTCATACAAAAGGTAACCCACAAGCGGGTCAGCCTGGCGGGATCATAGAGAAAGAGGCGCCGATTCAGATATCGAACGTTGCTATTTTTAATCGAGCCACAAGCAAGCCAGATCGGGTTGGGTTTAAAACCTTAGAAGATGGTAAGCAGGTTCGGATATTTAAGTCCACTGGTGAGCAGATAGACGACTAAGACTATGACAGATTTAAAGAAGCTATATGACGAAGAAATCAAGCCTAAGCTAAAAGAAGAGCTGGGATTGGCCAATGTGATGCAGGTCCCACGGATCACGCACATCACACTGAACATGGGTGTAGGGGAAGCGCTGAATGATCGAAAGCAGTTGGATGCCGCGGTGTCTGATATGCAGGCGATTGCCGGGCAGAAACCGATTATCACCAATGCACGGCGCTCGATCGCTGGATTCAAGATTCGAGAAGGGTATCCGATTGGCTGCAAGGTGACGTTGCGTCGCGCCATGATGTACGAATTCCTAGATCGTTTGATCAGCATTGCCCTGCCTCGACAAAGAGATTTTAGAGGGATCAGTCCGAAGGCTTTTGATGGCCGCGGTAATTTCTCTATGGGGTTCTCAGAGCAGATCGTTTTTGCTGAGATCGATTACGATAAGATCGATCGGATCCGGGGTTTAGATATCAATATTACAACGAGTGCTGCGACGGACGACGAAGGCCGCGCGCTACTAAGAGCGTTTAATTTTCCGTTACGTGAAGCTTAGGCCCAGCGTTTAGCAGAAAGCAGAAGTAATTAACCGAGGACACGATGGCTAAGAAATCAATGATCAATCGCGAGAAGAAGCGCGAGAAGACAGTACAAAAGTTTGCTGCCAAGAGAGCTGTCTTAAAGGCTCAGATTAAGGACTTAAACTTGTCCGATGACGAGCGCTGGGCAGCCCAGGTTAAGTTTCAAAAACTGCCTCGTAATGCCAGTCCAACACGGCAAGTCAGGCGCTGTGTTCTGACCGGTCGACCCCATGCGGTTTATCGCCGATTTGGTTTGGCTCGGCAGAAGTTGCGTGAAGCTGCGATGCGCGGTGATATTCCCGGGCTTGTTAAGTCAAGTTGGTAATTAGGAGAGACAGAATATGACAATGCAAGATCCATTAGCCGACATGTTGACTCGGGTGCGGAATGCGCAAGCGGCGAAGCATCCCGATGTATCGATGCCCGCCTCAGGCACAAAAACCGAGGTTGCTCGGGTGCTAAAAGAAGAGGGATACATTACGGATTTCAGTCATGGCGTTGATGACGCTGGCAAGCCAAGTTTAAACATTGCACTGAAATACCATGATGGCAAACCAGTGATCGAGAAAATCGATCGAATGAGTCGTCCTGGGTTGCGGATATATAAGAACAAACAACAGATCCCGACCATCCAATCCGGTCTGGGTGTTGTGATTTTGTCGACGAATAAAGGTGTTATGACGGATCGAGCGGCTCGTGCTGCAGGCGTCGGTGGCGAGCTTCTTTGCTCAGTTTTCTGATAAGACAGTCTTTAAAGGTTAATTTTCATGTCTAGAATAGCAAATAACCCGGTACCCGTGCCCAACGGCGTTGAAGTGATGATTGATGGCCCTGACCTCAAGGTCAAAGGTGCCAAAGGCGCGTTGCAGTTGACGCTCCACTCTTTGGTAACCATCGCTCGTGAAGAAGATTTGCTTCTGCTGAAGGCTGTAGGACCAACGCAGCAAGCAACAGCGCTCGCTGGGACCTTCCGGTCACTGGTGAGCAATATGGTGCAAGGTGTGAGCGAAGGATATCAAAAACAGCTGGAGCTTCAAGGCGTTGGTTATAGGGCGCAAGCACAGGGCGCTAAGCTAAATTTAACTTTGGGATTTTCTCATCCGGTAGTCTATGCGGTGCCTGAGGGCATCGAAATTGAAACGCCAACGCAGACCCAGATTGTTGTTAAGGGTATAGATAAGCAGAAGGTCGGTCAGGTTTCCGCAGAAATTAGAGCGTTCCGTCCGCCCGAGCCTTACAAAGGCAAAGGGGTGCGATACGCCAACGAATATGTCAAACGTAAAGAAGCTAAGAAAAAGTAAACCTTAGCCGAATAGCAATAAAGACGAATTAAGCGTCTTGTCAGGAGACAAATCGAGATGAAAAGTAAGCGGGATGCTCGTTTAAAAAGAGCACGTAAGAGTCGATCTAAAATCCGAGAACTGTTGGTTCCTAGGCTTTGTGTTTACCGGTCACCTCGGCATACCTATGCGCAGATTATTTCTGAAGATGGTGCACAGGTTAAAGTCGCTGCCTCAACACTCGAGAGCGCACTTCGGGATGGTCCGACTGGCAATATCGAAGGCGCGGCGAAGGTTGGTGCCTTGATCGCAGAGCGAGCAAAAGCCGCAGGGTTCGAAAGGGTGGCGTTTGACCGCTCTGGTTATAAATATCATGGTCGGGTCAAGGCTTTGGCAGATGCGGCTCGCGAAGCCGGGCTGCAGTTTTAAGCCGTCAAGAAAGAACGAATTAAGGAATAGGCATGGCTTACAACGAACGAGATAAAAACGAAGAAGGTATCCAGGAAAAGCTGGTACAGGTCAATCGTGTCGCCAAGGTGGTCAAAGGCGGCCGAATCTTCGGATTCACAGCGTTGACGGTTGTGGGTGACGGTAACGGTAAGGTCGGTTACGGTCGCGGTAAAGCGCGTGAAGTGCCTCAGGCCATCCAAAAAGCGATGGAAGCTGCACGGCGGAATATGATTGACGTCGACCTCGACGGCACCACGCTTCAGTATGAAGTCAATGCTCGGCATGGCGCTTCAAAGATTTTTATGAAGCCAGCGTCTGAAGGTACCGGGATTATCGCTGGTAAAACCATGCGGGCAGTGCTCGAAGTGGCCGGCGTTCGAAACGTTTTGGCGAAATGTTACGGTTCAACGACGCCAGTGAACGTGATTCGAGCAACGTTCAAAGGTCTGCAAAATATGCGTTCACCAGAGTCTATCGCCGATAAGCGTGGGCTCTCAGTAGAAGAGATTCTGGGATAGATGATCATGGAAAAGAAGACCGTCACAGTTACGCTAACGAAGAGCGTTCATGGCCGACTTAAGTCACACAAAGCGTGTGTGGCAGGTCTGGGACTGCGTAAAATCCGGCAGTCCTCGGTTGTAGAGGATACGCCTTCAGTCAGGGGCATGATCAATAAAGTGGCCTACATGGTTTCTGTAGAAGAAAACAAGGCGTAAGGAGACAATCGACATGCGTTTAAATTCGATATCGGGTGCGCCAGGCAGTCGTCAAGCAAAGAAGAGAGTCGGCCGAGGGATCGGTAGTGGTCTTGGTAAGACCGCCGGTCGAGGTCATAAGGGTCAGAAATCGCGCTCGGGTGGCAAGGTCCGTCCAGGGTTTGAAGGCGGACAACAGCCATTACAAATGCGGCTACCAAAATTCGGTTTTACAACTGAAAAGAGCCGGATTACAGGTGAGGTCACACTGTCTGAAGTCGCAGCGGCGAATGCAGACGTCGTGACGCTAGAAGTCCTTCGGCAAGCTGATTTGATCAATGGCAACACCAAACGGGTCAAGGTGATCTTGTCTGGCAAAATTGAAAGAGCCGTTACGATACAAGGACTGGGCGTGACCAAAGGCGCCCGTGCGGCAATTGAAGCAGCCGGCGGATCGATCGAAGACTAAGTAAAACAGCGTATTCACCTTTGCTGCAAATGAGCCAGCGGAGGGGGCGTAAAATTGAGTGGGTTAAGGATTAAGCAATGACGAGTGCACTAGCACAGGGCAAAGCAATGGCATCTGGAGGCGGGTTATCGGAACTTCGCAGCCGTCTGCTGTTCGTGCTCATTGCGATCGTTGTTTATCGTATTGGGAGCCATATTCCCGTGCCCGGCATTGATCCAGATCGTCTGCGCCTGCTGTTCAATCAAAATCAGGGCGGCATTCTGGATCTGGTGAACATGTTCGGTGGCGGTGCCTTAGAACGCATGAGTATTTTTGCGTTAGGTATTATGCCTTACATCTCAGCCAGTATCATCACGCAGCTCTTGGTTGCGACAACGCCGTCTCTGCAGCAGTTACGCAAAGAAGGTGAGGCTGGTCGAAAGAAGATAGCGCAGTACACGCGATACGGCACCTTAGCACTGGCGCTGGTTCAGGGCATGGCCATGAGCAGTGGATTGGAGTCTCAGGGTCTATCTTATACCGGTAGTTTCATGTTTCATTTTGTTGCGGTTGCGACACTCGTGACGGGCGCCATGTTTATTATGTGGCTGGGCGAGCAGGTAACAGAACGGGGCATTGGAAACGGGATATCAATTATTATTTTCGCCGGGATTGTCTCAGGGTTCCCTGGGGCGATTGGTCAGTCTTTTGAGCAGGCACGCCAGGGTGAGATCCAGATTATTGCGCTACTTGGTATTGCCGTTCTGGCCATTGTGATCGTTGCCGGCGTGGTTTATGTCGAGCGGGGCCAAAGGCGCATTACGATCAACTATGCGCGCCGGCAGCAAGGCAAACGCATGTACCAGGCACAAAGCTCTCATCTGCCCCTCAAGGTGAACATGGCAGGCGTCA
>Ga0209833_1000628_pt1 | contig 25536 bp, 20 predicted proteins | sample COGITO_mtgs_1105_3_FD_184797 | JGI IMG/M metagenome (GOLD analysis project Ga0209833, IMG submission 184797) | Pelagic marine microbial communities from North Sea - COGITO_mtgs_110506 (SPAdes) (version 2) | ecosystem: Environmental > Aquatic > Marine > Epipelagic ... | reverse complement strand
GCGGCACGTCGTCATTTTCAACTCTGACTAACTATTTTTGTTGGCATTTCTGGTCTCTTTTGCGCTTCTTTAAAGCGGCTAGCTGCCATTCTGGCAACTTTACTCGAGTATCATAATCAGCGTCTTCATGGGACTCTAAAGACTACTTAAAAATGTATCCACCTAAAGCCTTATTCTATGGGGCCTTGTAAAAACCCAATAGATACATCAACTCCAAAAAACGATGTACTTTTGGGGGTTGCAAAAGATACATTTTGTACAACTATTTTACTAAATTAATTAGTGTTCCTGACGCCTTTTTCTCCGCTATCTGCTCACCCAATTGTTCTCGTAATTCCAAAATCTCAATACGTTGATCTTCAAGCTGATAAATGGTCCCAACATGTTTGGCCAATAAATTATCGTACCATTGCTTATATTTTTGTCCTTCCTTCGAAAGCTTCTCAATGCGAGCTTCCTGTTTAAACGCCTCGGTGTTTTCTGCCTCTTCAACAAATGCTTTAGCCATTCCGTCAATTTGACTTACCAGTTCTTCGTGTCGTGGTAAACTTCTTCGAATACTACCTTTCGGTTTTCCAGCTTCAATGGCAACCGCATCCAAAGTGGGCTTAACACCCTGAGCAACCAAGCGTTCCAGCGCATCCAAGTATTCAATAATTACTTTAGACATTTATGTGTCCCTCTGGTTGTCATCGATTATCTTCTGATAGTGCTTTAGCATCTGTTTAAACTCTTTGTTCCATTTACTATGTTGTTTGTATTCATCTTTGCGTCGATCCAGGCTCTCCATAGCCTTGCCCGTATTCTTGATTACGTAATCAAGCATGGTAATTAACTCCTGAATTTCAGTACGCCACTCTAGGCGTTCAGGGTTACAGCTATTTACTAACGCTTCCTGGTCTTTGATTGCCTGGGCAAGTTTTACTGGCTTAATATCGCCATCAATGCAGGTTAGACAAGCGGTAATACTGCCAAGTGCCTTTTGCTTGCAAGGGGACAATGTCTTACATCCACCAACACTCGTTTCTCTGTAGGACAGCTCACCACGCTTAAACCGCTTGATAGTTTCATCGCGATCTTCATCGCGGATTGTGCTGTAAAACACCTCGTTCTTCTCAGCATAAGCTGCGCTAGCACCAAAGAGTTTGCCAGGGAAATTTATGACGTCATTGATAAAACTAACTGCCTGCGCTTCGTGTTTCACCTGATTAAAATAGCTCGCGTAACTGTCTTTGTAGTTTAAAAATGGATTCGCTCTGCCACTACCTTGACCGTAATAAAACGTTTGGCTCTCAAATAAATGATGAAACTGATTCTTCATATCCACAAGTCGCACACCAGAGGCTGAGGCAAAGAACGCAATTGAACGTCTGAAGAACTTAAACGCAACGGGAAACGGTTGGCCAATCGCAAATTCAGGCTCGCCCTCCCACTTTCTGTGAGGATCGATCATTTTTAGCTCGGTGAAATCATCCTGATTGATGACATAGGAATTCAAACGCGCTGGAGTCTTTTTTGGAGTTCCGGTATTTCGACGATAGACCCCGTTATTGTCCCGTAAATAAAGAGGTGACAGCTCAGGCATCATTCCTTTATCGGGCGTAGTCTCTACTGGCCGTCGGTTATTGCGCTTATAAAATAAGTCTGCAATACGCTTGGCTGTTTGAAATGCTCGATACCCATACTCATTGGTCACCCACAGTTCAAAGGGCGGAACCTCCTCTTTCTTTTTTGCAGCAAAGCCGTAAATTAACCAGTATTTCACCCCATCCACGCGTGTTTCTTGACTACCAAAATATGGCTATGCCGTCTGTTCTACAAATGCACCTGGTAGCATATAGCCCAAATAACTATTTGGGTAAATATAATTGTAGTGATGCCACTAACGATCAATTTCGTGGTGAGTCTCATTAATATTAAATCAGTGCCGGCGCCGAAAAACGCAATCGAGGTCCCCGCCTGCGGTTTAACGGTGGGTGCTGACTAGGTAGACAAAACAATATTTTTCCATCAAAAAGAAAAACTCCCACTATCTATCTAATCCGATCTTCATACTTTTTATTTGAGTCAATAGGTAAGCATTAACTATACTTTCTCAAAAAGCGCAGCAATTCCCTGCCCACCACCAATACACATAGTCACCACAGCATACTTACCGCCAGTGCGCTGCAGTTCGTACAACGCCTTAACGGTAATCAGTGAACCGGTAGCACCAATCGGGTGCCCCAGTGAAATACCGGAACCATTGGGGTTAACTTTCCCCATCGGCAATTGCAGATCACGACACACCGCAATGGCCTGGGCGGCAAAAGCTTCGTTGAGTTCCCAAACATCGATATCGGCAACGCTTAGTCCCTCTTTGTCCAGCAGCTGTTTGACGGCAGGTACCGGTCCAATACCCATATACTTGGGCTCTACCCCAGCAAAACTGTAGCTCACCATCTTAGCCATCGGCGTTAAGCCCTTGGCTTCGGCAGCACTCTTTTCCATCAGCACCAGCGCCGCAGCCGCATCGTTGATACCGGAGGCGTTGGCCGCGGTGACGGTGCCATTTTTCTTAAAAGCGGGACGCATCTTGGCAAAACCTTCAATGTCAGCACCCATACGCACATGCTCGTCCTGCTCGAAAACCTGTACGCTTTTTCGGGTCTTGAGCTCGATGGGAAGGATCTGGCCCTCAAAGCGATTCTTCTTGATCGCGCGCTCGGCGCGGTTGTGACTTTCCACCGCCAAGGCGTCTTGCACTTCGCGGGTAATGCCCCACTTCTCGGCAATATTTTCTGCAGTCACACCCATGTGGGTATCTCCGATAGGACAGGTTAACGCACCGGTCATGGGGTCGACCATGGTGGCATCGCCCATACGTGCACCGAAACGAGCTTTCGGCAGCCAGTAAGGCGCGCGGCTCATGGATTCGGCACCGCCTGCCACAGCAGTATCGCAGTCGCCCAACAGAATCAACTGTGCCGCTGAAATGATAGACTGCAAGCCGGAACCGCAGAGTCGGTTGACTGTGACCGCTGGCGTCTGCTCCGGCAGGCCACCCTTAAGCGCTGCCACACGACTCATATACATATCGCGACGATCGGAGTGCATGACGTTGCCAATAACGCAGTGGCCGATCTCCTCAGTGCTGATACCGGAGCGTTTAACCGCTTCGGCTACAACCTGTCCGGCCAGTTCTGTGGGGGAAATATCTTTCAGGCTGCCGCCAAAATTGGCAATGGCGGTGCGCACACCGCTTACTACTACAACTTCACGCTGTGTCATGGTTTTGTCTCCTGAGGGAATTTATAAACACTTATTAAAGCAATTAGCCTAACCTGCATATCGCAAGAAATTGTCTTATTGAGGCTCCTACAAGCGGTTGGCAGTAAAATCAAAATTCCATCTCCGGCACCACCTCCGGCACCACCAGCTCACCCGCCGTCAGTTTGACTATCTCGTCGACACTGACGCCCGGTGCTCGTTCTTTAAGCCAGAATTTGCCCTCGGAAATTTCGAGATAAGCCAGATCGGTGACCACTTTTTTAATACATTCGGCGCCGGTCAGCGGTAGATTGCATTTCTGTAGTAATTTTGACTCGCCGTGCTTAGAGGCGTGAGTCATGGTGACGATAATATTGTCAGCACCGGCGACCAGATCCATTGCGCCGCCCATGCCTTTAATCAGCTTGCCTGGAATCATATATGAGGCGATATTACCCTGCACATCCACTTCAAAGGCGCCCAGTACGGTTAGATCCACATGTCCACCACGGATCATGGCAAAGCTATCAGCTGAGGAAAACAGGCTCGCACCAGGAACCATCGTAACGGTTTGCTTCCCGGCATTGATCAAATCTGCATCAATTTCATCCTCGGTAGGAAAAGGGCCCATACCCAGCAGGCCGTTTTCTGACTGCAACATCACCTTCATGTTCTTAGGCACAAAGTTTGCCACTAGGGTGGGTATACCGATTCCCAGATTGACGTAGTAGCCGTCGCTTAGTTCTTGTGCCACTCTCATGGCCAGCTGATCTCGTGATAATGACATAATGATTTCTCCCTTAACCTTCACGAACAGTGCGTTGTTCTATGTGCTTTTTAAAGGTGCCCTTGATCAGACGATCTACATAAATACCAGGAGTGTGGATCTCATTAGGATTTAAATCACCGGGCTCAACGATCTCTTCCACTTCCACCACAGTAACTATGCCCGCTGTGGCGGCCATGGGATTGAAATTTCGCGCCGTGTGGCGATAAACCAGATTACCGTAGGTATCGGCCTTCCAGGCTTTGACAATAGCAAAATCACCGATAATGGACTCTTCGAGAATGTACTTGCGGTCGTTAAATTCGCGTACATCTTTGCCATTCCCCACCAGAGTGTTGTAACCGGTGGCAGTGTAAAAAGCCGGAATGCCCGCACCGCCAGCACGTAATTTCTCAGCCAGTGTGCCCTGAGGTGTCAACTCAACTTCGATCTCTCCTTCCATCATCTGCTGCTCAAACAGACGATTTTCTCCCACATAGGAAGCCACCATTTTTTTAATCTGCTTCTCTTCCAGTAACACAGCTAAGCCCAGATCGTCAGAACCGCAATTATTGGAAACTACAGTTAGGTCTCTTACACCAAGATTCTTGACTTCGGTAATCAGATTCTCCGGCACTCCGCAAGCACCAAATCCACCCGCAATAATTGTCATTCCATCTTCGAGACCACTCAAAGCCTCTTCGTAGCAATCAATGACTTTATTAAAACCGGACATATCAAACTCCAAACATTAAATATAATGAGGGCTTCGCCACCATTTAGCCCATAGTACTAACGCTATCAACCCAATTAACGCGTACAGGAAACTCCCTACACACCGGGGAGAAACATCACACTTTTTTCACCGGAGTGAAATGGGGGATAGTGATCTCATTGGTAACAGTCTTGAATACCACTTCGACCTCCATGCCGATTTCAATATCCTTAGGGTCACAACCAATAAGACTGGTGTTCATACGCACCCCTTCTGGTAAATCCACCCAGGCCAGTACAATTGGTAAATCGTCCTCGAACATGGGTTCAACACCTTCATAGGTCACTGAGAAAGAGAACACATTGGCCTGACCACTCGACTCTTTCCAGCCCATATTGTCAGACCAGCACTCGGTGCAGAACTGACGCGGATAGCTCATATAGGCATTGCAATCCTGACACTGCTGAACTAATAACTTGCCGGCTTTGGTACCTTCCCAGAACGCTTTACTGTAGGACTGGATAACGGGTAAAGGTTTCTTATACTCGCTCATCGTGGTTCACTCCCGAATACGGTTGTACAGGTGTTCATTACCGATCCACCGGACGTGGTGAGAATAACGTTACTGCAGCTTTCAATCTGGCGATCGCCCGCTTCGCCGCGGATTTGACGTACAGTGTCGATATAGAAGGCCATACTGACACCAGAACCCGTATGACCACGACCGGTGGCATCCCCCATTGTGGTACAGGGCAGATCACCACCGGGACCACATCGGCCTTCGGCCCAGGCAATGGCGCCTTCGTTTTCCCTGACCGAACCGTAGCCCTCCAGCGCGGAACACTGGGTATAGGGGTAGGCACCGTAGATTTGTCGCAAGTCTATATTCCCGATGGTCATACCGGCCTGCTTCAGCGCGTCCTGACTGGAAGCACGGTAGGATTCACGGTGGAACAGGTCGTCGCGCACAAAAGGCGTGGCACTCATAAAGCGGGTACCGTGACCGAGCTTGTAGGCGTGGCGGCCGCTCCCCATCTTTTTAGCAATTTCGTGAGAGGTGACTACCAATGCCCCACCACCGTCGGCCAGAAGATTACACTCCTTGGCGTGCAATGGAGAGCTGACTTCGCGAGAGTTCAAAACATCATCCAGGTGAATGGGCTTGCCATAGAAAATAGACATGGGATCCATCGCCGCCCAGGCACGCAGTGCTACTGTGACAGCCGCAATCTGCTCTTTGGTAGCGCCGGTTTCGTACATATAACGGTTGGTGATCAAACCCATGGAACCGTTAAAAGTCACACCGAAGGGATATTCCCACTGCTTATCGAGCGGTGCGGTGGCGAAGAAATTGATCAAGTCCGCCGGCGGGATATCGGATTGTACAGTGGTGTGCGGAATCAGCACGAAGTTAGCCTGACCACTATCAATAAGCTGCTGGGCAAGACGCAAACAATTGGTACTGGAGGCACCACCGGCGTTGGTGATACAGATATCACGACAGCCTTTCAGCCCGAGCACCTCAGGAACCTTACCAAGTGCCATATCGTTCTGCATTTCCGGCTGCGCCATGGGGTTGGGCGAGACCACAGCATTGATCTCGTTCTTGTCAATACCTGCATCGCGCACAGCTCCCATACAGACATCCAGTAGAATATCCCACCGGGTGCGCTGCGGGTCGCGCTTGGTCGGTACTTCAGCGATACCAACAATAGCTAAACCTTTGCTCATAACCTTTCTCCTACAGTAAAAAATGAAATGTCAAACATAGCTCTTTGAACCTACTGGCAACGATCAAAATCATAAGATCCTGAAGGATGTTTGATACATTGCTCATCTCATCAAATTGGAACTCATAATGTGTGAGTCTGCCATCCTCGGGTTGCGAACTATATTGTGTGAGGTGACTAAAAGCCTTCTCTTAGATCTGGAAAATATGGTAAACGACAACAACTCATTTATTATGACAATCGTGGGGCCGAAGCTTGCCGCCGACTGAAGCCAGAACTACTAATAAATAAACGAGAGATAATGGTCGCTCTGTTTTCTCTCTCAATTTTATTTATTATTACTCTTTCACCCTAAAAAGGTTTGTCAGATTAGGTCGATTTAGTGGTCACTTTTGGATCAACTAAGAGGTGGTGATAAAAATAGCTAGTTCGTGGTTCGTGGTTCGTGATTCGTGGTTCGTGGTTCGTGGTTCGTGGTTCGTGGTTCGTGGTTCGTGGTTCGTGGTTCGTGGTTGATAGATTGTTCTGCGACTCTAGTCTCAGGACTAAGACTCAAATGTCAGCTTTTAGCGCTTTGTGGTACCAAAAACGAGTTAAATTTTTGACTCAACCCAGCCTATAGATTATCACCGACTATTCGACGGCGGCTTACCAGTCCAACGTTTGTAGGCTCGAGTGAAATTACTACTATCGCTGTAACCTAGTAGATATGCCACATCCGTAACCGACTTACCTTCCTCTAAATATATCTGGGCCAACTGTTGCCGAGCATCATCTAGTAGTTTCTGGTAACTGGTTCCCGATCGCTCCAAGTTGTTGTGAAATGCTTTCAAGCTCATTGCAAACTTTGAGGCGATATCTTCCTTATTGACATTACCAAAAGGTAGCGTTGCCAGAAGGACGCCGAACACCTTTGATGAAAGGTCGTCATCTCTCATTTTAGCGAGGTACTGTACCACCTTGAGTTCATTGGACTTTGACAACTCAGGATTGCTGGCAGGTAAAGGCAGGTCCAACTCCTTAGAATAAAAATACAATGCATTCTTGTCGGCAGAGAAAGTTATATATCTCCCAAAACATTCAACATACTTATCTTTGGTACCCTCAACCTCATTTGCCACTATCTGAACCTTCGGAGGAGTATAATCCTCGTCGAACATATAGCGAACAAATTTTATTACAAAGACAAGAATAGCATCGACAAATACACGCGACACCATGGGATCGAAATCATCCACTTGTGGTTTGATTTCAAGCCACGCCAACTCCCCACTCTCCTCAAACGTGATGGCATAATTAGTGGCGATAAACTCATAATAGAGAGCCAGCCGTTCACAGAAATCTCTGAGAGTCGAACTGGACAATAACGCGATACCCAAATTACTGAAAGTCGTCGGATGAATAAATTTAGAAAAGTTAAGCCCAAAGCAAGGATCGCCAGTGGCCTTCAGCACAACCTGAATGAATCGAGTAACCGTTATAACGGAAACCCGATCGACATTGTCTGAATCCGTTGGTAACTTCAAGCCCTCTTTATTGAATAGCGCTTCCATGTCGACGTCATAAGACCGCAATTCCTTAATTGCAGTCTGGAGAACGAAATTGCTACTGTAACGCATTTCCATGGTGGGAGTTTATAACCTTTTTTACAATGAAGCCAGACTGAGAATCTACAATGCAAAGAGCAAGGTAATTCAAACTCTTTACCTTTAGACTGTAAGTCAACGAGACGAGGATCTAAAAACCTTTAACATTCGTTAGGTCTTAAGAGCCAAAATCAAAATTATATTGCGACATACACCACATATCGAAGGGCGTTCGATATGTGGTTCAGCAAAGGGTTGGGTAGTACCCGTCTCAATAGTCTTATGGCGACTATTGCCGAAAGCTTTTCAATCGATCAGCCGCTTCATTGGTGCAAAATCCGCCGGTCAAATCCTTACGCATCAGTGTATCGTAGTGAATCAGCATCCCCCACTCCGCTTTTTGCACGGTGGCTAACTGCTGCTTCATCATACCAAGAGAGGTGATACTCATCTTAGAGAACTTAGCCCCCCACTTGTCTATAGTCTGAGTTAACTGATCGTCCGGCACAAGCTTCCATATCAGACCTAACTCTTTCGCCTGACTGGCAGATATAAATTCGCCAGTTAGGAAAAATTCTTTCGCTTTTCTGATCCCAATTGAGCGAGCCAGTCTCTGCGGCTCCTGCCACCCAGGAACAAAACCCCACTTGGCATGAGCATCACCAAAGGTTGCGCTCTCTGCAGCAATCGTTAAGTCACAAAAATACGATAGGATAAAACCACCGGCAATTGCATTTCCCTGAACCACGGATATTACTGGCTTCGCCATAGCCTCAATCAAATCATCGAGCTGCGAGCCCAATGGAATAAGGTCTTCAAGCAAACGTTCAGGACTATTTTGTAAGTTATCCAGCGCGTACTTCAAGTCCATACCCGCACAAAAATCCTTTCCGGATCCGAGTAGAAACAATGCTTTAATGCTGTCGTCCTGATTCAGCTGTCCAAACGCCTCAATCAACTCATTCATCAACAGGGGAGTGATGGCATTTTTGGCCTCAGGCCGGTTCATAATAACTTTGGCGTAGCCCTGACACTTTTCAATGATAACTTGCTCGAACATATTAAGCTCCCTAGATACTGACACTAAACGCACCATCAACAGGAATTATAGCGCCTGTGGTATAGCTCGCTTGTTCAGAGCATAAGAAAGTAGTCATATCACCAATTTCACTCGACTTACCCATTCGCTTCATGGGAATGTGGTCGATTAGACGGTCAACTGTGGGCTGGTCAATACCGCCACGCTCATATATTTCAGTAGCAATGACGCCCAATACCAGACAATTTGCCGTGATACCGGCCTTGGCATTTTCACGTGCAATCTGTTTGGTCATGGCATGCATTGCACCCTTGGTCACGGCATAACAGGGCAAGCCAGTGGTACCGAAATTACCCGCAACAGAAGAAATATTAACAATACGCCCCCAATACCCTTCCTTCATCAAAGGAAGCACTTGGTTTACCCAATAGAATGCACCATTTAAGTTCACTCCTATCTCGAAATTCCACTTCTCTTCGGTCATCTTGGCCATGGTGCCGTAATTGTTAGTTAATGCCGCACAGTTTACCAAAATATCAACGCTGCCCATTTCAGCCTTGATTAGCGAAACAGCGGCTTTAACTTCAGCCATACTGCTCTGGTCGGCCTTAACGGCCATAGCCTTTACCCCACTGTCCCGCAGCTCTGCTGCCAACGCCTGAACGCCCTCTTCCACAATATCTGTCACAACGACATTCGCACCTTCGGCTGCCAACGCCTTAGCGACCGCATTACCAATGCCTTTTTGCGATGCAGCACCGGTTACAATGGCAACTTTATTCTTTATATTCAGATCCACTATTGAAACTCCTAATACTTATAAACCGTCACAAGACGTTAACCTTTACTTGAAAAAATTAACTCGCAAACATCATCGCCCTTGGCAATATTTTGCACCAATTCAACCTCCACATCGGAGTTAAGCGTAGTTGCCACAGTTCGCTCACAGTTACAGAGAGCCTGACACAACGCCGGGCGGATCTCCTTTTCATTACCTGGAAACCAGATACAGTCTCGATGCAACTTGAAGCTAACATCACCATTATCTTTGCGGTTGAGTTCAGTTTTGTAGCCAATGGCATTGGTGGCCATCTGGAAATAAGCGCCTACCTCCATAAAGTCCTTGCCATCCATACCCATATCTTTCATTGCGGGAACAATTTTTTCCACCGCCACTTTTGCAGCCCATGACTCGATCAACTCAGCGCCTCTTTCATCACCCAAATCATCCATAACACTTTTGGCCAACTCGGCGAAATACATCCAGCCGATCTTATTACTCACTTTTAGTTTACGAATTTCCGGCCAGTCGTCCGTATTCAAATGCGAATTATCTTGCATATCAAATCTCCTGAGGTCACACGTTATTTGTCTATACTAATCCGGCTATATGTTATTACCCAAAGCGTAACTACCGATTACAGATTGGCAACGGGGCTAAAGTCGAATTAAAATAACTATTATTGGGCATCGAAATTATATGTTTTTAACCGCTAGCAACACCTTCAATTCATGCACCTTTTTCAGTCATCAACCGAAAGTTAAGTAAAAAAATTATGCGCAAACAGCCTGAGTCCATTCCAATCGCAGAGGGTACTCAGACACCATTATTCTTGATTAGAGCATTTACTAAAGATATTCACGTGTCTGGTCAAATGTCGACGGCACCCTGAAGATGATGAATAATCGCTGAAGCTGTAGTAATACATTGCGTAGCTAATGTGATCGAAAAATTTTGAATAAACCAAAATTCTAAACTTTTGTAGCTGTCACTTTATGAACGATCAAGTCTGGTGCGAAACTGATACTGCCATTTCTGGACGACCACTATTGAATTATCTAACCTGCGCAAATTACAAGTAATAACTGTTCTATCCGCTAGGTTCAATGATATTCACCGCCGTGATTCCATCACCCTCCCAGAGCTTCATCAATGCTTCCTTATGCGCCTTAACTTCTACCATATTTTTCTGCTTTACGTGGCCATAACCACGAATCATTTCCGGCAGTGACGAGATTTCCACAGCGGTATTTAGGTTTCCACTAGTCAGCTCTCTCGTCATACGCTCGATCCAATCTTCATAATCAGTAATCAAGGCGCGCTCCTGTTTGCGCTCTTGTGTTATACCAAATATATCTAGGGCAGTGCCGCGCAAGCCTTTAAACCTAGCTAATAAAGAAAAAGCTTTCATCATCCAGGGACCAAAAGTGATTTTTTTCAGCAGCCCGGTATGCTTATCGCGACGGCTGAGTAGCGGTGGCGCCAAGTGGAACCGCAAGTGGTAATCTCCTTCAAAGTTCTCTTCCAGTTTTTGCTTGAAGGCCTTATCTGTATAGAGACGAGCGATTTCATACTCATCCTTGTAAGCCATTAGTTTGTAGCCATACCGTATCACCGCAGTAGTCAGTGCCACCGAGTGTTCATCCACACCCTGCTCTGCAGCTCGAGTCTTATTGACCATCGCGCGATAGCGCAAGGCATAGCTCTGGTTCTGATAAGCAATTAGTTCCTTCTCAAAACCTGCAATCATTTCGTCTAGCGACTTGTCTTCCTCGGCGTCGTCTGCGGCAGGCAATAAGGCTTCCACCGCGCCCATATCAAAAACGGCATAACGACCCAACTCGAAAGCCTGCTTGTTCCAGTCAATTTGAACGCCGTTGAGTTCAATAGCTCGCATTAGGGCAGTTTTGCTAACAGGTAGCAGTCCTTTCTGAAAGGCATAGCCTACCAAAAACAGGTTACTGCCGATGGCGTCGCCCAATAGTTTTTTCGCCAACTTCGTGGCATCGATGATATCGGTCTTATCTGCGCCGGCAATGGATGTAATACGCTGTTCGATTATCTCCGCAGGGAACTGAAGGTCTGAGTTACGGGCAAAGTCACCGGTGATAGCCTCATTGGAGTTAATCAGCGCATAGGTATACCCTTTTTTAACGCTGGCTAAAGGCTCTGCTGTTGACGCAACCAAACTATCACAACCCAGCAATAGATCCGCCGAACACTGGTTGACGCGCGCCGCACGAATATCATGCGCTCGATTGGCGATACGCAAGTGACTAATCACGGCACCACCTTTCTGCGCCATACCCAGCTGATCCACTACTGAAGCAGTCTTGCCTTCGAGATGAGCCGCCATGCTAATTAGAGCGCCGACTGTAACGACACCAGTACCGCCTACACCAGCAATCATAATATTATAGGTGGACTCATGCGCAATCATCGCCAGGGCTGGCTCGGGCAGCTCAGCCTGCATACCCTGATTACCAGATTCCGTACCCAAACCTTTGCGCACCTTGCCACCTACGACGCTCACAAAGCTGGGACAGAAACCTTCCACACATGAAAAATCCTTATTACAGCTGGACTGCTCAATCTCGCGCTTGGTCCCAAATTGGGTTTTCTTAGGAATGACTGATAGACAGTTGGACTGCTCACTGCAATCCCCACAACCTTCACACACGCGATCATTAATAAAGATCCGCTTGCCTGGGTCAACCATCAGGCCTTTCTTGCGACGGCGACGCTTCTCAGCTGCGCAGGTTTGATCGTAAATCAACACAGATACACCCTTGTATTCACGCAGCTCCTTCTGAATACGATCCAGTTCACGCCGATGATCGACCGTCACTATTGATGGGAAATTTGAGTCCTTAGTGAATTTCTCAGGTTCATCACTTAACACCGTGATACGACGCACTCCTTCCTCATAAACCTGTCGGGCAACCATGGGCACAGACAGGGGACCATCGACAGGCTGACCTCCAGTCATAGCAACAGCATCGTTAAATAAAATCTTGAAGGTGATAGCCGTTTCTGAAGCAACCGCCGCCCGAATAGCCAATGAACCGGAGTGGTAATAGGTGCCATCACCCATAATCTGGAAAATATGGCCCTCTTTGACAAATTGGGATTCACCAATCCAGTTAGCGCCTTCACCGCCCATTTGAGTCCAGTTGACCACACCGCGCTCCATGTAGAGCGCCATGCCGTGGCAACCCACACCACCTTGGGCACGACTCCCATCCGGGGTCTTAGTCGACAAGTTATGCGGGCAGCCCGAACAGAAATAGGGCATACGGTTTATGGGAAGTGCCGGTATGGCCTGCATTTTTTCCGCACTATCAGTGACGTTCTGCAAGCGTGCATGAACCGAGGACTCCTTATAGAAATAAGCAATGCGCTGGGCAATTACAGCCGCAGCTTTTTCCGGCGTCATTTCACCTAGCTCATCGACCAGAATATCTCCTCTTTCATCGTAGCGACCAACGACGTTAGGACGATCTTCTTCAGGCAAGCCGTAACAAGCATCCTTGACCGCGCCCTCCATTTGCTGGCGTTTTTCTTCCACCACCAGCACTTCATCCAAACCATTACAGAAATCGCGGTAACCTTCCAAGTCGTGAGGGTAAATCATTCCGACCTTGTAAACTACAATACCTAATTCGGCCGCGCGCTGCTCGTCGATACCCAGATCATGTAACGCCTGCAATATATCTGTCCAGGCCTTGCCGGCGGAAACTATGCCAAAACGCGGCTCATCACTACCGTGAGAGCAATAGTTGAGCCTGTTGGCCCGCGCGTAAGCAATGGCGGCAGGTAGACGTATGCGCCGGGTGCGAGCTTCCGCCGCCATCCACAACTCTCCCTTGCCGTCACGGATTTCTGGAGTATTCTCACCAAAATCATAATTGGGGATGACTGGTACCGCACGATCATCGCCCACCTTAATGGTCACACTGTTATCGATGGTTTCAAACACCATCTTAAAGCCAACCCAAAGACCGGAGAAACGCGATAAGGCTATTCCATGCAGCCCCAGATCCAGCACCTCCTGCACATTGGCCGGATACAGTACAGGCATCATCAAATCTTCATACAACACCTCACAGTGAGCGGTGGAAGTGGTTGAACGCTGGCCATGATCATCACCCGTAAGAGCTAATACACCACCTTTTGGTGCAGCACCCCTCAACGCCCCGTGGCGCATCGCATCGATACTGCGATCTAGACCCGGCCCTTTTCCGTACCAGAAGCTGAAAACACCGTCAACCTCAGCGTCACCATAGAGACCTGCTTGCTGCGAACCGCTTATCTGGGTTGCTGCAAGATCCTCGTTAATAGCAGGCGTAAACTTTATATTGTGATCAAGCATTACACCCTGTACCCGCCAGTACTGCATATCCAGCACATGCATGGGTGAGCCGCGGTAGCCTGAGATATAACCGGCCGTATTCAAACCCGCAACCTCATCGCGCCTTTTCTGATCCAGAGCCAACCGCAACAGCGCCTGAGTTCCGGTTAAGAAAATCCGTCCTGAGGACTGCACATATTTATCATTAAGGGAGATATCAGCCAGTTTCATAAACTATGTTCCACTGTTTCATGGATCTTTAGAAACCAAGGATGTAATCCATAGGCTTCTGCGAAAGAAAGGCCAGCTAACTTATTTAATGAGCCTGAACCGGCCAAAGTTGATTTTGCAATACCTGATACTCGATTAACCGAACATCGCTCGTCGGACCTGACAATCAACTTTAGATAATGCTAACAATCAAATCTGCAGCAAACCGGTCTTTATAGGTTGCGTTCTCTGTCATATTGGCGAAACCCTCGCTTTAAAGAAACCAAACAGAGTTACAAAATATGGGTTTTGCGCTTGCGAAGGGTGATACTCCGTTGCGAAGTAAAGTCGTCACTGTGATTTCATTATGGGCCGATAAAATCGGTTTTCTGCTAGTCAAAAACCCATCGAATTGCATGCTCCTGCTATCCATTTAATGGCTACCGCCGTGTCTATAAACCTTATAAACACCGACTGTAACCAAAGGAATTAAGAAGGTTAAAATAAAGCCATAAAACAACACCCAATACACATTCTTAACAAGCTCAACAAACCCCACAGTCGAGAGTAAAAGGCTTATGAAAACGGTTATAAAAGCTAACATTGATTGTTTTAATGGCGACATGGATTTATTGTGATACTTGCTGTACCAGCCAGCCACTCGCTCAAGAAAACCTTGCATCATGGCAACACCGGTCTGCACAATCATGAAAAAAACAACCACCACATAGAGATCAACAAACCAGTCAGCCGATATTCGCTGAAGTAACCAAAAGATAGGCATCTCAACATCCAGAATTTCCGGGTCACTAGCGCTGAATATTGCGTGTAAGAAAAATAATGGCAAAGTGCCAGTAATACCCGCGCATATAGCTCCAATCGCCGATTCACCACGGGAGCGAATATCTCTACCGGCATATAATATCAGCGGAATGAATGCCATATTTACAAACGCATAGACCAGACCTTTCTCTACTCCGCCAAAATGGACCTCGCTATTGGCGAAAACTTCTCCCACAGCTAAATCATCATTCCCGGCCACTCGAAAGCCTATATAAACGAATGCTATAAAAAGTGCCGCAGACGTCAACGCCATGGTTTTTTCAACAAACACTCGCCCATAATAAGTAAACGCGATAATTATCATTAGCATACCGACAACGCCCCACAGCGTCGGCAGCTCAAACTGTATGTGAAGTAGCTCTCCTGACGCCGATGAGATGATTGCAAGCGACGCAATCATTGCAATCAGGATTATTACTTCATAGGCAGGCCAAAACTTTCCCAAGAGCTGAATGCTAAGGCGCTGATAATCATAGGCTTTGAAGAGGCGAGATAACTCAAAACACAAAAAAAATGTCACCGCGAATATCAGTGCAATCATCATTATCGTGACAATTCCACCCCAGGCTCCAGCGGGAGTTAAAAATTCAACTACTTCACGCCCTGTAGCGGCAGCAGCACCAAACAAAACAGAAAGCCAAACCACACTAGGGACCAGCATCGCACGATAGAACAGAGATTTATTCAATGTAACCTCCAGTATTTTCGACCTCAATATGTACCAAAACCGATAGTCAAAGCAATTTAGACTAAAATACGTTGCTTGGAAAAATTTATGTCATCAAGCCGAGATCCGATGTCTATTCGCTGTAAAAAAACAGCAAGATTTCGAACTCTCTCAAATTTTAAATATAAAAATGACGACACCAAAGTGTCGCCATCCTTATACCAGCCTGACTAGATAATCTCAGTAGACTTCATGCCTCAGTCGCCGAAACGATACGTACCCTGAAGTGCCAGAGTTCGTGCTGACTTCAAGAAAGCATTTTGAGTAAAGTAAAGTGATGTTTGATTAATAACAATTTCATCTGTTAAATTATTTCCAATCAGGACTACCGACCACTTACCATCGTCAGATTCAATTCCAATTCGCGCATCAACCATAGTATAGGAATCCTGTTTAAACTCCCTGGTTAAATCGGAGTCAGTAAAATATTCATCACTGTAATTCAGAGAAATACCGCCAGCCAAAACCAAACCATTGCCTAGAGGCATATTCCAATCAGCATTTAATGAGCCCGCCCATTCTGGAGAATAAGCAGTAGTAACCCCGCTTAGATCACAAGCCCCAGCAATGGTTACAGACGCTGGGTGGTTTTCCAAACTGCCACATGGTGCGCCATCAAAATCTTCAAACTCTGAATCTAAGTAAGCTAGCGAGCTACTCAATGTCAGCCAATCTGTTGTAGCCCAACGACCTTCAACTTCAACGCCTTTACTCACTACTTCAGCAGCATTTTGAATTGACGCAATAAACGTCACAGGATCAAAACTATTGACTTGCAAATCTGAAAACTCGGTACGAAATGCTGTGACATTGATCTCATAAGCATCCATTTGATATTTAGCGCCAATTTCAAAACCCAATGCTGTTTCATCGTCATACTCAGCCAAAGGGATACCGTCGGGACCTTCATCAATCAAAACGCTGAATCCGTATCCACCAGCCTTTGCACTCTCACTCACCTTGCCATAAACCATAAGTTCATCAGAGGCATCCCACTGAACAGCAAGCTCTGGCATAACATTGACAGAGCTTCGACCATCCTCATAATTTGGTGCTCCAAAACAGAAAAAGGAGCTGGAATATTGCTCAAGCGTGGCCTGCGGAAGAAGTGCCGAATCCAAAGTAGTACAGCCACTATCGCCACGATAATAATCAGTTTCAGCGTCAACCCAACGCAACCCACCCGTGAGTTTAAGAATGTCAGAAATATTCCATGTCAAAACACCAAAAGCTGACATTGAGGTACTGTCTGCTCCCATCTCACCACTCAAATAAGCCATCGGAGCATCAGGAGAAAAACCGAAGCCAAAAAAGGCATCGTATGCACCACCAACTACATTGGGCTGCCCATTAAACAACTTACTATCTTGATAATAAGCACCTGCAATCCACTCTATAGTTTCACCTGTAGGAGAAACCCAACGCACCTCAAAAGACGTTTGTTCATAGTCCTCTTGGTAGCCACTGACTATGTAGAACAATGGTCCAGTATCCCCATCCTGGGCCATATTGGATTCCATATCTGAATACCCAAGCAAGGCTGTCAAGGTAGCGTCACCAAATGCTTTCTCAAAAGTTAACGAGACATTCATAGACTCTTGGTCGATACCTGCATCATCTCGACCAAGCTCACCCGACGCGAACATCATAGGGTAACCGACGTTATCCTCCCAATTATTTTTGTGGTCGAGCTGATATTCAAAATTGCCGTTATAACCACCAAATAGTGTAGGTGACATTTCTTCACCAGGATTACCATCAGCTTTGAAATCTGCATAATCGGCTTTAAGAGTTATAGCTGTGTCTTCAGAGGGCACCCATACGGCCGTACCTCGTAATACCGTTTCATCCGGCGCACCATAATCCTTGCCATTTTCAAAGGCATTTTCAGTCTGGCCTTTGTCATCTTTGCGGTACTTGCCAACAAGACGTAGGCCTAATTGATCATTAACACCGCCACCAATTATACCTTCCACAGTCACTCCGCTATACTCAAACTCATGCTTGGCCTTGATTGACGCTTCGAAATCATCGCCCGGCTGATTGCTGTTAGAAACAATGCTGACCGCACCAGCAGTCGAGTTCAAACCAAATAAAACAGCCTGTGGCCCACGCAATACTTCCGCACGATTGACGTCCAAAAATGGAGCTCGATACTGACGGGAGCGAGGCTTATAAATACCATCGATAAACATACCAACAGATTGGTCAAACCCACGTTCCGGCTGAGAACTCATACCACGCATAGAAACCACAGTACTCAAAAGACCGTCCCCCACCTGGAAGTTGGGGATCAATGATGCTAGCTGATCCAAATTATCAATACCCTTAGCCGACATGGTCTCACCTGTTACTGCCTGTATAGCCATGGGTATTTCTTTGGGAGTAGTTTCTCGCTTAGTTGCAGTAACTACGATTTCTTCTAGCTGTGTAGCAAAGACAGTACCTGCTTGTGCAAAAGCCAAGCCTAACGACGCGACTGCAAGCCTTTTATTAATTTTTAGATATTTAAACATTTTTTTAGCCTCCGAGAGATAAATCATAATGAACTTAATCACCACAACAAATTAGCAAAGCCGATCACATATAACTGGTCAAAAAAGGTTGTCCTCTCAGTCATTTATAATCCTAGGTTGCCTAATAAAGATATGCAATTTAGAAAAATGCTTTTTATTCTTGGAGGGATTTTCAGCTACTAATCTAAAGAAAGTTTGCAGCCAGAATTGGAGTTTTCTTTAACACTAAATATTGAGCGGGTCATTAGACAAGGCAACAGATATAGCCTCTCTTGCCAATAGACGAGTCGAATCTAAGCATGGTAACGGGGAGTTTTTATCGTTTAGCAACAGGGGGAGTTCAGTACATCCAAGAATAACACCATCACATCCTTGATCCTTGTATTTCTGAATAACCTGCTGAAAATATAAAACGGAGCGCTCCTCTATACGGCCAGTGAACAGTTCATCCCATATAAGTTTATCGATTTGTAGCATTTCTTCTTCATTAGGGGTAACGTATTTGAGGCCCTCTATATTCAGCACGCGCCTGTAAATAGAACCTTTCATAGTTGAACTTGCGCCTAAAATAAGAAGTTTCTCCATGCCTCGCGCTTTAGCTGCTTTCACCGTGACTTCACATATATGCACACAGGGCAGGGATAGCCGATCACGCAGCAGATCAATACTATGGTGCATCGCATTGTCAGAGCAAATTATGAAATCTGCCCCAATCATCTTAAGCTTATTCACTGAGTCGGCTAATACCGTTCCCGCCGAAAGCCAATTTATATTGTTGTCATCAACAAAATGTTTCATGTAGTTTTCGAGAGGAGCTGTATGCAACGTTGTCTCCGGATGACGAAAGCTACCTAATATTTCAGCAGCTTCCTGACAAATAGTCGCATAACATAGCGCAGCCCCCTCTGAGCTAGTACCAACTATTCCGATATGCTTCATAAGATTTTCTTCCCATTTTTTAACCAGTATACTGTAGCAACTCTTGGGCAATAATTATCTTACGTATCTGAACGGTTCCACCCCCAATTGTCATTAAGCGAGCCCCACGGAACAAATAATTGATTTCTGACTCGGTAATGTAACCGTAACCACCCCAAATCTGCATTGCCTTGTCAGTCACATCTTTTACCCCTTCACCACAGTGCAAAAAAGTTGCTGCAGAAACCTTATGTGCCTCACCACGACCGCCACCACCCTGCTCCAAATCATTACAAAAAGACGCCCCTCGATAACACATTAATCTCATAGACTCGACGGTAGTATACATACTAGCGAGCATATCCTGCACCATCTGAAAGGTAGCGATCGGCTTCCCAAACTGCACGCGATCCTTTGCATACTCCAGCGACAGCTCTAACGCACGCTCTGCCATACCCAAGCATTGAAACGAGCAGAGAATACGTTCCAAATCTAGGCCGCTCATCATTACTGCGATTCCATTATCTTCCTCACCTATTAAATTTGCTACCGGTACTTCACATTCATCAAACACCACCTCTCCCGTGTGCTGGCCTCTCCAGCCCATTTTTGGCAGATTCTGCGCTACGGAAAATCCAGGAGCATTAGCATCGACAATAAAGGCCGAAACACCATGAGCGCCTCTTTCCTTAGCGGTTTTAGCATATGCCAACACCACATCTGCAAACGGCCCATTGGAACAAAAAATCTTAGTGCCATTAAGAATGTATTTATCACCCTCACGACGCGCCGTGGTGGCCATACTGCCAATCGCATCCGACCCAGCGCCGGGCTCAGTCATCCCCAGCGCTCCTACCTTTGTGCCAGCAATCATATCCGGGATATAAGCGGCACTGGCACTCGGACTCGCATTGCGTAAAATGTTATTCAGGCACAGGTTATCGTGAGCACCGACAATCGCTCCAATACTGTGATTCCATCGGTGGAAAGCTTGAGTTACCAGACACTGAGACATAAAGTCCATCCCCGCTCCGCCCTGTTTCTCCGGCACGGTGATGCCCAGCCAACCATCACTACCCAATTTCGGCATCATGTGCTCTGGATACCAGTCTTCAGCGTCCATTTTTTGCCAAAGCGGATGTAATATTTCCCGAGCATAACGATCCGCGGCATCCAATACACTGCGGTAATCAGAGTTCAAAACAAAACTGTTATCGGTCATCATAATAGTCCTTCAGTTAATCTGTTCGTGATTTTTTAGCTGCATGGAATCTGACATGCCACGCCTCGGTGCCATTACAATTATCGATCCCTCGATTGATGTTAGCAGCCGAAGCGAAAATAAAACCGGTCTTTATAGGTAACTTGCCTTGTCCTACTATTTTAGTTAGCGACCCTACTAGCTGCGACATGACAGTAAAACGGACAGGAAATGACCAGATATAATCGAGCCAACATTCTAGAATTTGGCCCAAGAAAATGTTGCAAAGCAATGGAGAAAAAAATTTATCTGCTCTGATCAAGAAATACGGATTCTCTGGATTATTTCAAAAACAATCATGGGAACTGGTTCTTGAAAATAGGAGTCGTTACGAAATCAAACTTTAGATTCTGCTTTATAATACATACTTCTAACTAACAACCGACGGAAATAATTAAATGTCAATAATCGAGCGTAAGATGGCCGAAATGGGGCTGTCATTACCTAGCCCAATTCAGATCCCAGAGGGCGTAGAGCATCCCCTGTTATTGGTTAAAGTTAGCGGTAATCATGTCTACGTATCTGGCCACATCGCGCAAAATGCTGATGGCACTATGGCTATGCCCCTAGGTAAGGTGGGATTTGACTTAACTCTGGATCAGGGAAAAGAGGCCGCTAGACTGACGGCACTTTCTATTCTCGGTAGTCTGAAACGCGAGCTAGGTGATCTCGATCGTATAGAGAGCTGGCTAAAAGTATTTGGTATGGTAAATTCTGCTCAAGGGTTTACCGATCAAACAGCAGTTATCAATGGGTTTTCTTCGTTGATACTAGAGATATTTGGTGAAGAGCGTGGGTTGGCAACAAGATCTGCAGTAGGCATGGCCGAACTACCGTTCAATGTTCCAGTCGAAATTGAAGCGGAGCTGAAGCTTTATGACTTGAAGCTATGAAATCATAACCTGTCAGCGCAACTATTCTGTAAAGCCTACAGACTCCTTGTTATGCGCATTTACTACTAACCATCAGCCATTACTAAAACTGGGAGTATAAAATGATTAAGCCCACATGGGGGAAATGGGGCAGCTGGGAGGAAACTCAAGCCTGTCTAGGCAATAAAATTGGTAATAGCTTTGGTGCTGATGCAGTTGAAAAAGGTAGTATTCGTCGCTGGCTAGAACCTAAGGAGTTTGACTGCCCGATTCATACTGACAATGAGGCAGCCAAGGATGCAGGGTACTCTGGCATTGTTGCGCCCGCGACCATGGTAATGACCTATGCCATCGCCCCTTACTGGAAGCCTGGTGATGGCCATCAAAAATTAGAGGACGAAGCCAAACAGATCAATATACCGGTCATCTTCGATGTACCTGCTCCCTGCACATTAAGTTTTGCCACCAATATGGACATAGAGTTTTCCGAAATTGATATGCATATCAATGACATGATCACCTGTACTAGCTTTTTGAAGGATATCACGCATAAAACCATGCGTATCGGAGAGGGTGCAATTCTCAAACAGCGAGATATCTATACCAATCAAAACGGCGATATCGTTGCCGTCGCTAGTTTGGATATTTTTCGCTTTGTTCCACCTGAGGATTCTGAAGAATGACAAAAATCACTGAAAAAAACTGGGCACAGCAACTTTATATTGAAGAGGTTTCAATACACATGGAACCGTCGCCAATCTCAATTCCGATCACACTTCAGCGACTGGTAATGGAGGCCGGTGCAAATCGTGATCTGTCACTGATGCATCATGATCGAGATATCGCAAAAGCTACTGGGTCACCCGACGCCTTTGCTAACACTTACTTTATTATGGGTATGTTTGAGCGCTTGCTGCGAGAGTGGATGGGATTGAGGGGACGATTAAGAAAAATTAATTCATTGCGCATGAAAACTTTCAACTGCCCAGGCGATATACTGACCTTCAGAGCGAAAGTTATGAGACTTGAAGAACACAATACTATCACTCTAGATCTTTGGGTTGAAAGCGAAAAGGGAACAACTGCTGCCGCGGAAGCTATAGTCCAACTACCCAAGCGGCTGAAATAAATTGGATCGGTGTTCTGGTTGTTATTTCTAGGGCAGTAAAAATCATAAGCTAATGCGACTCGTTGATTGCGATGCCTATTAAGCATTAAATATACCACCCACATGTTCTGCCAAAATTTTGATTCCTGAGTGTAAGCGCTTATTAGCTCAACCAAACCTGCAATGCGATAGTGGTTCCTTTCGTACTAGTAACCGTTAACTTACACTCAAAAAGCAATTTTTTATTTGCAGAATGCGCAAATCCTACAATTGTTAATTTTATCGGTACCGCGCAGAGTGGCTTACACGATGGCCAAGTGTAGTATGAGTATATGTGGTTGAAGAATTTAAACAGGAAGATCATCGCACTCAGATTTTATTACTTATCCATACAGGAAAAAATATGCTTCAAAACCAACCCGAGCTCTACCGCGGCCTGAACTACCCCTGGGGGGTAAAAGCCACCCCCGCTCCTGGTGAACCAATAAAAGTTGCGGACGGTGTGTATTGGGTACGCTTTCCCATGCCCATCTCTCTTGACCATATCAACCTATGGTTGCTTGAAGATGATGAAGGCTGGACGTTAGTCGATACCTGTCTTGACCTCGGCAATAGCAGAGAAATCTGGGAGAGAATCTTTACGGAATTTATGGGTGAAAAGCCTATTGTTAGGGTTATTTGTACTCACTTGCATCCCGACCATGTGGGTCTCGCAGGGTGGCTCACCGAACACTTTGGTTGCGAGCTTTGGATGTCGCGCGAAGAATTCCTAATGTGCAAGGCAATGACAGCAGATACGGGTCGCGAAGCACCCGATGTGGCCATTCGGCATTACCGCGCAGCGGGTTATAACGAAGAGCAACTGAAGCGTTACCGGGAAAAGTTCGGTAATTTCGGTCGCGCTATCTCCCCATTACCCGACAGTTTTCGCCGCCTACTGGACGGCGAAACAATTCGTATTAATGACCGCTACTGGCAGGTCATTATCGGCAGGGGACATTCGCCAGAACATGTATGCCTGTACTGTCCCGCCCTTAAGTTGCTTATTTCGGGCGATCAAGTACTACCCAAAATAACGCCCAATGTCAGTGTATTCCCCACTGAACCCGCAGGAGACCCACTGAAAGAGTGGTTGAGCGACAATGCGAAAATTCGCGACACCATTCCAGATGACGTCCTTGTATTACCAGCCCACGAGGCACCCTTCTGCGGCTTGCACGTGCGTCTCACTCAGGTAATCGAATCCCACGAACGCGACCTCGACAAACTTTTTGATCATCTAAAAGAACCACGAAGAGCCATCGACTGCTTTCCCGCTCTATTCAAGAGGGAAATTTCCGGCGATCTCATCGGACTGGCAACAGGAGAAACCCTCGCACACCTTAATTGCCTGTTAGGGAGGCGTAGAATCAAGCGCCGCCGCGATGAAAACGGAGTCGACTGGTACGAGCAAAAGCCAGAGGCCTCTCCGAAATAATAAGAGTTACCCTAGGGTCAGGAAGGCTTAATTCCACCTAGGCAATTTTTTTCAATAATCCCTGTATAAGTAGCCAATGGCGTTAGCCGCTGATATTGCAGTAAAAGCACTATTAACAAGTACGTTTGACCAGACATTGATGTGTGTTATGGATGAGGCGACTCGGGTGGTTTATCAAGGTGCTCTTGACCGTCATAGGTAAGCTGAATTTTTACAGAAAATTTTTCGCGATTTACTTACCGCTCAATATATCTACCCCACCACGGTCAGAAGGCCCACCTTCCCCCTTTTATCCATTTGGAACCTTGTTTTCGAATTTAGCTCTGGAACCTTGTATCGGCTTCGAACCTAAAAACCCTTCTATTACCAAAAAAACACTATATTTGGTGATCCTGGGTTGCGCTATCTACTATATAGGGTATTATAACAGTGGCGACAAAGGGAATTGATTGTCGTCCGAATTAATAATGAATAAGAATATCAAGCTAGACTATTAAATATTATATAACGATGGGCAAGTAAATTAGTGTGTAGGTATTACCTACGGCCCCCACATCGATAGCCACCACCTAGATAAGATTGGATCGCGTCTAGTCCCAACTGAGTCAAAATGACTCACTCCCTTTTTTGAGTAAAGAGGGGCCGTTTGCTCTGCAAAAAAAGGCAGACCAAATAATGGTACCTACAAACGAAAGTCCTATCTCTGTTTCAACAGAGTGTAACAACGTATCTGTATTCTTTTCATTACTTAACGCCCCAAACCATGATCACGACTGGCGAGCTATTGGGCCTAATGGCGTAACGTCTTTCCGAGGCAGCCTCGAAAACCATCGCATAAAGCTGAAATCCCTTAATGCGGCAGGTTATGACATATTTGTCACTATCAACGAGACTGACGGTAAAGACATCAAAGGCGCAAATATCACTCGAGTGCGGGCATTATTCGCGGACTTTGATGGATCGCCACTGAACAATCTTGATCGTATACCACTAAAACCAAGCTTTACGGTAAATACTAGCCCAGGCAAGCATCATGCTTATTGGTTAATAGATGACTGCCCTCTGGATCAGTTCAAACCGATGCAGCAGAAACTGGCTCAGATCTTAGATTCCGATCCCGCCGTTTGTGATTTAGGTCGGATTATGCGGGTCCCCGGCTTGTATCATCTAAAGGGCGATCCATTTATGGTCACTATTGACTGTCCTGATCAAGTGAATCGGTATTCATTTGCGGACATGAAGAATGCCATTTCTAGTTTAACTCCTGTAAATGAGATGACTGCTCGCTATTCACTGAAAATGGGCTGTGCCGAGGGTTCACGCAATACAGCTCTGACTAGTCTCGCAGGTCGACTGATCCATGATTGTCTGTCTGATACTGCGGCTA
>Ga0209833_1000625_pt1 | contig 25565 bp, 27 predicted proteins | sample COGITO_mtgs_1105_3_FD_184797 | JGI IMG/M metagenome (GOLD analysis project Ga0209833, IMG submission 184797) | Pelagic marine microbial communities from North Sea - COGITO_mtgs_110506 (SPAdes) (version 2) | ecosystem: Environmental > Aquatic > Marine > Epipelagic ... | reverse complement strand
TTCTAAAATAGTTTTTGAGGTGCAACCTTGAGCAGTCAGTTCATTAACCGCAATCATAAAGGTAGAGACCGACGTATTAAACGAGAAATTCTCGATATCTTCAGTGACTTTTTTAATGGTTTTATGAAGGGTTTTTAAATGGTCTTTTGATGGTTCTGCCTCTGTAACTTTAAGTCCGTCTTGACCAATATATAGTTTCCATAATTTTTTAAGAAAATTATGAACCCCTGTAATTCCAGAAGTGTTCCAAGGCTTGTATTGTTCTAGTGGCCCTAAAAACATTTCGTAAAGCCGTAAACTGTCCGCGCCGTAATCTGAAATAATATCATCGGGGTTTACGACATTGTATTTGGATTTAGACATTTTTTCGACTTCTCTTTTCACCTTAAAATGGCTCTCATTTTCAGATATAAATTCTGCATTCTTAAACTCTTCCCTCCAAGATTTGAATGCCGAAACATCTAACTCATCAGAGGCGTTTACAAAAGACACGTCGGCATGAATTTTATCGAAAATAATGGCATTACTTAAAAGACCATATTCATCTTTATTTTCAACAGTTGAAAAAATTGTTTTTACTTTATTTAAAATTGATTCACCTATTTCTCTTATTTCATTTGATAAATCTTCATTCAAGTCTAAAACTTTTTCTCCAATTTTATCTATTAGAGCCTTTGAAATATAAAGATTAGGATTGAAAAAAGGTTTTATTGAAACTTTAGGCTCGTTTTCTTTTACTAATTTTCCTCCTTGAGTCGCTACTAAAACTCTATAAACAAACGCACTGTTCCCCAGAATCATTCCCTGATTGATTAGTTTTTTGGCAAACTCATCTACAGGGACCACTCCTAAATCGAACAAGAATTTTTGCCAAAAGCGTGCATAGAGCAAATGCCCTGTGGCGTGCTCGCTCCCACCAATATATAAATCGACTTCTTTCCAGTAATTCAAGGCTTCAGGACTTGCAAATTCGTTAGGGTTATCTGCATCCATATACCTGTTAAAATACCAAGAACTCCCCGCCCATCCCGGCATGGTATTGAGCTCTAATGGAAATATGGTTTTGTGATCTATTTTATGATTTTCAACCACCGTATTTAGGGTGGTATCCCACGCCCAAACCTCGGCACGACCGAGTGGTGGCTCGCCTTCTTCGGTAGGTAAATATTTTTCAACTTCGGGTAAACAGATTGGCAAATGTTCTGCCGCAATCATTTGTGGCAACCCATTAATGTAATACACTGGAAAGGGTTCGCCCCAATACCGCTGTCTCGAAAAAACCGCATCGCGAAGGCGGTAATTGATTTTTCCTAAACCATGATTTTTTGCTTCTAAAGCTTCAATTGCTCGCTTAGACGCCTCTTTATATTCCAGACCATTTAAAAAATCGCTATTCGCAATAATGGTCGTTCCTTTATCTGTAAAAGCTTCGTTACTGATGTCGATGCCTTCAAAAATATTTGGAATTTCAATGTTAAAATGTTTTGCAAAATCATAATCCCGTTGATCCCCGCAAGGCACGGCCATCACAGCACCAGTTCCGTATCCTGCCAAAACATAATCTCCAATCCAAACCGGAACGGCTTTTTTTGTAAATGGATGCTCGGCATAGGCGCCCGTAAACACTCCCGAAATTGTTTTTACATCGGCCATCCGTTCGCGTTCACTGCGTTTTGCAGTGGCTAACACATAGGCATCGACCAGCGATTTTTGTGCAGGTGTTGTAATCTGATGAACCAATTCATGCTCGGGTGCAAGGGTCATAAAAGACACCCCAAAAATTGTATCTGGACGGGTTGTAAACACTTCAATCGTTGAATCATGATTTATTAAATCAAACACCACTGTTGCTCCCACGGATTTACCAATCCAGTTGCGCTGACTTTCTTTCAAAGCATCTGTCCAATCAATGGTGTCAAGTCCTTGCAAAAGCCGCTCGGCATAGGCAGAAATTCGCATGCTCCATTGGGTCATTTTCTTTCGAATCACCGGATATCCCCCACGTTCGGAAACACCATTAACAATCTCATCATTTGCTAACACGGTTCCTAGCTCAGGACACCAGTTTACTTCTGTTTCTGCTAAGTATGTGAGTCGGTATTGTAATAATAATTGCTGTTGACGATCACTCGGAAATGAATTCCATTCATCGGCAGAAAACACAGGTATTGCAGCATCACAAACCGCATCTACATTTGAATTACCTTCTTTGGAAAATACATCAACAAGAGTATCGATCGACTCGGCTTTATTTGAAGAATTGTTATACCAAGAATTAAATAATTGAATAAAAATCCATTGGGTCCATTTATAATAATCTGGTGACGAGGTGCGCACCTCACGCGACCAATCAAATGAAAAGCCCATTTGATCGAGTTGTCGTCGATAGGTTTTTATATTGGCCTCCGTTGTAATTGCTGGGTGTTGGCCCGTTTGAATGGCATACTGTTCTGCTGGTAACCCAAAACTATCATAGCCTTGCGGATGCAATACGTTAAACCCCTTATGACGTTTAAAGCGCGCATATATATCGGACGCAATATACCCTAACGGATGCCCGACATGGAGCCCTGCACCACTTGGGTAAGGAAACATATCCAAAACATAGTATTTAGGCTTGGTTGAATTATTTTCGGCTTTGAAGGTTTGTTGTTCTGCCCAGTATTTTTGCCATTTGGCTTCAATTTCATTGAAATTGTACATCATATTAACGTCATTAACAGGGGCAAATTTACGGTTTATTTAGCTAGAAAAAAACTAAGTTTCATGAAACAGCAGGACTCGGAACTGTTTATTTGTTTTGAGGGAAATACTAGCCATTTAAGTAAGTTTTTTTATACTTTTACAGTTGAAAGACATTTGCTATGAGTTCATCTTTTGAAAAACATCAAAAACGCCGCTTAATTTCGTCCTATTTTTCGGTCGTTATTAGCATTGCCCTAGTCCTTTTTTTATTGGGACTTTTAGGGTTATTAGTGCTCAATGCTAAGTCTGTTTCGGACAATTTTAAAGAACAGGTCGTTCTTACAATTTACTTAGAAGATACTTCAAAAGAAGTTGAAATCAAGCAGCTTGAAAAAAGCTTAGCGTTCTCAGATTATGTAAAACATACCAAATTTATTTCTAAAGAATCCGCTGCCGACTTCATGAAACTCGAATATGGCGAAGACTTTTTAAATGATGTTGGCTATAACCCTTTAAAAAACTCAATTGAAGTGAACCTCAAAGCCGAATATGTCACCGCGAGACGCCTCGATAGTATTTCCGAAAGTACCCTGAAAAAAAACTTTGTAGAAGATATTAAATACGACAAAGATTTGGTCTCACTAATGAATAGCAATGTCAAACGCCTCAGCTTATGGGTTTTAATTATTAGTGGGATTTTTACGGCTATTGCGGTGCTTTTAATAAACAGCTCCATCCGATTGGCGGTTCATTCAAAGCGTTTTACAATTAAGACGATGCAAATGGTAGGCGCGACCAAAAAATTCATTCGCAGGCCTTTTATTTGGCGTAGTATTCGACTTGGAATTATCGGATCGCTAATAGCGATCGCAGGCATCGCTGTTGTATTGTATTATATAGATAAATCGTTTCCCGAATTTGAATTGACTCAAAACCAACTCTCAATTGGAATCTTGTTTGCTGCTGTTTTTATGGTAGGGGTTTTCATTACTTGGTGGAGTACATTTTTTGCAACTCAACGCTTTTTAAACCTAAAAACAGATCAACTTTATTGATATTTAGACCCAATCACTACACTAATTTAAAACATACTTAAATTTTATTAAAACTTTTATATTCAAGAAATTTAATTAATTATGGGAGAACAAAAACGAAAAGAAAACACGAAGTCCAATTTTATTTTTGAAAGACAAAACTACAAATGGATGTTTATTGGCTTAGGACTCATAGCCTTAGGCTTTATCTTGATGGCAGGCGGAGGTTCTGACGATCCAAATGTATTTAATCCAGAAATATTTAATATCCAAAGAATCCGAGTTGCCCCTACCCTTATTTTGATTGGGTTTGGAATTCAGATTTATGCGATCCTTAAAAATTTTAAAAAATAAATGGATTTTTTTGATAGCATTTTACTCGGTATCATCCAAGGACTAACCGAGTTTTTACCGGTGTCTTCTAGTGGTCATTTAGAAATTGGAAAAGCCTTACTTGGCGATGATTCCATCCCTGAAGACAGCTTGATTTTTACAGTGGTACTTCACTTTGCAACCGCATTAAGCACCCTTGTTATCTTTAGAAAAGATATCGCTTCAATACTTACTTCATTTTTCAAATTCAAATGGAATGATGAGACTCAGTTTATTGTTAAAATAATGATCTCAATGCTGCCTGCTGGGTTTGTAGGGATTTTTTTTGAGGAAGAGTTAGAAGCCCTTTTTGGCAATAATATTTTACTTGTTGGCGCCATGCTGGTTGTCACTGCTTTATTATTGTTTTTGGCAGATCGAGCTAAAAAAACCACAAAAAAAGTGAGTTTTTGGGATGCACTCATTATAGGCTTTGCACAAGCAATTGCGATGCTGCCTGGTATTTCACGCTCAGGTGCCAGCATTTCTACTTCTGTAATATTGGGGAACGACAAATCAAAAGCAGCACGCTTTTCATTTCTAATGGTGATCCCGTTAATTTTTGGAAAAATTGCTAAAGATATTCTTAGTGGCGATTTGAGTTATCATACTGATAATTTTAGCAGTTTATCTGCGGGGTTTTTAGCCGCTTTTATCGCTGGACTTTTTGCCTGTACCTTAATGATTCGTTTGGTTAAAAACAGTCAATTAAAATATTTTGCATATTACTGTTTAACCGTAGGTGTTTTTGTCATCATCACAACACTTTAATCCAAAATGAAAACGGCTCAAGATTATTTAGACGGACAGCTTTTGTTGATTGATAAACCTCTGGAATGGACCTCGTTTCAAGTGGTGAATAAACTACGTTGGCACATTCGTCAAGCCTTTAATTTGAAAAAAATAAAAGTGGGTCATGCCGGGACTTTAGACCCTTTAGCGACGGGGCTTTTGGTGATTTGTACGGGCAAAATGACCAAACAAATCGACACCTTTCAAGGACAAGTTAAAACCTATACGGGTACATTTATTTTGGGCAGTACTACTCCTTCTTATGACTTAGAAACCGAAATCGATAAAACATACCCAACGGCACATATTACTCCTGAATTGATTCATCAAACGACTGAGAAATTTACTGGAGAGATTGATCAATTTCCACCCGTATTTTCTGCGTTAAAAAAAGAAGGGAAACGCTTGTACGAATTTGCACGTGCTGGGGAGGCCGTTAAAATTGACTCTAGAAAAGTTATCATTAATGCGTTTAAAATTACAAAAATAGAAGGTTTATCCGTTGACTTTAGCATCACTTGTAGCAAAGGCACTTATATTCGATCATTAGCCTATGACTTTGGAAAAGCATTGGACACTGGGGCGCATCTATCCGCACTTCGACGTACAAAAATTGGCGAATTTTCTGTTGAAGATGCCATTTCAATCGACGAATTTATATCAAAATTAAATTAATGATCGTTTTAAAATTTAAAAAAAACAAACGGATGAAAATTTTCGTATCCCTTGTTCTTTTACTAACATGTCTTAATTTATCCTCTCAAGAATCTACTGAAAAATTTGGCTTATTTTATAAGCTTGGATTTGCAACAACCCTTACTATAAATGAAGACAATGTTGTTGGAGCCGATGACGACGGTGAGCCGTTTTTTAGATTTAATGCCTTTTTCTTAAACAATACATTTGGATATAAATTTGACCCCAGAAGCTCCATCGGCGTTAACCTAGAGTACGATTGGCATTCAGAATCGGGTTTAATGTTTATGCCTTTACATTTGAGTTTCCGATACAACGTGGTTCAAAAGGACGAAAATATATTTTTAAGATCTAGTTACGGGCGACTTTTAGGGGTAGGTCACAACTTTGAAACTGGTTCTCTTTATAAGCTTGGATTGGGCGTTGAAGTCCTTGACGATCAACAAAAAAACTCTACATTGATTGGCATTGAATTCACAGAAAAAAGCTTTGGATATAGAGAACAAGAAAAATTAATTAGTTTTTCCTTCTTTTTAGAAATGAGTTTTTTATAACTTGAGGGCATGGAGCAAACAAAACAACGTTGTGGATGGTGTGTGGGAGACCCTCTTTACGAGGCCTACCATGATCTGGAATGGGGGGTTCCAGTGTACGATGATCAGACGTTATTTGAGTTTTTAATTTTAGAAACGTTTCAAGCTGGACTGAGTTGGGTCACAATTTTAAGGAAGCGCGAAAATTTTAGAAATGCCTTTGAGGGTTTTGATTATACAAAAATTGCGAATTATGATGCTACAAAATTTGATTCGTTACTTATTGACAAAGGGATCATTCGAAACAAATTAAAAATCAAAGCAGCAATTACAAATGCGCAAGCTTTTCTTGAAGTACAAAAAGAATTTGGAAGTTTTAGCAATTATATTTGGGCGTTTGTGAACGGAAAACCCATAAAAAATGCGGTCAAAAATTATAAAAACGCCCCTCCAAATACGCCATTAAGCGATCAAATAAGTAAAAACCTGAAAGGTCGTGGGTTTAAATTTGTAGGCAGCACAGTCGTGTATGCACACATGCAGGCTACTGGAATGGTGAACGACCATGAAATCCAGTGTTTTAGATATGATGAAGTTTAATCTTTGTAAGGGACTATCTCCAATAGCTTCTCAATAACTTCTACGCGTGCTCTACTTTTTTTATTAGCTCTAATAATTATCCAAGGGGCTATTTCAGTATTCGTTTTATCAAACATTTTAGTTTTATACTCCGTATAGTCGTCCCAAAGGTCTAGAGCTATTTCATCTACCTTACTGAATTTCCATTTTTTAACAGGGCTCGATTTGATATCTTCAAAACGTCTGGATTGTTCATCTTTAGAAATAGAGAAATAAAACTTCACGATTCGAACGCCCGAATCAATGATCATTTTTTCGAACTCATTTACCTGATTCATAAAAACATCATACTCTTCTTTTGTACAAAATCCATTGACAGGTTCCACTACAGCACGATTATACCAACTACGATCAAAAAACGTAATTTGACCATTTCGAGGTAAGTTTTTCACATAACGCTGAAAATACCATTGGTTTTTTTCTTCATCTGTGGGTTTTGGAAGTGCAACGACATTTAATTCCCTTGGATTTAAGTGTTGGGTCACACGCCGAATTGCGCCGCCTTTCCCAGCAGCATCGCGGCCTTCGAAAATTATAATTAACTTCTCGCCGTTGGCCTCCACCCATTGTTGGAGCTTAATCAATTCTTCTTGTAAACGTTTTAATTTTGATTCGTGATTTAAAATCCGTAACGCTTTTGAAACCGTCATATCCTTGTTACTTAGCAACAATTGAAGACCGCGTTTACTTTTAAGATTTTTTAAATTTTTAGATGTAAGTTCTTCCATAATTAATCGATTTGATTGATCATTCTATGATACCGTTGAACAACATTGGGGTCTGGAAGAACCGTTGTCTTAGAACTTCCTTTTCGGTCGTAATCGAAACGCGACAAAACGTGGCGGATACTCTCTAAACGCGCTTGCTTTTTACTGTTTGTTTTAATGATAATCCAAGGACTAAAAGAGTTGTGAGTTTGACTAAACATCTGCTCTTTATAAAAGGTGTATTTATCCCATCTTTTTTGTCCTTCTTTATCTACAGGACTGAATTTCCATTGCTTTAGCGGGTTTTTTAATCTAGAATTGAAGCGTTTTTTTTGTTCATCTTTTGAAATTGAAAACCAAAACTTGATAATGACCACACCATCCTCATAAAGCATATGTTCAAACTCAGGAACTTGAACCATAAACTTATTATATGCATCGTCCGTACAAAAATCCATGACGGGCTCCACAACCGCCCGATTATACCAACTTCGATCAAAAAATACAAGTTCGCCTGGCTCTGGTAATTCTTTGATATAGCGCCTAAAATACCATTGCCCTTTTTCGATTTCCGTGGGCTTTGGGAGTGCTACCACACGCATAGAACGTGGATTTAGATGTTCGGTAAAGCGTCGAATTGCACCTCCTTTACCAGCAGCATCTCGTCCTTCAAAAAGTACACAGACACGCATTTTATGTTTGGCAGTCCATTGTTGTAAATCAACCAATTCGGCTTGAAGTTTTAAAAGTTCAGACTCATATTCGATTGTATCAATAAGTGACTCAAAATTTTTATTAGAAATTTTAGATTTTATCACTTTTTTAAACGATTCTATTGTAGAATATGATTGGAAATCTTCTTTGGTGAGCATAGGCGATATTTTTACTATAAATTATATGTATTCAATTAGTGTTTTAGTTCTTGTAATACTTCCATAAAACTCGATCTTGAAATATGTTCTGCCCCTAAACTTTCTAAATAATCGGTATGCACCTGACAGTCGACTAGTTTGTAGTTTGAGTTTTGAATAAAACTAGTAAAGCCAACTTTACTTGCATTACTTACATAGCTAAACATACTTTCACCACAAAATATTGTGCCTTCGAGCTCGATTCCATATAAGCCTCCTACCAATTTATTGTTTTGCCACACCTCCACTGATTTCGCAAACCCTCTTCGATGTAATTCGCAATACGCCTCAATCATACTCGGAGTGATCCATGTGCCAGATTGAGCGACTCTTTTGATATTGGCACAGGCTTCAATAACATCTCTAAAGTTTTGATTTACTGTAACTTCAAAGGCTTGATTTCTCAAAATCTGTTTGGTGCTTTTGGAAACCTTTAATTTATTGGGATATAATACAAAACGAGGGTCTGGCGCCCACCATAACAACGGTTGTTCTGATTCATACCAAGGAAAGATTCCATTTTGATATGCATATAAAACCCGCTCTGGTGATAAATTACCACCAACTGCCAAAAGTCCTTCTGGATTTGCTTCAGTTAGTGGTGGAAACTCAATGGTTTTGCTTAGCCACCGCATTCTTATTATATTGAAGCGTCTATTGTTTTAACTTTGATTAAAACGGTAAATCATTCGGTTCATCGGCTGTTAAATCTGTTGCTGGCTCAAAAGCTTGTGCGGGTGCTACTGGAGCAGCATTTGCAGGGGCCTGAGCTTGTTGTAAATTCTCAATTCTCCAACCTTGAATCGCATTAAAATATTTAGCTTCTCCTTGTGGATTAATCCACTCTCTTCCGCGTAAATTAATTCCTACTTTGATCTGTTGTCCAACTTGAAAGTTGTTTAATAAATCTGTTTTGTCTTGAACAAATTCCACTAAAACGTGTTGTGGATATTGTTCGTCTGTCGTGACCACCAATTCGCGTTTTCTAAATCCATTTGAACCAATAGATTGCGTTTCGCCAATAAGTTTAATTTTTCCTTGTACTTCCATTTTTGTTAATTCAATTTTATTTTTAATAATGACAATTAATGTAATGCTTTTTATAAATATATACAAATTTAACAAATTAAGAGCCCAACTAAAAGGAGAAAGCAATAATATAAATCAATAAATTAAACATAAATACATTATATTTAAAATTGAAAAAAATAAACCAATGAAAAATTATTCAAAACAACATTTTCTACGTTGGGTAGCGACTGTCATTTCATTCTTGATTATTTCATTGATTTTATGGAACACCTATCGCTTTTTTCAAAAATTCAAAGAAGAAGAACGCATAAAAATGGAGAACTTTTCTCTGGCACAAATGGAGCTTGGAAAAATGATTGACCTTAAGGGAGATGTTAGTGATTTCCCTTTGAAGATCATTCAAAGCAACACCTCAACTCCAATGATTATTGAAGATTCTGAGGGAAAATTTCAATCTAAAAACATCAAAAAACGCACTCAAAACAATCAGGAATATCTTAAAAAATTGACTCTTAAATTTAGTCAAGAAAACACACCTATTAAAGTCATTTATGAAGGGCAAGTTTTGTCGACTATGTACTATGGTAATTCAGATTTATTAAACAAACTCAAGTATTATCCTTTGGCACTTGTCGTGATCATTTTATTATTTAGCGCCGTGGTCTATTTTTTCTATAAAAGTTCTCGGATAGCGTCTCAAAACAAGCTTTGGACCGGGATGGCAAAGGAAACTGCACACCAAATTGGAACACCACTTTCCTCGCTTATTGGGTGGACTGAACTCTTAAAAACAGAATCTGTTAACCCTAATTATATTTCTGAGATTGAAAAAGATATTCAACGCCTAGAAATCATTACCGAGCGCTTTAGTAAGATTGGCTCCGTCCCGTTACTAAAGACCACCAATATCGTAGCAGCTACCAAAGACTCTTTTGACTATTTAGAAGCTCGAAGCAGTCAATTAATTACATTTAAAATGAATGCGCCAGAAGAACACCTTTTGGCAGCCCTGAATCCAGAACTGTTTAGCTGGGCTATAGAAAATTTAGTCAAAAATGGAATCGATGCTATGAAAGGCGAGGGGCATATTGAACTATCTATAGACGCTTCAGATTCGTTTATTTTAATTGACGTTCGAGATACAGGAAAAGGGCTTTCAAAAAAGCTATTTAACAGAATTTTTGAAACTGGATTTACCTCTAAAAAACGTGGTTGGGGGTTAGGACTCTCACTTACCAAAAGAATTATTGAAGAATATCACAAAGGCAAAATCAAAGTTCTTGAGTCTGAAATTGGCAAAGGCACGACGATTCAAATGCGCATAAAACGACTATAAGAACGAACTGATTTTGCGAGCGATGGCTTCAAAATCTTGTGGAAGCAGGGCTTCTTTTTTAATAAATTGAGCATCGTCCATAGCGTTTAGAGGAATTAAATGCACATGCACATGAGGTACTTCGAGACCAATAACGGTCATTCCAACACGTTTACAATCAATTGCTTTCTCAAGTGCAATGGCCACTGTTCGTGAAAACTCCATCAAAGCTAAATATGTCGCAGCATCTAAATCAAAAATCTTATTGACTTCTTTTTTGGGGATACAAAGCGTATGCCCTTTGGCATTGGGATTGACATCTAAAAATGCTAAAAAATCGTTCGTTTCCGCTACCTTATAACAGGGTATTTCTTTGTTAACTATTTTGGTAAAAATCGAAGGCATAGGGGGTTCTTATAAATATTAATTTATCTAGAAATATTCATGATTTCAAACTTAATAATCCCGCTAGGCACTTGTATTTCTGCAACATCTCCAACACTTTTACCTAGCAACCCTTTCCCAATTGGGGAATTTACCGAAATTTTTCCGGCAGCTAAATCCGCTTCACCATCAGCAACGAGGAGATAGTCTAGCTCCATCCCGTTGGACTGATTTTTTATTTTCACTTTGGACAACACCAACACTTTGGAAGCATCGAGTTGAGATTCGTCAATAAGACGGGCTCCTGCAAGGGTGTCTTCGAGTTTTGCAATCCGCATTTCAAGCATGCCTTGTGCTTCTTTAGCAGCATCGTATTCTGCGTTTTCACTTAAATCACCTTTGTCTCTGGCTTCTGCTATGGCGCGCGACGCTTTGATGCGCTCTACATCTTTGAGTTGTTTTAACTCATTTCTTAATTTTTTTAATCCTTCGGCCGTGTAGTAAGATACATTGCTCATAACTAATAATTTTTAAAGTCGTCGTTCATTTAGGTTTTGGATAGTTTAAAATAAATTTTAAAACTAAACACAAAAATCTCGTTTTCACGAGATTGCCTTACAAATATACAAAATATTTATCGTATTGTGATTTTTGTCGTAATTTGTGACGGAAAATAAAAAAAATCGACGTTACAAATATGATGTGTCAATCTAAAAAAATGAGACTTAAAAACTTAAAAATATACAGTATCCTAATCTTGATTTGCAGCGGGTGTTCCAAAAGTAATAATTCTGATTCGGCTTGTAATTTTTTGGTCAATATTAATGTCGTCACATCACTAAACCTTAATCTTTCGCAGTACAACCAGTTAACATTTCCTAACAATCCAGTTTATGTTCCTAACGCAGGTAATGGCGGGATTATCGTTAATAATACAGGCATCGGCTATGTTGCCTATGATGCTGCAGATCCAAATCATATTTTTAACGATTGTTCAATACTTTCCATTAGCGGTGTTGAGGGCGTTTGCGGGTGTTCCGACGCTAACACATACAGCTTAAGTACAGGCCAACCCTTAGGAGATGGGTCGTTACGCTGTGGACTCAAAGCTTATTTTGTAGAAAGTAGTGGGAATACACTATTTATATCTAACTAAAAAAAGCGCACCGAAGCACGCTTTTGATCATTCATCGATTTAATTTTTTAAAACTTTAAAGTCAATCCAACTAAGAAATTTCTGGTGGCTTGAGGGTAATACCCCGCACCTTCAATTGTTGTTAGTTGACCAGGAACTGACCAATCATCCTCATAAGTGTAGTAATAACCATTTGAGACGTATTCTTTATCAAAAATATTATTTATGAGCCCTGAAATTACTACCGATGTAAATACTGATTTCGGATTCCATTTATAAGACACATTGTAGTCATTCACAAAATAACTCTCAAGTCTTGAAGTCGCTGTATCGGTATTTCCCATGTACTGTTCCCCAACATATTTGGTTAAAAAACTCATTGTTAAATTCTGCAATGGTGAATAAATGATTGCATTTGAAGCCACAATTTCTGGAGAGAAAGAAATATTTGTAGTTCCAAAATCTTTTAAAACGCCATCCACTTGAGCAAAAGTTTGCATATTTTTATTAGAACTTAATGTCAAAGTGGGTTGCACCGTCAATTTATCTGAAGCAGTATACACAGCTTCAATCTCTAGACCAAGTCGATAGCTATCGCCACTGTTGGTTCTGACGGGTGCCCCTACGTCATCTAAAGCACCTGTTAAAATGAGTTGTTCATTATATTGCATATAATAAGTGTTGATATTTAGCATCAATGAGTTTTTATTGTAACGCCACCCCATTTCAAAATCATTTAACTGTTCTGCCTTGACGTCTGGATTGCTTTCAAAATCCCCACGACTTGGTTCTCTATTCGCTCTTGCGTAGGACGCATACAGATTGGAATAGGTTGCCAATTTGTAGGACACCCCTATTTTAGGATTGAAAAAACTGTAGGATTCATCAATTAACATGTTTACTAAATCGGAGGTTAATCCTGACGTTTTGTAACCCACATTTCTAAGTTGCAAATCTCCAAAAATATCAATTTTAGAATTCAAGGTATAGGTCGCTTTTGCAAATACGCTAAAGTCTGTTTTTTTTCCATTTCCAAAATAATATTGATCTCTAATGGATGCATACTCTGAAAATTGTCTAGCCCAAATCACTTCCCCAAAATGGTCGCCATCATAGGTGCTATATGACCCACCAAAGATAAGATCTAGCTTGGCCTCTCTGTAGTTTGCAGTCGCATTTAAAACATAATATTCATTATCGAGCCAGCGTCTTCTAATTAAATCGGTAACATCCGTTCCATAGGAATCAACTCCTGTTGCCTCTACGATTCCACCATAAGTCGCAACCGCATCATCCGATCGATATTGCTCAAAATAACCGCGTCCAAAAGTGTAATTCAATCCTAAATTCGTGGACCATTTTTGGTTAAATTTCTGATTCCAATGAAGTTGATAATGATCTTGTTTGTAATTGTCAATTTCATTTTCATAAGTATAGGGGTTTTGGCGACGGTTTTCATCAATTTGATCTTGAGTCAAGCCCTCCCAAGCCTGATACGTTTTTTCATGACCCCCAAAAACCAATGCTTTAATAAGCGTCCCATTTTTATTATAAGTCCCTTGTAAAAAATAGGATTTTAAATCTGAGAAAGCACGATCTACATAGCCGTCGGAATTAATTTGAGACAAACGCCCTGAAAGTTCAAAAACGTCATTGATTTTTCCAGTACTGAATTTAACGGTATGACGCCTCGTATTATAACTCCCAAAAGAATTTGAGATTTCAGCAGATGGCTTTTTTGAAGTGGCATCGGTCAGAATATTAATACTGGCTCCAAAAGCGCCAGAACCGTTTGTAGACGTCCCAACCCCTCTTTGGAGTTGTAAACTTTCTACCGAAGAAGTAAAGTCTGGTAAATTAACCCAAAAGGTGCCTAAGGATTCTGCATCCGTATATGGGATTCCATTAATCGTAATGTTTGTAGATAATGGACTGACCCCTCGAACTCTAATTCCAGTGTATCCAATACCAGCACCGGCATCACTTGTGGTCACAACCGAAGGTAAATAATTTAATAAAATGGGGAGGTCCTGGCCGAGATTTCGGGGTTCTAACTGTGCCTTCGTGACATTTGAATGGGTAATTGGTGCGTTTGGTTTTACTCGAACCGACTGTACCAAAACTTCTTCTAAGGTTTGTGTTTGAGTGGAATCAATTTTGACTTGATTTTGTTGCGCGCACATTGCAGAGGAAACAAGAAATAGCACACATGATAGCATAGATTTTTTCATACGATAAAAATAATATCGAATAAAAAGAGGTCATTATTCTTTATAAATTGGTTACTAAATTGATGAAGCAATTGCTTCGTTAAGACTTCAATTAAAATTATTTTTAATTGAAACTCACATCCCTAAACAGCATTACCTGTTCTAGGTTCAATGGGTATGATCTCAGCCGATATCGGCACCCCTTTTTTGAGAACAGTGCAAATATAGTTTAGATTTCAAAAATTGTAAAGATTTTTTTAAATTATTTTGCTTGATGCGTAAATTTCAAAAGATCATTAACCGTTTTAACAGGGTTGAATGTAATAATTGGAACCTCAACAAAAACCGTATTCCAATGCGCCATGCTACCATTCCATAAACCCGGTTGTTCTAATGTTTTTAGTTGTTTACCGTACTTTGATTTTTTGGTAATGAAATACGTTTTTGGATCTATGAATTGTTTTAAATCATAGGTTTCTCCTTTGTAGTTTTTAATACCACAAACAATATCGACCGGATTAAAATGCGTGGCATTCATCAAAATAGTTTTCTGACGACTTAATTTTAGATTCACCTGTGAAGCTTCAACTATTTGTAAAGATATTTCGCCATTCTCTGCTTTAACCCAAAACGGACCTCCTCCAGGTTCACCTTCGTTTTCTACCATCCCACAGACACGAATAGGACGATTTATTTTTGATTTCAAATAATCAATTTGATACTTATAAGCATATTTATTAAACTCGGAACTGACACAAATGTTTAATTTTTGTGTTAAAAAATCTACGATTTCAACAATTTGAACATCCGAAATTTCAGTAGACTCTAAGACTTTGGCGTATTTAAACACTTGACACTGAAGCTTTAAAAGTACGCCTGCGAGACCTTTTTTGTAGCTTGAGATACGCTCTAAAAACCTGTCAACCACTACATTATCTATGTTTTTAATAAAAATAATATTTGCATCGATTTGGTTCAGGTTTTTTATTAATGCGCCATGTCCAGAAGGTCTGAAAAATAGTTTATCATTTAACCTAAATGGCTGGTTTTTTAAATCTACCGCCAATACATTGGTATTGGATTCTTGACATGAAAAAGAAATTTTAAATTTGGTGTTCGTTTTCGACTCCACAATAGACTGAATAGCCGCCCATTTGGTTTTAAATTGTTCTAAATGGGCTTTTGAAACTGTAAAATGTAATTGGGCTTTACCGTTAACAGAAGCATATTTTGAAGCTTCAAATAAATGCTCTTCAAAAGCAGTGGAAGTATGATTTTGGTATTGATGAAAAGGCAAAAGACCTTTAGGAATATTCGAATAATTTAGATAATCCTCTTCTAAGATACTTTTTACAAACAGAAGTCTTTTTTGGTCCAAATTAAGTAGATCATAATCTGGCATCATTAGTTGCATTTTATCGACGACCTCGTCATGAAAAGGCAGCTTTTCGATCGTTACAAAAAACAGAAACAACTCTACAGACTTGTTTTTATTTATATACGAATTGATTGTTTCTTTTTGAGGATCATATTTAGACAAAAACTCCTGTAACAACTTAAACATACGAGAGGCTGCACCTGATGCGGGCGTAAACTTGACAACTTTAAGTGCATTTTTTTCATCATCATAATAGTTGATGAAATCGTTCCAATCGGACTCAGAAAGTTTCAGGATTCCATTTCCTATCTTAGCGGATGCACTCAAATTTATATAATTTGGGGACCCTTTGTACGTTTTAATTTGCTTCTTAATAGTCTCAAGGCTTAATCCTAAGCTTTGTATGTGTTCAAGATCTGAAGGAGTAAAATTCAAATTTGTGGGATTAAAAGTTGATTAATATGGTTAACAGCATTTTTTAAACGTTCTGTTTTAGAGCCACTCAAAATTACATAAGGAAGTTCTAAAGCGTTCAACGCACCTTCAAAGGCCGAAAACATTTTTTTTCGATCATTGGGCTTATCTCTTAAATCATCTGCTTCCCATGGAACGTCAATATCGCATAAAAAGTATAAATCATAGCTGTGTTTTTTGGCATAATGATCAATAACCGGGTCACAGTACCCATCATAATAGACTTCAGAATACACCTTCGTTTCCAAAAGATTGGTGTCACAGAACAATATTTCATCTGTTTTGAGAGCACCTTCATTTTCCAATCGCATTTGTCCTATCGCAATTGGCATCAAGTCTTTGGCTTCACAAGTTTTTTGCTCCTGATCCCATTTGTTTTGTAAGTACTCCCGTGCATATTCGGGGACCCAATCCGTGCCAAAATAGGCAGCTAAATCTTTTGACAGAGTCGTTTTACCTGTTGACTCGGGCCCAAATAATACTACTTTTATACAGCTAGAGGGCTGTTGCTTAAGCGCTTTTTCCATGCTAAAAATCCAAATATTGCTAAAATTGTAAACCCTAAATACTGTATACTCGTAAATGTAAATCCTTTATAAAAATATAATGGTACTGATATAACATCTGCAATGATCCAAAAGTACCAATTTTCTATCTTACGTTTGGCCATCAGCCACATTCCCACAAAAAACAAAGCTGTTGTGAAGGTATCTACATATGCAACCCAACTCGTCCACATATCAAAAATCTGATAAATAAGATACACTAATAGTAACGCTGCGCCAAAAATAACAACCAATGTAAACTGTTCTTTTTTAGTTGTTTTTGAAATTGGGGTTACATGGTCTCCATCTACTTTTCGAGTCCAAATGTACCAACCATACAAGCTCATTACAAAATAATAGCCGTTGATCATCATATCTCCAATTAGCTGCCATTTGAATAACAAATATACAAAAATAGACGTGCTAATAATTCCTGTTGGAAACACCAAAATATTATTCTGTTTAGAATACCAAACCGACGCAAAACCAAACGCTACCGCAACAATCTCTAGAAAAACATCCAAAGAGTCGTACGTGCTGTATTGTTCGAATAAAAAATTAAAAATTTGGTTCATTTAAAATTATATTACAAATTAGGCCCAACAATCGCACACCCAAAGCCTTCAAACTCCATGAAAATAGCTTTAAACTTTAACCGACTGTTGTTATGAATAATCCAAGCTGCTGTAGTATTGGACTCATTTCCAAAAGGCACTACCAAGAAATGCTTCTTAAAAACCATTCCGGGGGTGGCATATAATTTATAAAGAGATTCTTTTACACACCATATCCATGTTAGTTTTTGAATAAGTTTGGAGTCGTTTTCATTCAAGTATGAGGCTTCAAATCCTATAAATTTAGTCGCAATCTTAGTGATTTTATCACGTTGTTTTTCAATATCAATTCCCACTTGTTTTGAGCTGACAACTACTGCTGAAAAGTTGTAAGAGTGCGTAATAGAAATATGCTTACCATCTTTTAAATGAGGCTTTCCGAATAAATCATAAACCAGATCTTCGTCCGAATATCCGAATTCGGACAACAACATTCGAACACTCAAAAACCCTCGCTGGTGCAATTCACTTTTCATCCCGTTAACACGTTCCAAACTTTCAGACTTGAGTGTTATTTGCTTCGCAAAAAATTCCTTAGACTCAGAAATTTTCCAGATTTTAACAATAGTTTGTGAGTTTAAAACGAGTGATTTGTAAAGTGGCATTTAATTTTTAAAAAGTTAATAGTTATCTTTGCAGTGTTAAATTAAAAAACGAAAATACATTATTTTAGAAAATTATTTTCTAAAAACTGTGTTTAAAAACAATTCTATGAACGTAAAAACCACCCCCTACGTACCTTACAAAGTAAAAGACATGTCTCTTGCTGATTGGGGACGCAAAGAAATTGAACTTGCTGAAGCAGAAATGCCAGGCTTAATGAGTCTTCGTGAAGAATACAAAGACAGCCAACCGCTTAAGGGCGCTCGAATTGCTGGTTGTTTACACATGACCATACAAACCGCTGTTCTAATTGAAACTTTGGTTGCTCTAGGAGCGGATGTTACATGGAGTTCTTGTAATATATTTTCAACACAAGATCAAGCCGCAGCTGCAATCGCCGCCGCAGGAATCCCTGTGTACGCATGGAAAGGCTTAACTGAAGAAGAATTCGATTGGTGTATCGAACAAACCTTGTTTTTTGGGGAAGATCGCCAACCTTTAAATATGATATTAGATGACGGAGGTGATTTAACCAACCTAGTTTTTGACCACTATCCAGAATTAATGGCTGGAATTAATGGCCTTAGTGAAGAAACAACAACTGGCGTTCACCGTTTATATGAACGCATGAAAAACGGCACGTTATCTATGCCCGCAATCAATGTGAATGATTCGGTGACTAAAAGTAAATTTGATAACAAATACGGCTGTAAAGAAAGTGCTGTAGATGCAGTACGTCGTGCCACTGATATTATGCTCGCAGGAAAACGCGTTGTAGTTTGCGGCTATGGAGACGTTGGAAAAGGAACTGCTGCTTCTTTTCAAGGGGCTGGTAGTATTGTTACAGTAACTGAGGTAGATCCGATTTGTGCTTTACAAGCAGCGATGGATGGATTTGAAGTGAAAAAACTGGAGACTGTTTTACCAACTGCAGACATTGTTGTCACAGCTACGGGAAATAAAGATATCGTTCAGAGCAATCATTTTGAAGCAATGAAAGACAAAACCATTGTTTGTAATATTGGCCACTTCGATAATGAAATTGACATGACATGGCTCAATGACACACATGGCGATACTAAAGTTGAAATCAAAGCACAAGTCGATAAATATACCATTGACGGAAATGACATTATTGTTTTAGCCGAAGGCCGTTTAGTGAATTTAGGATGTGCTACTGGACACCCAAGTTTTGTGATGAGTAATTCTTTTACAAACCAAGTATTAGCTCAAATTGAACTATGGACCAATGGAGATGCCTACAACAACGAAGTTTATATGTTACCTAAACATTTAGATGAAAAAGTAGCCAAACTTCACCTTGCAAAAATTGGTGTTGAACTCACAGAACTCCGCAAGGATCAAGCGAGTTATATAGGGGTAGAAGTACAAGGCCCTTATAAGCCAGAGTATTACCGCTACTAAATAAATTATTTTTATATCTGAGCCAAAGTTTTTACTTTGGCTTTTTTTTGATTAAGATTCATCTAAAACCTAAAAAATGATGAAATTTATATGTGCTAAAAAAAAGGATCTATCCGAAATAATGCACATCATTGGGCAGGCTCAGGCGTACTTAGCTTCACAACATATTGAGCAATGGCAAAACGGGTATCCTAACGAATCAGCAATTTTAAAAGACATCAAGAATACCGAAAGTTATGTTGTGAAATCAGAAGATTCTAGCCTGTTAGCAACGGCCATGTTTACTACAAGAAATGAACCGACTTACAAACGTATCGAAGGGCAATGGCTTACCAAAAATAATGCAACGTACGGGGTCATTCATCGAATGGCTGTGAGTAATAAATTCAGAGGCAAGGGAATTGCAAAATTCATTTTTTTCCAGTGTGAACAAAACCTAAAACAAAACAATATTAAGTCCATGCGGATTGACACACACGAAGAAAATCTAGGAATGCAAGGGTTGCTCAAAAAGTTAGGATATCACTATTGTGGTGTCATTTATTTAGAGAACAACGACAAACGCTTGGCGTTTGAGAAATTAATCAGCTAATTGTATCACAAAAAAAAGCCTCGCAATGCAAGGCTTTTTTTTAAATTTCATTTGAAAACTTATGCTTCAAAGGGAACAATAGACACATATGATCTGTTGTTTTTCTTTTTTGCAAATTTCACAAGGCCGTCCACTTTAGCATGAAGGGTATGATCTTTTCCGGCATACACATTCTCACCTGGATTATGTGCAGTACCACGTTGTCTTACGATAATGTTGCCAGCAATAGCAGCTTGGCCACCAAAAATCTTTACGCCTAGACGTTTTGATTCTGATTCTCTACCATTTTTCGAACTTCCGACTCCTTTTTTATGTGCCATTTTATTTCGATTTTAATATGTTATAAATTCTAACTTAAAGCTGAAATTAAATCTGATTTTTTCATTGCTGAAATTCCAGAAATCCCTTTAGCTTTTGCTAATTCTTTTAATTGTGCAACTGTCATTGCAGTGAAATCCTGTGTAGCTTCTGCTTTTGGTGCAGCAACTTTTTTGGCCGTTGGCTTAGAAACTTCTTTCTTAGTCACTGGCTTGGCTTCCGCTTTTGGCGCAGCAGCTTTCGCTGGTGTTGCTTTTTTAGCGCCTGAAGCAACAATACTTTCAATTTGAATTTCAGTTAAAGATTGGCGGTGACCATTCTTAACTCTGTATCCTTTTCGTCGTTTCTTTTTGAATACGATCACTTTATCACCTTTAAGGTGCTTTAAGACTTTGGCTCCTACTTGAGCGCCGTCTATAGCTGGGGCGCCAACAGTAACTTTGCTGCCATCTGCTAAAAGAAGTACATTGTCAAAAGTGACTTTTTTTCCTTCTTCTGTTTGCAAACGGTTAACAAAGACTTTTTGGTCTTTTTCAACTTTGAATTGATGCCCTGCTATCTCTACAATTGCGTACATAGCGTAACGTTTTTAATTAGATTAGTTAATATAAATACTCCCTACCAAAAAAGTAAGGCGGGTGCAAATATAATTCTATTATCTTAACCTACAAATAAAATATTTCATTTAGATCTAAATTTTTATATTTAAGTTACAAATAATTGAGTCTAGTAAGTATAATGGTTTAATATCCTTCTTTAGTATTTCAAAGGCTTAAAAGTGAAATTTAAAAAAAATTAAAAAAAATTATGTTTTTGTTTTTTTAATTTTAAATTTGTGACACCTAAATCTATAATAAATTTACTTATGAAAACATCCTACATCATTTTCGCAATGCTCGGTACCAGCGTGGTATTCCCTCAAGAGTATTTAGAAAATCAACCCGAAAACCCCGAACCAGGGAAATGTTATGTCAAATGTGTTACTCCTGACGAATATCGAGAAGAAACTATTAAAGTAGAAAGCGTCCCTAGACATGAAGTTTTAGAAGTCGTACCAGCTGTTTACTAAACAGGAACTTATGATGTTGTTTTAAAACCAAGCTCAAAGCGATATGTAAACGTTCCTGCTGTATACAAAACAATTACAGACACTGTATGGCTCTAAGAACCCTACAACAAAATTAGCGTTAACAACCCTAGGTTTGAAGTAAACGAAAAAGAAGTAGAAGTCTTGGCTGAAAGTGAATCTTGGGTAGTGGTAAGAACGACCCAGATTGTCCTTCTATTAACCCTGACGATTGTCGCATATTTCATTACCGTAAAGACCCTGCGGTATATAGAAGTGTTCCAGTTAGAAAAATTTTATCGCCTGCATCGATTCAAAAAACAAGAATCAAAGGGAATTACAAATTAATAAAAAGAAAAGTTGAAGTTAGTCCAGCGACTACAAAAACAGTGACTATTCCTGCAGTTACGCAGACTGTTAGTCAAAAAGTATTAGTTTCTGATGAGACTACGAGAACAAAGACCGTTCCAGCAGAATTTGTTAATATTACAAAAAAAATATTGGTTAAAAAAGGCGGAATGAGCGCTTGGAGAGTCGTACCATGTACGATTCCTAAACGCGTTGGAGTGGTTCCTATTTATTATGCATCAGGAAGTGCTGCATTAACACCCGAATCAAAGCGACTTATTGATAAACATATCTGGTCAATTTTAAAAGAGGACTCCACTTCAATTGTAGAAATTGGCTCTCATACCGATTCTCAAGGAGATGTGAATTCTAATTTAAGATTATCCGAAAGAAGAGCAAAAGCAGTAGTTGACTATTTAGGAAGTAAAGGAGTTAGCTCAAAACGCTTGATTGCAGTAGGATACGGAGAATCCAACTTATTAAATGATTGTGATGATTCTAAAAAATGTTCAGATTCAGAACATCGAGAAAATAGAAGAACTGAATTTAAAGTATTCTAAAAAAAGCTCAACAATAATCCTATATATCGAAAAGTCTAAAACTAAACTGTTTTAGGCTTTTTTATTGGCCAAATAAATGCCACACAAAATCAATAGAGATGCAAAACCTTGATCTAATCCAAAAAGCTCTCCATCGAGCAGACCCCAAAGCAGTGCCACTAGTGGCATTAAATACGTTACAGAAGATGCAAATACAGGGCTTGAAATTTGGATTAAATTATTAAATATAATTTTGGCCATTACTGTGCCAAACAACGATAATATAGCAATGTATCCAATTGAAGAATAGATTGCTTCGTTTTCAAAAGTTTTTACATTAAAAAAATCTGATAAAATTAGAACGAGTAAAGCAGGGATTACAATCGCAGCAAAATTTCCTGTTGCTATGGCAATTGGCTTCACTTCCTGGAGGTAATGTTTAATAATGTTTACATTGAACCCATACATCAGGGTGGCTAAAATAACGAAACCTGCAAATAGATAATTTTGATCTGGGTTGAGCTCCATACTGTTAAAAATGAGCATCGAAGCCCCAATAAAACCAAGTAAAACTCCAAAAATTTGCGTTTTTGTAGAAACGATTTTAAAAACTGCCAGCCCTATTAAAATAGCATTCAAAGGCACTAACGCATTTAGGATACTCACAACGCCACTATCGACTTCAGTTTCTGCAAATGCAAACAAGAAACTGGGCAAGAAAGTCCCTAAAAAACCCGATAAAACTACCCATTTCCATTGATGAGACAGAATCGTTTTGAGAGATTTAAACCCAATGATAAAGATAAAGATTGAAGAAATAACTGTTCGTAAACTGCCCAGCTGCAATGGCGTTAAGCCGATTAACCCTTTTTTAATCAGAATGAAGGAGCTGCCCCATACAATAGCGAGGACAGAGAGATACATCCATTTTTTTTGCTCTTGGTTCATTAGATAGTATTATTATTTACAAAATTGGTTAATAAATTAGAATAACAACGAATTATTTTTACATTTGTTTAAATACCTAAACGAAACACTATGAAACATTTAAAAACAATCTTAGCCTCAGCATTCATTTTAGTGCTCCTTTTTTCTTGTAAAAATGAAGCAAAGGCTGAAATCAAAACAGTTGAAACAGCTACAGAAAAAGCCGAACATCAACTCGACCCTAATGCCATCTATTCTAAAGCAGAATTTGGAATTAAAGGAATGACCTGTGAAATGGGTTGTGCTAAAACCATTGAGAAAAAACTTGCAGCAATGGAAGGTGTAAAATCTGCAACCGTCGATTTTAAAAATGAAATGGCGATGATCGAATACGATGTTGCAAAAGTCAACCCAGTGAGCATCACAAAAACTGTTTCTTCAGTTGGAAAAACGTATTCTGTAGAAAACATGAAAACTGTTGAAGCATTTTCGAGCTTCAAAAAAGACTGTAAAAAAGACTGCAAAAAAGCCTGTTGTAAAGACAAAAATGCAGCTGATAAAAAAACCTGTGCCAACGATTGTAAAAAAGAATGCTGCGCTAAAAAAGCTTAATTCGAATTCATCAAATCTTCAATGTCTTCAATTTCAATAGGAATCTGTTGCATTAAATTTAAAGGTGGGCCATCGGCTTGAACGACCACATCGTCTTCCAGTCTAATGCCCATTTTTTCTTTAGGGATATAAATCCCTGGCTCGACAGTAAAAACCATTTGAGAGGTGACAGGCGTTTTGATCGCTCCTAAATCGTGGGTGTCTAATCCCATATGATGAGACGTCCCATGCATGAAATATTTTTTATAAGCAGGCCATTTTGGGTCCTCATTTTGGACATCGGCCTTATCGATTAACGCTAAATCTAAAAGTTCCGAGGTCATCATTTTACCAACTTCCTTATGGTATTCATCTAACAGAACCCCTGGAACAAGCAATTGAGTCGCTTCATTTTTGACATTTAAAACGGCTTGATATACCGCTTTTTGACGCGCAGTAAAGCGGCCATTAACAGGAATTGTGCGTGTCATATCACTGGAGTAGTTGGCGTATTCTGCAGCCACATCCATGAGTAACATATCGCCGTCCATGCACGCTTGATTGTTTTCTATGTAGTGTAACACACACGCATTATATCCCGATCCAATGATGGGTGTATACGCAAATCCTTTTGATCGATTTCTAAGAAATTCATGCGTGTATTCTGCCTCAATTTCGTATTCCATAACCCCGGGTTTCACAAATCCTAAGACTCTTTTAAACCCTTTTTCAGTAATGTCGCAAGCCGTTTGAATGAGAGCAATTTCTTCGGGTTCTTTCACCCCTCGAATCGATTCCATCATAGGAAAACTTGGTAAGATTTCATGTTTCGGATAGGTTGACTTTATCATCTTTAAAAAACGATCATCGCGAGTTTCCATTTCAACTGCTTGGCGATAATGATCATTGTTATTAAAATAAAATGTTTTGGCCTCTGACATCAATTTTGGAAAAATAGAATCAAATTCTTCCAGCCAACACACCGTTTGGATTCCCGATACAGCGGTTGCCTGAGACTTACTAAGTTTTGCGCCTTCCCAAACAGCGATATGATCATTGGTCTCTTTTACAAATAAGATTTCACGATGTGCTTTTTCACGAGCATCAGGAAAAACAACTAAAATACTTTCTTCTTGATCCACTCCACTTAAGTAAAAAATATTTCGATGTTGTTCAAAAGGGAGTGTACTGTCAGCTCCTGTAGAAAAAACGTCGTTAGAATTAAACACCGCAATAGTATTAGGCCTCATCAGTTGTGACAGCTTTGTTCTATTTTTAGTAAATAATTGTGAAGAAATCGGATGGTATTTCATAATCTTAATTTGTTTGAATCAAATTTAAAAAAAATATGATAATATGTGAGGTTTAAATCATTAAAATACTAACCACGAGAGAAGCTTATTTGAAACAAGTCTAAATAGTAAAATTATTCGCAATGTTATTGCCTAAAACGTTGTCGTGAAGTACCTTTGTGTGGTTAAAAAATATCATAAAATAATGAGTGGATTTTTAAGTTCTTCAATTGGAAAAAAGATAGCGATGGCGCTCTCTGCATTTTTCCTTATGTTTTTCATTTTACAGCATTTTGCGATCAATATTTTATCGGTCATCAACCCCGATACTTTTAACGAAGTCTCCCATTTTATGGGAACCAACCCGTTAGTGCAATTTGCGCTACAACCGGTGCTTATTTTTGGCGT
>Ga0209833_1000622_pt1 | contig 25658 bp, 34 predicted proteins | sample COGITO_mtgs_1105_3_FD_184797 | JGI IMG/M metagenome (GOLD analysis project Ga0209833, IMG submission 184797) | Pelagic marine microbial communities from North Sea - COGITO_mtgs_110506 (SPAdes) (version 2) | ecosystem: Environmental > Aquatic > Marine > Epipelagic ... | reverse complement strand
ATTCGGAATATTTCATGTAACTTAATTCATCAGAAATATAGTTGTCTATCTCATTTTCTGGGCAATCGACCTGGTTAAGAATATCACCGTCAGAATTGTAAATAATATATTTCATCGCTTAACCTCTACAGCTTCTAAAATTGCTCCAGCAGGAACCACCCAAGAAGTATTGGTTCCTGAACCAGACTTAACATATTTGGCCTCAAGGGTATAAGATCTAGCTGTAACGCTAGTCCTAGAATCAAGGTAAATCGGTGAAGCAGTATCTTGCGGGGTTCCATAATAGCTAAATACTGTTTGCGTTCCATAAATTGTCACTATAGGCTGCGTGATCAAAATAAATGTGCCAGCTTCAAATTCTGTCAATGTGTTGGCGCTTTCTCTAATTCTGATAAAAATATTGCCATAAGCATTATTTCCTCCTGGCTGGGCATCCCAGCTCAAATAAGACTTCAAACTAATAGGTTGAGCATTCCCATCAACAGACGCGGGGGTAAACGCAATACTGTTAATAGTTGTCCAAACTCCGTTATTCAAAGTGATATCGGATGTGCTTGTTGCGGTCCTGATTACATTAACTGCATTTCCCGCTATTTTTAGTGTATCAACAGCCAGGTTAGCTATTTTTGACGCATCAATAGAAAGGTTTTTAATGTTAGCATTTTCAATAACGGCATCATTTATCTGAGCAGAACTGGTAATAACACCAGCAGCAGCGATCAGGCCAGCAGTGATCGAATTAGCTGCAATCTTATCCGTGGTAATCGCGTCAGCAGCAATAGCATCAGCAGTGATTGCGTTAGCGGCAATAGCGTCAGCCCCAATAGCGCCAGCTTGAATAGCGCCAGCAGTAACCGCATCGGCGGCTATCTTTGCGCTAGTTATCGAGTCGGCAGCAATGCTTTCAGCAGTTACCGCATTAGCGGCAATCAGGTTAGCTGTAATCGCATCAGCAGCAATCGCGGCAGTAGATATGCTTCCAGCAGATATGGAATCAGCAGTTACAGCACCAGTCGCTATTTCATTTGACGTAATCGCGTCAGCGGCGATCTTAACTGTAGTGATAGAGTTGGCGGCTATTGAATCGGCTGTAACCGCATTGGCAGCTATAGCATCGGCTGTAACAGCATCGGCAGCTATATTTGTAGCTGTGACCGCATCAGCAGCAATCTTTCCTGCGGTTATCGCGGCAGCAGCTATCTCTGCGGCAGTAATGGCCCCAGCAGCGATCTTTGCGGTAGTTATAGCATCAGCAGCTATAGTTTCAGCAACAACGGCTCCCGCTTGTATCTTGGCACTGGTGATAGCATTTGCAGCGATGGTGTCTGATGTTATTGCTCCAGCGGCAATCTTTTCAGAAGTTATAGCGGCAGCATCTAGCTTTGCAGTTGTTACCGATCCAGCAGATAACTCAGACGCTGTGATAGCTCCAGCGGCAATGTCAGCAGCAACAATCGTATCAGCGGCTATCTTTCCACTAGTTATGGCGTTAGCGGCTATCTCATCAGCAGTAACGGCTCCTGCGGCTATCTTTCCAGTCGTAATTGCGGCTGCGGCTATCTCATCTGCGGTAATCGCACCGGCTGCAATTTTAGCAGTTGTAATTGATCCAGCCGCCAATGATTCAGTAACTACCGCCCCAGCTGCAATGTTATCTGCGGTAACCGCATCAGCAGCAAGCTCAGAGGTAGTAATGGCATTAGCTGCAATGTCTGCTGCCGTAATTGTATTGGCTGCTATCTTGGCAGACGTAATCGCATTCGCTGCTATTTCATCTGCTGTAATCGCTCCAGTGGCAATTTCGGATGCTGTAATAGTGTTAGCGGCTATTTCATCAGCAGTAACAGCTCCCGCTGCTATCTTGCCAGTTGTAATAGCTGCAGTTGCAATTTCATCTGCTGTAATCGCACCGGCTGCAATTTTGGCTGTAGTGATAGAATCTGCTGCTAGTGATTCAGTGACTACGGCTCCTGCTGCAATGTTATCTGCCGTAACCGCGTCAGCAGCAAGCTCAGAAGTGGTAATTGCATTGGCTGCAATATCTCCTGCGGTAATTGTATTGGCTGCGATTTTAGCTGAAGTAATTGCATTTGCAGCTATTTCATCAGCAGTGATAGCACCAGTGGCAATCTCAGCAGCGGTAATCGTGTTTGCTGCAATAGCGTCAGCAGTTACAGCATCAGCAGCTATTTTATCAGCCGTAATAGCATCGGCTGCAATTTTAGCGGAAGTAATGGCATTTGCTGCTATTTCGTTTGCAGTTACCGCGCCAGCCGATATTTTAGCACTGGTAATCGCATTGGCTATTATCTTGTCACTTGTTACAGAATTGGCCGAAAGCTCAGATGCGGTAATGGCATTAGCGGCAATCTTTGCAGTAGTAATTGCATCAGTCGCGATCTTAGTTGTAGTTATCGCGCTGGCCGCAATAATGTCTTCAGTAACAGCATCGTTAGCTATCTTGGCTGTCGTTACAGCATCAATACCAATTTTGGTTTCAGTGATGGCACCTGCTGCAATTACATCTCCCTGAATAGCGTCAACGGCTATTTTAGCGTTAGTTACTGCGTCAGCGGCTATCTTTGTTTCAGTTATGGCTCCGGCTGCTATAACATCAGCAGTAATTGCATCAGTGGCTATCTTCGCATTTGTTACGGCCCCAGCGGCAATCTTTAATTCATTAACCGCACCATCTAATAGTTTGTCAGAGGTTATTGCATTAGCTGCAATTACATCTCCCTGAATAGCGTCAACAGCTATTTTAGCGTTAGTTACAGCATCACTAGCAATCTTTGTTTCAGTGATTGCGCCTGCAGCTATTACGCTTGCAGTAATTGCGGCAGTGGCTATTTTTGCTGTAGTAACTGCATTTGATGCAATCTTTAAATTGCTTACAGCGCCATCAAGCAACTTATCAGAGGTTATTGCATTAGCGGCAATTACATCACCTTGAATAGCGTCAACGGCAATCTTCGCAGTAGTTACAGCATCATCGGCAAGTTTTAGTGAGGTTATAGCGCCAGCGGTAATAGCTTCGCTTGTAATCGCACCAGCTGCAATGACATCAGCAGTAATTGCATCGGCTGCTATCTTGGCATTAGTAACAGCATCATTTGCCAGTTTAAGCTCATCAATTGCGCCATCAAGTATCTTGGCTGCAGTAATCGCACCAGCTGCTATGACGTCACCTTGAATAGCATTAACAGCTATCTTGGCATTGGTTACAGCATTATTGGCTATCTGCAGGCTAGATACAGTCCCTTCCAGGTCAACAGTTGCAATCTTAGCGGTCCAAACCGTTCCAGTATAACGATACGTTTTATTGTCAGTTGTCAGAAATACCTGGCGCCCCTGAAAGTTACCAGTAGTCGGCAGTGATGTAACAATTTCAATTGGACGCAAATCACTGGGGAAGTTTGCAGAAGCCAAAGCCCCGTCAATATCAGCGGCAGGTATTTCAGAAGTCCATTCCGTTCCTGTATAACGGTAAATTTTATTATCAGTGGTCAAAAATACTAACTTAGGGCCAGTGTATCCGCTCGGGTTTGGCAAAGTAGTTACAATGCTAATCGGCTCAATACCGGCAGCAAATGATGCAGCGTCAACGGTTCCAGCCTCAATCGAAAAGATGTCATCAGTCCAAGATGATGTAGCAGAATCCCAGCGGTAAAGTTTATTTTCTGTCGTGTTATATTTGATCTGGCCGTCAAAGTCACCAGTTGCAGGCAGTGAGGAAACAGGCTCTATACCATATGCACCAGCTTCGCTAAATAAATTGTTGACCTCCTGACTAAAAGAATCCGTATCCACAAATAAGGTGGTTGCAGATGTAACCGATGATTCTCCAGATACGTTGCCGCTGTAATCAACTGATTTAAGCCAGTAATATTTTAAAACGTTATAGCCCAAGCCGGTGCGACTAAAATAATCTCCGCCAGCTATCGCAACCTTTGTTGCAGTTGCAAAGTTATTTACAGAGTTTTCCCATATTTCAACATGACTGTAATCTGGATCGGTTGGAGGTGCCCAACTAATTGTTATTTCTCTTAAGCTGCCAGTTGCGACGATTGAGTCAGGAATGGCAGGGGCATCTGTATCGCCTTCGGCAAGTCCCGAAATAGTAATAAAGTTACTCTTAACGCCAAAATCATTAACCGCCCTAATGCGAATATTATAATTTGCGCTCGGCGTAATCCCCTTAAGGATGTATTGCGTAGTAGTAACAAAAGTCGAATTGTAATCAGGCTCGTCTGTTTCAACCGGCTCATCAATGGAACCATAATCTAACAAAACAGATGCGGCAGCAGTTATCAGCCCATAATTCTCAGATTCTGTATATTCATCAGCTATACTTCCCAGATCAATGATTGCTGATCCGCGCTGATATTGCACCTCATACTGACTAACAAAAGAATCGGCGCTGCGAGTCCAGTTCAATCTTAAAGATGGCAGCAAGGTTCCGTCATCTGCTACTACAGTCGTAGAAACAACAGCCAAGTTTGTTGGGGGTGCGACACTAAATGGATTAGGTAAGTCAGTATCGGGGTATACTTTTTGCTCTGCCGATAAATCATAAGTGTAAATAGTCGAATCATATTCAAGCAATGACACATCACAAGTGCCATCATAATTTAGCAATATAGCTTCAACTTGAAATGGCTTTGCATTCCATCCTGGGGTTTCGTGCGTTACTGTTACTACGTCACCAACTGATAGCTGTAAAGCCTCGCTAGTGGCCTTAAATGACGTTCTAAGGGCATTCCTTGATCGCTTTAATATAACCCTAGCCAAATCCCTAGCCGCGTAGAAATTGGTTATTGTGTCCAGTGTTAATTCTTCAACCAATAACGTGCCGTTGTCTTCAGCAAGGAAATTAGATTCCTCGGTAGAACCTGCTTCCGGCCATACTGCCTGATCTGGTTGATAATCAACTACCGGGTTAGCAAACTTTACCAATACCCGGTTAAATTTGTTTTCTTTGGTTTCTCCTTTAATTGATATGCCGCCAACAATAGTTTCCTTATCAAAAGCAAAAACACTAGATCGGCTTTTATCAATTATTAGGCTGTAAAACCCTTGGTTGTATGGCAGGAATCCACGGCAGCCCATTAACATTTTTTCTATATTGGAAAATAACGTTTCGTCTGTTTGTAATACCGCATTGCATTCAAATATCTTGCCACTTCCACCGCCAGGATAGAAAGTAACCGATTCATCACAATCATTGGCGGCAGCGATAAAAGCAGTATCATCAATTGCCGATAAAGGCACGCCTTTGCCGTATCTATTGTTTGTCAGATAGTCTCTGATACATAACGCTGGGTTATTGCTATAAACAGTATTAGTGCTGCGGGGATCATAAACTTTTCGGCCTTTGACTACTGCCGTAATGTCTGGCACGCCGCTAAATACATCGCGGTCCCACTTTAACCGAATAGCAATATATGCAACGCCGCTTAATTTGTGGTCAGACGTCCAACCTGCATTAGCTTCAGTAAGCAAAGGATCATAGGCTTGATCATCAGCCCCGGTATGCACGTTATAAGTGTAAAGACCAAAATATTTAGAATCTGTAATTGGCACATCATCAAGATAGAGGTCTGTAATCGATTCAACTTCCCCCTCAGCCATCGCCAAAGCAATATATAAAAATTCGTTCTTATCACCGCCTTGGACGTCTTTAGTTGATACGAATACTCGAACGCCACCTACTCTGCGCTCACCGTATATAACAGGAATAGGCTCGATGTTTGATTCTTTGTTGACAAGAACGCCAGCCATATCATCAGCAGCTTTTTTGGCCTTTTTCATGGCCTGCTGGCTCAGTACATACGACGCGGCAGTTGTAGCAACAAATAAAGCAATAAATAAACCAATGCCCATTATTTACGTCCCCACTTCAAATCTTTAATTGTTTTGGCGGCGAATTCAAAACCGTCATCGTTTGGGAAATGTATCTTTTGCGAGTTGTCGTTTGTTTTGCGCCCGTTTTCTTTCTCAAAGTCTTTCCAATGAGAGGCGCAATTAATAACTATTTCACTTGAGTCTTCTGTATCGTCGATTTCATAACCGGTCATCAGTCCATCAAATACAAGAATCGGCGCGCCAATAACAGTATCAGAATCATCCAATACTGCGCGATAAAACTGGATTGGTTTGTCTATATAATCTTGCGATAAAAATATGCTGATATAAGATTGCTCAACGCCAGATAACGTTAAGTTTATAGAATTTACTCTTAACTCGGATGTCTCGGTTACATCCCCGGCGCTTATAAAGTGTGGGCTACTAATCCAAGTTGAAGATAAAACCGAAAGTGATCTGTCCCAATCAGTAATATACAAAGGCGTATCAAATTCTAGTTTAATCAGTGTCGCAAGGTTAAAGTCATCCTTTGCAAGCTCTGCAATGGTTGCTGCGTCTATCGCTCTGGTCATTATACTGCCTCAATGAAATCTACTTCGTAGTCTACCAGAGAAGCTGAACCAAGGGCATATTCCTGCACATCATTATTTAAACGTACTGTAAATGGCACAGAATCATAAACAAGCGCAGTATCATTAGGCACTGCAACTTTTAATGCTGGCTGAATGCTTAAATCTCCAGCGCCAGTCAAGTCGACAGTAATCATGTAAACCTTGCTATGGTTATCAAATTTAATCATATCCCCGGCTTTAAGCGTGCCAGTTAGACCGTCAATTGATATTGTAGTTTGACCTATAGCTTCATCGACTGAAGTTAATACTGATCCAGCAGCGTTACCAGTTTGACTGCTAATTTCTGGCAATACAATCGTAAATGTTTCGGCCATGCCTCGCTGAGACATAATAAACGCATGGACTGGGGCAAATTCAGATCTCTTTAAACTGGAATATGACGCTGAAAACTCGAACCGCTGGCCGCCAATATTGCGCACCTGAGTCCGGCCAGATACGCTTTCGCTTGATAAATTATAATGCTGGCTGCGAAACCCAATCGATTGAAAAATAGGTGTGCTGGGATATGTTCCACTCATGCTATTGATGCCCTTCCGCGATCATTAACTGCTTGGTTGATCATTGATACTATTTGACCACGCCTTGAATTAAGGAGCTGATCAAAACCTTTCGTGTCGTTTGCTTGAATGTTGAAGCTAACATTTACGCTGCTATTACCGGCAGAACTTTCACCGCCCACAGCACGCTTTAAATTCTCATTGGTAGCAATACGGCCAGATGTACCCATAGTCAATAATTCAGGGCCACGCTCTCCTACAAGATAAGACTCACCGCCTCTGACCTGCCCACCTAATGCCCTGCCGCCTGCAATCGCTGTACCAGCAACCAAGCCAGCAGAAGCATAACCCATTGCACGAATCCCTGTTACTGATGCAAGCCATGCTATTGGGCCAGCACCGGCAACGTAAGCAGACGCCAAAGCTGCGGCCTGTTCTGTTGAAACGATAATTTGAGCAATCGCAATAGCCTTTTGTATCGCAAACAATGCTTTTTGTGCGTCGCTGCCTTCTTGGGCGATGGCACTCATTTGCCCAACAACATTGCTTGCACTAGCTAAAGCATAATTCTGGATGGCATCTTTTGCGTTCTGAACCCTAAGTTCTTCGGCAACCTTTTCATTGTTTAGCTTTTTAATAGCGCCAAATAAATCTTCTTCGCGCTTTAATTCATCAGCTTTTAGCTTTTCGTCTGTTTTTACTTTCTGCTCATTTAATTTAATAAACAAAGATTCAAGCCGCTCCTCATTGGCAACCATTTCCCTGTTTAATCTATCAGTCTCTTTGATTGCTTCCTGCTCTTTTTCGTGAGCTTCAATTTTATCGTAAAGAGTGTTTATTGCTTGTCGATTAGCAGCCTGAGATTCATCAGTTCCAACCTTATACAATGCAATTTCACGCTTAGTCATACCAAGCGTATCAGCTTCAACGGTTAATGACTTAATTAAAGATTCGGTTGCATCGGTAGTATCGTCAATGCTTTTTATAGCTTCTTCGCGCAAAAATGTCAGACGTTCAATTTCTGTTGCGTTCACTTGCATCCGATCGGCAAAATCTTCTTGGCTTTCTATTTCTTTTGCCTGAGCTAAAAACCCATCATAAGTAACTTTGATTCCAGCTCGCTTTTCTTCGTTTAATTCGGCAAGCGCTTTATCATATTCTGCAACTCTAGTAGTAACCAAAGTTCTTACATACGCTTTTGCAGCTTCGCCTAAATTGTCAAAATTGTCTTCAAGGCTTTTCATGTCTTCCTGCAATGCTTTCATAGCATCGCCAGTACCAGTAAGGCTGTTATATAACGCCCCGGCTAATATAGCGCCAAATGCAATAACAGCACCTGCAACCGCACCCCCAGGCCCGAAAACGGACGCTAATTGCGGCCCCTGTTGAGCAAGAATAGTAAATGCACTGGTTCCCATTTGGGCTTGAACTGCGACATCTTGTAACTGATAGGATACTTGAGTGGCTCCGCCTTTCATCATTTTGAACGATGAAACATTGTTTTTTGCGGCAGTACCAAGATTTTTGGTTTGCGTTTCGGCCTTCTTGCCTTGTTTTTCTAGGTTATCAAGCTCTTTAGTGGCAGTCATAACGCCATCAGTAGTAATCTTAATTCCTAATTCTGCTACATCAGCCATTTTTGCTAATCTCTTGATAATGTAAGGTATCTAGCCAGCGTATTATATCGACTTCAAACGGTGATAAATCGCCATATATGTTCCCGTATGCTTGTATTTGATCATATCCAATAGAACCCTTGCTGGCATTCTTTAATGATACAAACATCGACCATAAATATTGCAATTCATTTTTCAGTTCTGGCACATTTTCAAGCTCTTTTGGCTTTCTGCCTAAACTTTTCTCCACTTGCTGCAAGTTTTGCAATCGGCTAACTTTTGAACCTTCATCATACCCAGCGGCCCAAAACTGCCACTTCGCATAATCAACAATATCTTCAGTTAGCCCATCGTAAAATTTTTGCGATCAACCACAAACCGATCAATCTGGGCAGCAATAGCAGGCGAATTGCTATATAAATCTTTTGCCTTATCTTCAGTAAATTCTACTTCAAGTTTTCCATCTTTAAGGCCGCGCCATCCTTTCGTAATCGCTACTAATAAATAAACTTCAGCGTCTTCGTCTTTGTTGAGCATTTTGCGGTGAAATTCTTTTACAGCGCTCCTGTACTGCTTTGAATCAATACCCCGTACCGAGATATAGAAATCCGTCTCTTTGCCGTCTAACGGGCTTACAATGCGTATTTCAGCCCCCTTCTCGTGCGATTCAACAGTATATAATTCTTTAATGTCCATCATTTTCCCCTATGGTAAAAAAGGGGCCGTTAAGCCCCTTATTGTTTAGGCGTCTGCCCGAGTTACTTTAATCTGAGTACCCTCGCCGCTATCGTACAATGCAACAAAATCAAGCGATACAGTAATTGCACCCGGACCGCCCACTTCAGGGTTACCAGAATTATACTTAACTTTCGGAAGGTCTACAGTGTAGCTATTGCCAGCAAGATCGGTTAGCACAAATTGAATGCTTGATTCAGTCTCGGCGATAAACTTATCAATCAGCGTTGAATCTTCGAAGTAAGCAGTAATTGATCCAGTCACCATTGACTTGCCGATAGATGGCTCCAAACTTTCATCGCTACCAACTACATAAAGTGCCTCCATGCCATTATCAATGCTCAATTCTAAAGCTGTGACAACCGCAATGCCAGAACCCCCTTCTGTGATTGACCCGGTAAAGGAATCAAACGGAGCTGTAGTTGTTTCAGCGTTATAAGTGGCGCCGGTAACGGCAGTCGATGAAACGGCAAAGCCCTTGCCAACAATACCAAACGATCCAGTAACCATTGAATTCGGCGCAATGGACAAAGATAAAGTATTCATACTGCAACCAGTGGACCTGAGGTACTTTCCAATATCTTCGTGATGCCGCTCTACAGTGAAACTTCTTCGAGTAGTGCCAGCTTTTAATACATCAGTCGCCCAAGTACCTGCAAGCGCAGCTTCAAGCAAATCATCGTAAGAACCATAAGACATCTCAAAATTAACATCACCTGAAACGCTTTTGTTGCCATGTCGATAATGAGCTACTTGGCGATCTTCGCGCAATTCCTCAGATTCAATAGCATCTTTTGACAAACCTAAGGTCGTGCCATTGTGTCGAATAGGCGTAAATACTGGGGTTGTTGGCGTAGTCCCGAAAGTGGATTCGGCTACATAGGCCATATCATGTCTGGAGCCTGTTGCAATTGTCATAGTTACCTCGGGGCTACGTGAGCCATATAATTAATTGTTACTGATATAACGAACCTTTCTTCGTCAATAAGTCCTGCATTGCGCGATACATTGCCCAATCTAACGTAAACCCCATTATACAATAAATCAGTTCCACGTTTAAAATGATCAGCAATTGCATCCGCTTTAGTTTCTGCCGCGCCTTTCCCTTTACCAGCAGGAGCAAAAATATCAATCTGATAAATACCTAAATATTGATCGATACCATTATTGCCCAGCGCTGCTTGCTCTGTCGGTGCGGGCAAATGTGTCGGCCTTAAATATAAAGCCGTTTTTGTGGGCTTAAAAGCAATATTTTCCCAAGCTATAGGAGATGATCCAGATAAAGTATTTAATCTGGAATCAAGCGCGCCGCTAATGTCTTTAAATACAGTGCTCATTTATTAACTCTCTGAATAGCTTTATTTATGGCTGATTCAAATGCCGCAATAGTTACTCGAACCATTCCGGACGGTGCCTGAGTTGACCAGCCATATTCCACTCGCATTGCATACGGCAAGTTATTGGTTAGCCATAAAATGCCATCGTCTTTATGCGATTCTACTATTGCAGACATTTTGCCAATAGTAGCATTTCCGTTTTTATCTTCTTTGCTTAATATTCCGGTAGCTGGCTTATCAATCGATGCCTGCCAATTTCCTCTTAATCTTCCGCCCGTATAACCTTTGGGCGGCTTGCTTTTCCACAATGACGGATTGCCTACAGGGGTAGACTTAATTACTTTTCCAAATAAATCTAAAGCAACTGCTTTTTGGACATCATTAACATTGCGTCCAGTCTTATCCGCAAACTCTTTAAGCTCTAAGCTGAAGTTCATAATAAACATCCACGCCAGACGGTGAAATTTCTTTAACGGCAATCACCTTATAATCAACTGAATCAAATAAAAGATTATCATCAATTAATGGAATGCCTTGACCTGCCTCAGCTAATAACTTTATATCGCTTTCTTGCACTGCTTGAGATGCCTTCTCAGACTGCGTAAATTGAGCTCTAACGGCTTTGGCGTTTATTGTAGTCGTACTACCGCCAGAATAAGAACCGGTGGCAGGGTTAAACGTAGCGCCACCAGTTCGCGTTATAACCGCATTAGCTCCAAAGTTTGTTATTAACTTTGATGCTGTCTTTTGCAAGGTCGCATAATCAAACACGCGTTACCCTCATAGTATTGATTACCAGCTTTTGCAGCTTTGTTTCAGCCGCTGTCAAATATGTATCAGGTCTTGCAGATGAACTATATTCAACCTCAATTCCATCAACCTTTTCTCTTACCGTTTCACGGCCTTGATTGGCAAGTGGATTTACTCCGCCATCAATAGCTATGCAAATCTCCATTTCTGCTTCTTTTAGCAGTTTTGGGATCACATCAGAATCAACGTAATAATTGTCAATCTCAGCGCCGTATCTTGGCCATTGCAAAGCCTGGTCAATGTCTGATTTAGTGCCGATGAAATTCTTTGACTCTAAATAATCCATAGCTTGAATTATCAATACTGCGGGTGTTCCAGTTAAAGTAACACCGCGGTCCGCTGCATAAGTAGCAAGGTCAGCTTCGCTAACATAAGAGTTTGCCGTTTCTGAGCTAGTGCCAGTTTCTACTACAATAGTCGCCATTATGCGTCCTCAAACCATCCGTAAATTGAACCGCCTACCCTGCAACCTTTGTCTACGGATGCGGTCAGCCCAAAAACAATGCCTTCACCAAACGAAGGCGGAACAGGAAAAGAAAATGTAACACTTCCATCCTGTAAATCTACACTGCCCAAAGGCAAAAGCAAAAAAGGGTTTACAAATATATTTCCATTATATGAACTTGAAACAAGTCTAATCGTAACCCTTGCATCGGCACTAGCGCTTGAGCTGCCAGCTACTGCGCCAGATATAAATACGCGTTTTCCTTTTGAAACCATTCTTGCAGAAGATGTCATTAACAATTTATTCGTCAATATCTCAGCGTATGTAATACCGCTATTTGAAACTATGATATCACCAGCAGCTTTTAAATTGCTGCCCACTGTCATAACGTGCATTTCATTAATGAAATAAATATCAGTGGCGGCAGTTAAAACTGGAATTAATCCAGTAAGCGTCACTATTTCAGTATGTTCAATCAAATTTACATCAAGATAATGCAGTTCAATTGTTTTAATTCCAGTACCATTTTCAGCATCATTAACGCTAGAACTGACAATGCTCATTTGAGCACCACCAATGGCAGGTCCAACAAAAGCGCCATTTGACCAAATTACAGCGTCTTCTTGGCTTCCGGCAAATACTCTTTCGCCAAATGCGGCAAATCCGTAAGCGTTTGGAACCTTACCGCGTGCAATGTCGTTTTCAATATTATCAACTGGGAGGCGATCTAATCGAGTAACTAATTCGTGAGAAGTGTCAGCCTTTGCGGATGTTGACAGCCTGATACCTTGCGCCGACATTATTTAACCTTTTTGGATTTGGCTTTTACTTCTTTAACTTCAGGCTTATCAGACCACAAAATATCTGATTTAGTCATGTCAGATTTATTAATTACAGCATAGCCATAAACGCTATCTTTGCGAATTACTTTTACAGTTTCCATCTTGTAACTCCTAAAAAGCCACCCCCCGAAAGAGGTGGCTAGTTTCAGACTTAACCCAACAATAGAGCAGTGTGTTCTGGCTTGATGTTTTTAACACCCCAAGCCAAACCAACTTCGTAACGTACTTTTCTATAGCCTTTGTACATTGCGAATTCCATAGTCAGACCTGAGCGCGGATCAGTGATCAAGATCACATCTTCAGCCATATCACCTTCTTCAGGACGGGCAGGAGCGCGAGCAGCCAGGACTAGGGCAGAGCGGTTAAACGCCATGTTACGAGCAGCAGCAGCAACTACAGTAATAGCAGTAGCAGAGGCAGCAATAGCCTTACGTAAACCAGGAGCAGACAAAGTAATAGTGCCGCCACCAGATACATCAGCATCACCAGAGATTACTACATACTTCTCTGAATCGCCTGCAAAGCTGATAACGTCGCCAGAAACGATAGTACCAGTACCAGCAGAAGCTAGAGTGATAACAGTCGCGCCGACAGCATAACCAGAATCGTCAGTAGTAGCAGAGGCAGCAGTACCGGCAACGCTATTTTGGATCTGAGCTGATTCACGCAAAGGCATACCAGCAAGATCAAGCAAAACACCTTGACGAAGCATAGACTCAGTACCAGCAGCATTTACAGCAGATTGCTTACCGATAAAGTTTGCACCAGCAGCAGTGTTCAGAACCAGTTGGTTCTCGCTTACTGGGCTTCCGTTGTCCTTAAGAATCTTTAGGACGTTTGAAGCATCGGTGTAATCGTTAGCAGTGCCGAAAGGAGTTGATCCAGCAGTACCGTATGCGCGGCTGAAAGTGCTTTGCAGGTTAGCAAGGTCAAGTTCAACTTCGTTTGCAACAGCGCGGATAGCCTGTGCAATCTTGTTTGCGCGAGTACCCATATAGCCTGGTCCAGTGTTCAACTTCTTCTGGTCATCACCAATGAAACCAAACTCAGCAGCGCGAGACTTGGTAATTTGGATGATGCTAGAACCAGAAGTTTGGCCAGTAGGATCTGGTACAGTCATAGCAGGAGTAATGTCTGCAACGTTACCAGCAGGCTCTACATCTACAACGATGTTTTGGTTAATACCGGCGCGCTCTGCGCTGGCGTTCATAGTTACAGCGGGGATAAGCCCGGTTAGTTCGCGTGATACTACGTCAAGTGCTTCGTAGATATCGGGAACGATTGAGGAAATAGTATTCTCAGCCATTTTAATTTACCTATCAATTATCAGTTATAATTCCGCCGGATTTCACAAAGTCCATCCTTTTTGCGGGGTTAAGTGCCTCAAATTCGGCACGACTTCTTACCTTTGTGGCACCGCCACTATTTGAGCCACCAGAAGCACCGCCGCCTGATGATTGATTGCCCTTTAATAATGCTGAATATCTTGCATCATTTTTAAACTCTGTCTTTAAATCGTCAAACGTAGAAACGGTCAGATTGCCAGAATTATCGGTTACTTTAACACCGTCCTCGTGAAACTTCAATCTGCGGCCAATGAACTCAGCTAGCAACTCTGCGTTAGTTCCATCGGCTAAATCTGCCGCTATCTTCATTGCAGTATTAACCTGCTTTTCTTTCGCAATATTACCGCGTAAATCATTCAATTCCGCAATAGTTGCTTGGTATCTTTCTTCGGATGACTTATGTAATTGTTCATAATCGCCCTTTTCTTTTGCAATCCTTTCTCTTTCTGCCTGAGATTCCTCCTCGATTGCGCGCTTTGCTGTTTTGGCTTTTTTAGCCTCAGTCAGCAGCTCATCCATCTTGGCTTTCATAGCGGCATTTTCAGCCATTAATTGAGACAAATCTACTGTAGCTTCTTGTTCATTTTCTTGCGGTACTGTTTCTTCTTCACTCATTTTTATCACCTTTGGTCACAAACCAGACGATCACTGACCGCCTATAAGATCAGAGAACACAATAGGATTCATGCTCTCCAGTTGGGACAGAGTGTAAACCCTGCCAGTTGGGTCAACAAACTTATCTAATGATAATTTGCCAGACCGAAATAATCGTGAACGTTCTAAACCCAAAGCCTCATCCACAAATTCTTTGTTTTGCCGTTTAAGCCATCCGCCGTAAGTTACTTTGGATGATACCTGCTGAACGCCATCACTACCAATAGCAGGCCGCTTAGAATCAACATCAAGCCCCAAGTCAAACTCTTTCTTAATCTTTGGGATAGTAGTTGACCTGCATCCAAAATGAGCGGGCGGCATAGGGCCAGTGCCGACTCGATAATACTTGCCGTCTCTGCTCATGCAAATAAAGGTAGTTCTGCCATCAAGCGTTGCTACCCACTCATATCTATCTACTAATCGGCTATTTTTCTTGTACAGCTCTGATCTAGTGGTTGAACTAATATGGTTGATAATTGTGCTAATTAATGAGGTCACTTGACGTTTCATTAAGTTGCGTACTAAACCATCCACCTCTTTTGTTATAGCCCTCATGCCACTACCCAATGAAACACCATCAGCAATAGCTTGCAGTATCTGCGCTCCCTTTTTAACTCCAAAGTTTGTCAGCGCATCAGCAACAGTAAAGCCTACTCCAGTAGTAACCGCCATTGGCGTTGCCATAACAGCAGCAACCAAAACACCTTCTGTTGGTGAGATAAAGTCAACGCTTGAAACATTGTTTAGCATTACAGTGTTGAAACTTGCCTCGCTTGGTATCAGCCTCATGCTTTCCAATTCAACCAAAGCCTTTACGTTTTCAAATTCCTCTTTATTCAGCAAATCAATATCGCGCAATAAATCCTGCAACTTTTGAGCGTTAAAATCATCAGGCTCTTGACTTAAACGAGCATTCAAACTCCTGCGCAATCTATTCAGCAGCCTTATTGCATCTTTAGATCGACCGTTGCCGTATCGCTGCAAAAAAACCTGGTGCCTAGTAGCAGCATCAATTAAATAGTTATCACTTGCCATTTTTATACTTGCGATCAAATTGCGCCCGACATACTGCAGCGCGCTGATCCCTTTCTTTGTATTCCTTATTCATCACCGAATCGCCCATGCAACGATTAATAAACTCTCGCAATGGCTCTTTTTCTTTTGGCGTAGGCAAAGGCATAATTAAGCCTCCTGTGGCATTTCATCAAACAGCATATTATCCGACTCGGCCTCATCATCAATCATTTCGTCTGTGCGCTCAGAATCAATAAGATTAGCTTTGCGCATTAAGTGTCGTATGTCCGATTGAGCAATCACGCCTCTATCCATTAATTGAATTTGAGCCATAAGCAACTGCGGATCGACGCTAGCATCGTAAAATTCACGGTTGACGTAGATTGAAGGCTCAGCAGTGCCGCCCATAAACTCCATCGCCCACATAAAGCATTTATTAAATGCGGTTTCAACGTTAGTTATAATTGATCCCAGCTTACTGTTTTGACCAGAGAATCTAATCTTTGCAGCCTCAGCAGTTTCAGTGCCGGTTTGATCTTGAATGATTCGAGTGCCAATCTTAACCATTTGCACTTCTTTCATCTCCATGCCTTTTAATGGCATTTGATTTTCACCAGCCTGAAGCAAAGTAGCATTGCCGCCCTCAGGTAACAATATAGCGGACCTTGAACCAAACGAAATACCGCCAGACATATTCTGATCAACCCAAGATTGAGTCAATCCGGCAAGCGCTGGAGTAGGTTGACCAACCAAAAAGCTGGATTCCTCATAATCAGCAGAATTGCGGTAATGCGATATATTAACTTCTGCAATGTCATAAAGTGGAGCTTTATCCACAGTCTCATCGTTATTGATTGAGCCAATAAAAACGAAAGGAATATTATCCCAGTATGATCCATCAAACTTGCGCGGGTAGATATTAGGGTCAATGATTTGATCACCATTAGCATCTGCCCCATATGATTGATACATCAGCTCATTGTTTTCGTCGTATAGGTTCTGCACATAAATGCCATCAACCAAGCGCAATACGCGGTGATACATGCATTCTTCGTATTCAAATCCATCATCAGACGGCTTTAATGTAGGCTCCTGTAGCACGATCATAGATAGCTTTTTAACGCCGCCAATAACCTCAGTTCGCCAATTAATAATAGACTCAGCCGGGTACGGCATAATGTTAGCGCGCAAGTTCTGATCTCTCACCTGGGCATCTGTTAAACCCTTTGGTGATTCAGGGTAATCTACTAGCAGGCCATATCGACCAACCATCAAAGCCTCACCGGCTGCGTCTTTGATCATCTGATCAGCTGACAGCCCATCACCGTTGGCATTCTCAAGCAAATAATCAATACTAGGATCAACCTCAATAGTGCAAGGCTTGCGAAACACCATGCCAAGCATGCCTTCTTTGGTATGCCCGGTAAAGTTTACGAAATTAGCCCGCTCAACGTATGCACGATACCTGAGTTTATTGTTTGTTGATCCATCGGTTGGATTAGGTGGCGGCAAGTAAGCGGTTCCAGCAAGGCCGCCCAATGCTCCCTCAGCACCTTTTGCGCGTGACTTGATAGCTGCCGCGCCTTCGTCACAGTCTCGGACCATCTTCCATTTGGTAATGGCTTTATCGTATTGGGGATTTGTACTATCTACAGGCATAATTTATCTCACAAAGCGTACGCGTAAATCAGCCACCGGCTTTATTACTGGCAGTTCAAAAGCAATCGGATAGGTTCCGGCATCTGGCAAGTGGTCAAGGTTCGATTTCTTGTCTGGCGTTCCGTTTGCATCGTAAGCCAATTGCTCTAGGCATCTGGCGTATTCAGGGCACGCAACATCATTAACAAATAATCGGCCTTTCTCAAATGCATTGTTAGCGGCCATTATCCGGTCTTTAACAAAAGGATTCGTTTTATTTGCGTAAACACGAAACCCAGCATCTTCTAGCAACGATATATCAGAAATAGACGCGTCTACAGATTTCCTACTGCGACCACTGGCGTCTGGGTATATTCTAATAGAATGATTTGGATACTTATCCTTAATCACTCTAATCATTGCGGGCGTATCATAAATGCCCTTAAATTCGTCTACAGCGTGCCATTCTGCGCCTTTAATTATATAGACTACCGCTGACATATTGGTAACGTTAAAGTCCATCCCAATGCATAACAGTTCGTTCTGTGGCACTTTCTCATCAGACCTACATCTGATTCTATCATAAGCATTATACACGGTGCCAGATTGCAGATTGACAAACTGGCCTTCTAAGTATGCCGATAACAAATTATCTGGATAAATATCCTTTAGCGACTGGATATAATCACTTGGCAGATGCGGATTGCTTGAGGTAGGCGCTTGTATTATCTCATACCCTTCCTTTGGGTCTTTCTTCCAAGTTTCATATACAAACTTAAATCCCTCTGGAGTAGTAGTAACTCCGATAGTGTTTGATTCGCCGTTAATCTTTGTCTGTCGATTCCTTGCAACTATCTGCCTCCAGGCATAAGCAGCATCATCCTTTTTCATTGTATCTAATTCGTCTACGTCAGCGTCTGCGTGCTCATAGCCAATAATTCTATGCGGGGCATCCATGGACCGGAAATAGATCCGACCATAGCCTTCAATTTGAATGTAATTAAGTGGCGACTTGTATAGCCTATAAGACACCCCTAATTCTTCAAGCGCTGCCTCAAATCTAGGGAAAGCAATCATTCTTATAAGATCATAAGTCGGCGCGTAAAATCCTCGATCTGTTCCAGGATTAGCCAGCTTACCAAAGATAGCGCGTTTTATAGCAGCTTCGGTCTTACCCGAACCAAACCCAGCCACTAAAGCCGGGTATCTTGCCTTAGTGGTAATGTAATCAAATTGCGGAATGGTTGGGTAAACTTCACTCATTCGGATTGACAATGCTAATTGTAATCGGTTGAGCAGCAGTTTCGGGCTGATCTTCTTTCCATCCAGCCTGAGTTTTAAGGTAAAAGATATTAGCTGCTACGTTTCCCGCCTTGGCCAATTTAATCAAATTGCCGCCCATTCCTGCTATTTGATTAACCCTGCCCTTTTTATAAGCCTCAGAAACTTCAGGCTGCCTTTTCTCAATAGCCCTCAAAGTGTTTTCAGAGATGCCGAAATAGTCCGCAACCTGAGACTTATTGAGTACAGCAGCCAGGGCCTTTAGCTCAATGACCTGCTCTGGGGTAAGCTCTACCGCAGGTCGTCCGCCACCATCACCTTGGTTACCGTTTTTCATACGTTTAAAAATGCCTTTAGCGGATAAAATACTAGACTGTTCCTATAACCGCCATCGTGTGTAGCCGTTATAGGCGTAACTCCGTGAACATTTCTCCACGCAGGATATACAAGCATTGATCCATCACGTTGATCTATAGTTGCGCCATAGTCAGGAATATGCAAATTTCCTCCAGTGCTATTTTTTCTTTTTGTAATAATTACGTTTACCGTGTTTTTTATGTTTCCTGTATCCCTGTGAAACGGGGCGCTTATATTGTAATTACTAATTGAGGAGGTAAACATATTGCCCAGTTTCCACTTGTCATCCATTTCGCTAAATATCTGCATTTGCTCCTCATGCTGTGCAGGTAAAATATCTTTTATGATTTGCTCGGACTCTTTTCCTAGCATAATCATAGCTTTGATAAATGTCTTTGCTGATTTATGACTATGTACGGATGAAATAGCTGGGTAAGGTCTGCGCATATGGGGTTTAGGAGGTATGCTTCCTATTATGCAGCTAAACTGTTCAACGCCAGAGGAGCGCTTCATTGAAGACTTAGGGACGTTCTTGCCGCGAAGCTCAAAATCTGCCAGTTCTGCTAATTTTGCAGCTTTCTCCGGCATTTTATTTAAAAAGAACCCGACAGCTACGCCTTTTTCCATAAAAATGCAATCTTCTTTAATGTTCGGAATTATAGTTGGGCATTCTTGGCCAATCTTAATTTCGTGCTGCACCTGCTCAAGTTCAACTATTTTCATTCAGCTTCGCCTTTTCTTTTTGCAGGAATTGAATAAGCATATAGCCTACATATGCGCCTTGACTGCGCCAAAACTTAACCAGCTCCGAAGCCTCTTCGTAATGGTCAGGCTCAAATTCTATCTGGATGGCTTTGCGTACACCTTTCGCCATTGCGTCCAGCTCTGAATCGTCTTCTCCTAGAATACTGTAGTCAATATTTGCTTCTATCTCTGGAATAGAATCAAACCCAGTAATTTTAAAATCAAAATCAAATTCTAAAAGAGATTCCATTTCTATATTTAATATATCCAAATCCCAGCTAGCGTTTAGAGCAAGTTTATTATCCGCTATAACGTAAGCCTTCCTCTGAGCCTCTGTAAGCCCTTCCAGCGTAATGGTAGGCACTTCATCCATCCCCATCATTTGAGCAGCCTGAAGCCTTCCGTGACCCGCTATGATGCCGCTATTTTCATCTATCAAGATTGGATTAGTGAACCCGAACTCTTTAATGCTTGCCGCGACCTGTTGCACCTGTTGGTCGCTGTGAGTTCGTGAATTGTTTATATACGGTATTAGTTCCCCGGTCTTTCTATATTCTATGGCTAGCATTAAGCCTCCGCTCCGAAAGTTTCTTTATGATTCATTGATGGATTATGCAATATAATTTCATCCTCGTATGGCGGTAAAGCGCTTAATCTCATGTCTACCGAGTCACACCAAAGGATTAACGCCGCTTTAATCTGAAAGGTCGCCGATGGGCATTCAATTATGTTTTGAGTAATGCTGTCAATATTAGACAATAGGTCATACCAGGCATGCTCTTCGCATTCTAGTATACGTTGAGTAATTTGCAATTGCTTCATATATGCCTCCCGCATTTCTGCTAATGGCTGCAATAGCTTATCATTTATCTTTACATTGTACCATAAACAGAACTTTGCGCGTAAAAGTGTCAGTTGCACACATATTCACGCGGCAATAAAAAGCCCCAATTAAGGGGCTAATTTAAGTCTTGTTTAGCAATTGCCAGCAACCCAACAATCGTAATCACTATCCCATACAGTACCACTTTACACCTCGCGTTTAATTAAGGCGGCAGTATAAAGAATATTGCTTATGATCGATAATGCAGGTTATTCATCCAGAATATACCATTTATGATATGGCTCGTTCTCGATCACTGGTGAGCCACGCCAGCTTCAAAGGTCAGGGGAAACCTCGATCTAATTCAAATAAAGACTAATCTCTGCCCCTATGAAAAACATTAAAGCCGATAGGATTGTTAATTGAAATGCCACTTTAACCGCTTTGTGATAGCTGTTTGTTTCATTAATTTTGCTATCTGCGAATTTGTTAATATCCTGAATCATTTTATGCACTTCTTTGCTTTTCCTGATTTCAAACTCGTGCTGCCTATCCATAACGTATAAATATGCCCCATACAGCAACCAGATAACAACAGCCCAAAATATACATATCAATATATATTCCATTACTCACCCCTCCCGTACCCTTGGAATGGCTCTGCGTATTCGCCAGTATGTTCAGCCCATTCTTCTGCAAGTATCTCGGCAAGTGTTGACTCTAAATATGCGTAAATGTCATTACGAATTATTTCCGAAAGGTTTTGGCCAAGTGATCTGTTGTACAGCTCATCAAGAAAACCAAAGCGGCAAGCTGTAGCCGGAGGCAATACATCATCCCACCAGCTTGGAAAATTAATCAAAAAGTTGTAACAAATATCATCTTTTAGTTGATCTTCAAGGTCAATTATGTCGCCATCAAAATTCTTATAATTCTTTTCTATAAATGGAATGATCGCGTCATTAATAAAGTCTTTAAATACTGAAATAGTCATTAGCAAACCCCCTTAAGACAGTCGTTGTAGTCCATCGTTGATACCATGCAATACATAGCAAATAGTAAAATCGATGCAATTATGCCAATTCGGTTTTCTTGTTTAACTTCTTTAGCCCGATCCATTTCGTTCATCTGGCTGTAGCTTATTGAATGTTTCATTTTGTAACCCCTGTTTGTTTAAAGTCCAATTATTATCATGTTTCTCCTTGACGTTGTAAAGCGTTTTGATACAAATAAATGAAATTAATTATAAGAGACCGGTTCATAGGTCTCGTTAGCGGTCATCTTCTTATGCTCTTCTCTGTAGTGCTTGGCGATCTCAGCCCTGAGCTTCTTAGTGGTCGGCATCAGGACATTCCATTTTTCCCTGAGTATCTCCAATCTAGCTGGCCCGTGATACTCCATCAGCCATTGAGTGAAGTCCAACGGATTGCCAGTAAACCGAAGATGGCAGTAGTGGCATAGGCAACAAGCATTGTCCATTGACCATCTAACCGACTTTGCTGCCCTTCCCCATATGTGGGCACACTCCATCCTTCCATCCTGCTTGCCGCAGTGTTCGCACTGATAGCCAGCTTTTAGCCTTATTACATCGCTAAACCACTTGTCTGCTGCGTCTCGTCGTATTGCCATGATGTTCCTCGGTTTATATATTGTTGTATATGCGCAGTTATACACCGCAAAAACTGTATTTTATAAACTATTCCATCTCAATTACGTCAATAACTTCATTGGGACCGAAATGATATCCACACGCTTTTAAGAATCCCTCAAACAGCTCAAGCATATCTGTCCTAGTAACATCCTTAGACGTAATAGTGTGCTCAATCAAAATATTAGGTGAGCTATTCATGCTGCACTCGTAAGGGTAGCTAATAAACTTATACGATGGTTTGTCCATCCTTCACCTCCCGTTCAATCAAGAAATCAACGTAGTGCTTAATCTTCCTGAGAGATTCAACCCCGCCCTTATCTTTCCAGCGAGTAATGTACTTCACCACGTTACCCTCACAGAAATCCAAATTATTTGCCATAATGTACTCGATTGGCTGTATTGCTTTCTTTTTATAATGGTCGCCACCGACCTGATTATCTAGTGCGCTCATTCTTCCTCCAGCAGTTCATCGTTGTATTCAATTTTGTCAGGAACAATATCAAGGCAGCGAATGCATATACCATAAGCGCAATCGTCATCACCAATCCAATATTCAAGGACGCTCGAACAATCATTACAGTACATCCGGCGCAAATACATAATTTTTGGCGGAAAGCTGACAACATCACCCATTTAGCGCCTCTACAGTAATCTTAACTCGTGAGTCTTCGCCGAACTGCTTATGGTAAACAATCGCCGTCATAGATCTCTCTGATCCGTAGCCCGAATCTGAATGCCATTGGTCGGTTGAAGTGAGACTACCGAACCAGGAGAACTGCATACTTCCGTATTCACGACTTACATGATGGTGGATATGACCAAGCAAGCAATACCTATTCTTATGCGATGACCACTCGTTATCTAGGTTTTTGATCACCGTTTGCAATATCTGCTCTGGCTTTATGCGGTCGCCATGATGATAAACCCACATATTATTGCCCCACTCGTAATGTAAAAACTTTGAGTAGTTTTCCAGCACATTAACTCTAGGCTCTTTTTGATACAGTATCTCTAAACAGCTAGATAAATGACAAGCCATATCACTATCATGGTTGCCCCTTACATTGACGACAATCACGTTCTTATGCACCGTCAACATCTTATCTATTAGTATCTGAAACAACCTGCCAGCCAGCTTGAAGGTCTTACCAATGCGTGTGTCTACATCAACCCTTGTTCCCGCGGTAGTCTCGTTTTTTGACGAATCGGCATGAAAAAAATCACCCACATTCAGCAGAATTGCAGTCTCGCAATCACCAACTCTAGTGGTTAATCGGTCAACAGCGTCAATTAACACCCTGGTGGCTATCTTGATGTCCCAGTCGTCGTTATCCAACTTAGTAGCGGCATCAGCGAGCATCCCGTAATGGTGGTCACCGACGATATAAGTGGCGAGATAGTCAGCGTTAATCTTCTTCGGGGTCTTAACCGGAGCCTTAAAGCCTGCCAAGTCGTCCTTCATGCCTTCCATCATAGCGTCCAGCTTTTCCTTCATGCTGCGCTTTTCAGGCTCTTGGATAACCCACTGTAACGCTACAGTCCCGTCTTCTTTATAAGCAGTTGATACTCGCTTGGCTTCGAATCCTTCCATTGTCTCCCGATCAACATTTCGGTGCGGGGCCACAGCCTGTGACGCAGCCTTGGCCTCTATCCGATTCATCATCTTATCAACAGTTCTACGACTACAGCCTAATTCCTTAGCTGCTTTGTTGTTTGACCCGTTATCGATGACCGCTTGTATGACCGCTAGATGTCTTTCGTTTGTCGCAAATCTCAATAAATCATTAGGGTTTATTGTAGCCATGCTATCTATCCTGCTTTTGCTTAAGTTCGGTATATTCATTGTACTGTGGTAAGGATAAAATGACACCTTTCTCCGCAGCCCATGCAATTACTTGATCCATGAAATAAACCATCTCACCTTTCTTTAATTTACTCGAGCTTAGAATTTGACCTTTAATTTCCGTCTGGCCCACCTTAACGTCTTGAGTTCCAAGAAATTTGTGCTTCATCATCCATTTGACCCCTTCAGGGGTCGCATCTGGTATTTTCTTGATAAATGCCTGGGATAACTCTCTGCACCAAATGTGGAACAATGCATTTTGATTTAGTGATCGCGGGTCAGCGTATGGCTCGAATTTAATGCAAAGAGGCGTAGAATAATCCCATTGCTCAAGCCTTTTAAGCAAAAATGGTAACTTACGCTCAACTTCGGCTTTATTATTTATTTGTACAAAATCTCCTTGGCTCATAATCAATCCCCACAAAAACAAGCAATATTTTCGTCTTTAAAATCAAACAATTGACCTTGATCTGATGCAATTATTTGCATTTTTTCATAACTTGGCTGATCATTTCTAAATCTAGCATTTATCTTTTTTTCTTGATTTGCCCACCAATTAGCTAATGACGGGTTATGTTCAACAATAGATTGTTTGATGCTGTACCCTTTCAAAAAACACAAATCGCAATTGCTTAACGTGTTTATTCCAGCAGGCGGCATAGCTAAATCAAATCCTTGTTTGCTCCAAAATTCTCGAACATCTTCCTCAGTAACTCCGCAATCTGCCATAGGAACGAGGTAATTTTCTTTAGCTCTCATCTTTGTTGCGCGTCTCGGTTCATCACCCCTAATACCAACTACGGTAAGAAAATCATCGCTACCCATGTATCGCTCAATTGTTAAAACCTTTAGCTCGCTGGTGCAAAATCTTGCCATCATATTTGGTAAATAATTTTTGTCTTGAATAAGTTGCGCAAAAGGCTCTCCATTTCTGCTAGCGCTTGCATAGTCAACCTCAATAAATTGTTTTTTTCCTGAATACTCTAGCCATGAAATTTTTACATCCCATTTTTCAGACACATCACGCACAAAATCTAAAGTTTGAGGCATTTCTTTTCCAGTATTAGCAAATATGACTTTGACGTGCTTAGGTAAATCAAAATCATGAGCTTTCAATATTTGATACAACATATATCCGGATGATCTGCCTCCACTAAAGCTAATCACTGCTGGCTCATTTATATAATAAGCATTCATAGTTTTGTCCTCAGCCATTTATCCGACTTTTTCATACCCTTACTTTCTAAGCGATTATATAATCCCTCACGAATATTTTTAGGACCAAGCCGCGTGTCATCGGTTTGCCTTATCTCTTTATTGGTTATTTCAATCTTTCCGCGCATTCTTGAATGCATAGTTTTACTGTTTACACCAATAATTAAAGCCACTTGTGTAACTGTATAAAGCGCTCCAGTAATTAACTTTTCATGATGTCCGACAAACGGGTAATGCCTTGGAGTTTTCCCCGCAACTCTTGAATCCAATCTTTTATCAGGCATTTTTTAATTCCCCATCATAGTAAAAGCCA
>Ga0209833_1000604_pt1 | contig 26090 bp, 32 predicted proteins | sample COGITO_mtgs_1105_3_FD_184797 | JGI IMG/M metagenome (GOLD analysis project Ga0209833, IMG submission 184797) | Pelagic marine microbial communities from North Sea - COGITO_mtgs_110506 (SPAdes) (version 2) | ecosystem: Environmental > Aquatic > Marine > Epipelagic ... | reverse complement strand
AAGCTCTGCTTCCCTAACCATGCACACTATTTCAAACGAGTTAAAGATGACGGACGAGCAGAAGCCGCACTCATTGGATTGTATGCAAAAGAAAACTTAGTCTAAGGAGAACACAATGACTATAAAACAAACAGATGAGATCAAAGCGTATCTCAAGCAAGGCTATCGCATCACAGCAATTGATGCACTGCAAACATTCGGATGCTTTAGATTAGCAGCGCGAATCAAAGACCTCAAAGACGAAGGCATGGAGATCGACAAGGTAATGGTCAAGACCGCTAGCGGTACTCGCATTGCACAGTATTACAGCCCATCGAAGGTACGAACATGAGTCGCGCACATCCAATAGCTTATACGCTCAGAGTCGAAGGGATTATATTCAGGGACATCACGATTGTCTCTGACTCTCTTGCAAACGCAGAGCGCATAGCCAAAGAAGAATTTATAAATGAGCTTAAAGGTGAAGATCAAGTAGCAGTTACTCTTATGGATGTAGGTAGACCATGACATATAAAACAACGAAGCTCAGTGATGCAGCAAGACCATCTGTATGGGACGCTCATGTCAGTAAAGCAGCAAGCTCTCCTGTCATGGCCCGTGAATACAAGAGGTCTGGCTATGTGTTGGACAGCGATAAGATTATTGCGCAGCGTATTCGTAATGGCGAAGCAGTAGGTGACACCTACCTTAGAGGCAAAACTAAAGAGCGCCTCAAGAAATTCCAACACCTCAGCGAAGAAGACTTTGAGAAGTACGGAAAGTACGAGTGACGTAACGTCACTTCGTATTGCCCAAGTCGCACATAAGCGATAGGCTAGTATCAGATAACAAAGGAGAACAACATGGAACGCAAAGGTTTCATAGGTGGTTCCGACTGCGTAAAAATAATGCAGGGGAACTGGTTGGAGTTATGGCAGGTCAAGACAGGCAGGGTTGAGCCCGAAGATCTGTCTCGTAACATCGCTGTGCAGATGGGAGTTTACACTGAGGGCTTTAATCTAGGATGGTTTGCCAATGAGTATGACTGCACTCTGACAGGGTTTCAGAAATCATTTGAAGAAACGATTGGATCAGTCCCGGTCAAGGGTACAGTAGATGCTATGGTTGGTGACTCTATCGAGGACTCTATCGTAGAAGCGAAGCACACTAACGCTTATAATACTTTGGATAAAGTTATCGAGTATTACATGCCGCAGCTGCAACTGTATATACATTTAGCCAAGGCTAACGGCGCTCATATATCTGTTATCTTCGGCAACAACAAATGGGAGTCGGCTCATGTCAGGCGGAACGAAGAGTATTTCAATTCTATGTGGGCAGTGGTGTCGGACTTCTGGGGTTACGTGCTTCGCGATGAAGAGCCAGTTGGTAATGACCAGCCGATACAACTTAGCATTGACAAGGTGTCGGTGGACAACATGGTCAAGCGCAACGCCACAAGTGACAACCAATTTGTGGACGCCGCTATTACATACATAGAAAATGAAGCGGCAGCTAAGACATTCGAGTCAGCCAAAAAACAAATCAAAGATATGGTTGGCGACAATGAACGTGAGGTTTACTGCGATCAGCTCACAGCCAAACGTGACAAACGCGGAGCCATCCGCATAACAAGGAGAAAATAAATGGACATTTGTACTATACACCTACTCGAAGAAGACGAGTCTTTAATCTGCGTACTAAATTATAAAAATATTGAATCGCTCTCAAGAGATTCTGCTTTTGGATTAGCCAATGGCATAAAAACTTTAGTCGCAGCGCAAGACTTTGAACGACAGCTTGAAGGTTTAGCTTACCCTGAGCTTAGGATTGAGCAATTAAAAATTACTTTAGATTACAAAGCGAGAATGAAAGATGACTGACACAGCAATCAAGGCGCTACTCAAGGCGCAGCAAGCTATGGAAACCGTAAAGAAAGATAGCGTGAATCCACACTTCAAGAACAAATACGCTTCTCTCGATGCGGTGATTGACGCTACGTCAAGCGTGTTCCAAGATAACGGGTTCGTGGTTATGCAGCCTTGTGGTCGTGACGAGCTGGGTGTGTATGTAGAAACAAAGCTACTTCACACTTCAGGAGAAGCCTTCTCAAGCAAGGTTTACCTAGTCTTGAGTAAGCAGGACATGCAGGGTTTAGGCAGCGCTATAACGTACGCTAGACGCTACGGTTTACTAGGCATGGCTTGCCTTGCGACAGAAGATGATGACGGCAACATAGCCGCCAAGCAATCGAGCGGTGTTCAAGTCACGAAGGGCTTAACATCGGGAGATACATCTGCACCAAGCGGGTGGTAACAAAGGGGTTAATTCCCCTTTTAATTCTAAAGGAGCCAGAAGCATGGCAGAACAATACGACGATACTAACCGAGGCGCAGCCTTCACCCCATTCCCTACGCAGCAGATGATCCTGCAAGGCAAGCTCAACGTCGAGGGCGCAGATAAAAAGGTGATGCTAGTCCGCGACCAAACCCGTGATGGCAAGCAGATCATTGAGGTCTACGAAAAAGCAGGGACTTTCTTTGAGAACGATAAGAAGGGGAACGAGTCAGCTCCTGATTACAGTGGCCCATTTGGTGACAGCAAACGCCTTGCCGGATGGAAGAAGATGAAAGATGGTAAGCCTTATATGTCATTCCAAGTGAGCGACAAGATGTCGGGAGGCGCAGCGCCAACAACCGACCCCTTGCAAGGTGATGACATACCGTTTTAGAAAGGAGGTGTTCTCCGACAACTGGGGCAGTCTTAGGGCTGTCCCTTTTTTTAACCAATAAGAGGCACACATGCAGAAGTCAGACATAAGCAAGTGTATCAACGCAGCGGAGATGGGACTAACTCAACGCGAAGCATCAACCTTACTTGATATACCATATGCGGAAGTACAAAGACTAACCAAGAAATATGAAATTAAATTTGTATGTCCAAGGAGAAAAGCAAATGAAAGAAGAAGGGAAGATCGCCTTAAACAGAGCCAAACGTCTGCTGAAAACCATGGTGTTAATAGCGGACAGCAAGCAGCGCCACAACCTAAAGCAAGAACTAGAAGAAATAAAAGCACTGATACAGATAGCGCAAAAAGAATAGACGAGATCTACAACAGCAAGCTACCAAGGGCAGAGAAGTATGAGTTTATCTATGCAGAAGCATGGCGTAGCTTTGAACAGAAGATGATCGACCTAAAGATGCGACCAGCATTTCCTGAACAAAAAAAATACACACCCGAGACAGCAACAAACGCTTCAATCAGAAAGCAACGAGAACAATCTATAGCTAGGCGCCAAATGATAATGTCTTGCTTCAGTAAAAAACAAACTAGAGTAGCTGAAGATATAAACAGAGAAACTAAACTAGGACTCCGTATAGCTAGCCAGATGCTAGACCTCATGTACCGGGACGGAGTGCTTACTAGAGAACGAGTGCAGGTAGGCACTAATAAAAAGAACAGTGTCTATCATTACAGCAGAAAGTAATCGTGTGGGTGGCCGTTGATTTGAATGTTGGCACATTTGGTAGCAACGTCATCCTAGGCTAAACAACCACCGTCCCGCGGTAAGTCGATCTTACTTGTGATGATAGCCACCCACTCGAATCTTATACAACTAACTCAAAGTGAGGTCCATCAATAAATGGTCTTCGACCCTGCGATCTGCGCAAATCAATGTAACTATTCATTGCATCTTCCATGTTGCCCTCACTGTACTGAGCAATGTTCGGTACACTCCATGCTGCACCCCAACGAATAGGGACATCTACCTCACGCGCACCCTCTGCCATAGCGTCAGCAATCTCGTCATAGAGATTGAGTTCCCATCTGCCGCCATCAACGTAAGCCATAAGATCAACAGCCAATCCATCAATATGCTTTGACTTCATTGTCTGACTTGCACCCTTAGCAACCAATGCTCTCTGCTCTTCGATGGTGCGCAGCCCACAGATCACAGAAAAGTCCTGCTTAGTTACATTGATTGCATACTTAACAACAGCAACCATGCGCTCATCAACACCGATCAACCTATCAAGGCTGCGCTTACCTAACTTATAACTCATTTCATTCCGCCCTTCATATCCAAGTGGTCTCTACCAATATACTTCAAGTCATTTTCAATCAGAGAAACACGTTGTTTAATTTTATTGATCTCGCCAATAGCCATTGTCATAGATGCAAGCTCATCCCAAATCTCCTCGATCTCATCAAAAGCATAATGCAACTCCATTGCATTGTCCTGCACATCGCGCTTGAGATTAATGTTATCCTCAATCGCCATGCGAGATCCTATCTGACCAACAGTCTCTTCAAGGCTGGCAATCGTGGCTGCTTGCTGACTTACCCACCACACACCAGCGGCAAGCTGGACTGCCATTGCAGCCACAAGGGCAAGAGGTAACTTGACGTTATCCATTACTTCTTAAACCCCTTCATTGTACGAATACCAAAGCTGGCAGCAATCGAGCTAAAGCAAGCCCACTGAAACCACTCAGGCGCAGCTGAAATATTAGCGAAGCCCTCCTTCATATAGGGCTGAAGCGGAGGTACAAATGAACACATGATTATGGCTATGAAAGCTACAGTCCAAGCCTCATCCTTCCAAGAGTTATCGCTTGCCTGTATCGCAGCCTGCTCCCAGCTAATTTCACCAGTCGCAATCTTCATTTTAGTTTCTGCTTCTGCCTTCTTAACGACAGCTTTGCTATCGAGATAAGTAGATGCTAGTCCACCAAGAGATCCAATAATTTGAGCAATCATTTGTCTACCTCATACTCTACCTTCGACGATGAAGCTGTGTTTGTAACTGTAGTCTTGGACTCCTTGCCCATCCAGATACCAAAGCACCCCGTGAGAGCGCCCATACAGACGCTTACAAGCCCTGATTGGGCAACGCTGGGATCATCTAACCCCATGAACCAATGCACTGCTTGATAGGTCAACACAGTGACTGCCAGCATCATCAAGCGCGGCAGAACTTTCCAGTCATCTAATATTGTGTGCGCCATGTAGCTTCCTACCTTTCTGCAAAAGTAAAAGAACTTCTTTAAACTCTCGGCCGGATCGAGCGGCCAAGCCTTCAATGATTAGCTCAATGCTCTGATCGAACAGGCGTATGATCTCTGCATCCTTCATTACCTAACCTCTTCCGCAAGCAACGCTGCAAACCAGAACAGTCCACCGCTTCCGACCACAGCCACGATGCAAGCAACAGCAACAGTAATAAAGTAAAAAATGCGGTCACGCTTGGCGGCTTGTTCTTCAAGAGCTTTCTTCTGCCGCGCTCTAGCTGCGCCCATTTCACGCTGGACTGTCTCCCACATTCCCGGTGGGCCATACAAACGGCAATGGCTGCGAAGAGTATCCATCGCTTCTTTATGTTTCATCTTTGCATTAGCAATTGCAAAGCCCTCTTCTTCACTAGAAGTAAGCCTGCCCAGCGGCCCTTTGTGTCTGCCCTTTTCCGCTAAATTTATATCAGCTTCCAGCTTGGCCAGCTTGCCAAACGAAGGCAACAAAGACCCAACGTCTTTCCCGGCCTGCACAGCAGAGCTAATGCTTCCAGATATTGTGCTAACCGCGCTTGCTAAGGCTAAAACTTCAATCATGTTTCAACAAACCTCGCAGGACAGACAAACAAATAGCTGACACGATAGACCCTATCGTACCACAAGCCATTCTTTGCAGTGCCGCAGTTGTAGAAACAGTATTGGAACAACTGGTTCCCGCCTTGTGTCCAAGCGTGGTTGAATGAGACAAAGGCAAGGACACAGATCATCACCCCATCTTTGTCAGCACAGCAACTAAGAGTGCAATGATTGAGGCAGTTGCTGCAATCATGATGCTTTCCATCCGCTTAACGCGACCGAACAGATCTTTAAACTGGATTTTAACCTCAGTCTTAATAGCGATCACCTCCTTCTCAAGGCCGTCGATCCGTTCATGCGCGGAAGCTACTGTACGTTTATCCATGTCTTATTCCTTACGGCTTAGTAGGCCAGTCATCGTCAGCAAGGTTAGGCCAATTCTCATGTGCCGTCAGGTTCCGCAAAGAAGTTCTATATATAGCCCATCCCGCTTTCACCTCATTAATTACAGGGCTGTCTGGCATCTGTGTCCAGTCGCTGTCACTGAGTAACTGATTGCGTGTCTCACGGTTAGCGGCAGCTGCTCTATCGTTAGCACCGTCTGCCCATGCCTGTTCATCTGCGTCACGAGCAAGTTCTTCTTCTTCGGTCAACCTAACAGCACCCCGAAGTGTCATTTTATATCTTGTATTTTCTCTAGTCATTTTTGTTTAACCCATACAAATACACTTTGCCGTGCGTGAAGTTACCCGATGAGGGCCTAATGCGAATACCAGTTACTTCGCCAGTGTGAGATGAGTTAAGCTGACCGCCAGTATGAAAGCGCAAAGCGGCATTGCCGTCACGACCTCCAAGAATAGAGCTCATAACTGGTGTTCTAACTGATGCATCAGCATTAGAAATAATTGCTTGACCTGTCACCTCACCGTTTGGATTCCAGTTATAAGTAAGCCGCCAAGCACTATCACTAACTGATCCAGCAACAGTATCACTAGCACCGCTCGCAGCTTCTATTGTCCAAAGATACGTTTCAGTACTTCCAGATGCGCCATCCAAGTAAACGGACATAATAAGAGCTGTACTATTTAAATACAGTCCATCAAAAATAATTTTTAGCGTGTTGTAGCCGCTTTCAAATCCAGTAAACTCTAACTCCGATGAAGCATCTGCCGTCAGTGTTCCTAAGTGCTTGTAATCTGTAAACGCCTCAACTTGCGCTTGCGTTAATCCAGACGAACCACCATCGCCCGAACTCTCAAGCGTAAGGCTATTACTGTTTAGAGTAAGTCCCATATCAATCTCCCTATGTTGAGGTCACGCCAGTGATACGAAGACCCAACGATGGGGCCGTGCCGTAATTACGGGCAGCAATTTGAGATGCGGTTGGCGTCAACTTTCTGTAAGTAAGATCAGGTCCATATGGCTCGTCAACATTAATATTACCAAGCTGTTTACCAAGCGCAGGTGTTCCTTCAAACTCTGCGTACACAATATTTCTATTGTCATTTACATAATACAGACGGCTACCTAAAGCAGCTTTCTGACAGGCAAGCGTTCTAAACGTCTGTACACCGCCCGACAAAGACAAAGTATTGTATGGCTCGTTCGTCATATTCTTGCCTTCTTCCCAACTCCAATATTGAATGTCATTATCAGCAGCAATTATCTTTACGTCGGTAGAGGTTTCTACAGCATAATAGCCTCTATCAAAAAAGCTAAAGGCGTATTGGGGGTCATTTCCAGTTAAGTCTGAAATAGTGTCTGTAGCAAAGGAGTACACATACCCCTTATTTAAATCGTATCTAGGCCAGAAGAATAGGTACTTCCCCGGTACGCCAAACATCTTAGCATAAGTGCTAGGCGTAGTGCTTGAGTGTGATTTAAACTGTGCAGCCGTACCTGTCCAAGTGTCTAAACGATGGATTCCCGCTGGAAAACCTTGCTTGTACCAGTAGACATACCTTTCACCGTCAAACCACTTAGGCGTGTAACTAGATATTTCCTCCCACACTTGTCCGTCCGAGGTGTTGTATAGGTAAGCAGTTGTATCGTTGTTATGGTTAGTAACGTAAACGTAAGCATAGTTATTGGGGCCTAAACCGAAAGCAACCTCCCGATAGCTATCATTCTTTTCGTTAATAGTATTCGGAATAGTAGGACTATACGTCTCGTCAAAAGAGATTACTTCTACGCCGTTTAGCTTACCAGTTGTAAAAGAGTCTAAGTCAGTAGTAGACGCCTGAGCAGTAAGTGCAACATCCTCATACACCAAAGGAAAATTACTCGTCTTAACCTTAACAGTAGAACTAGGAGCAACAATCTCTGTACCGCTAGAGTTTCCTGTAAGGGCAACAACATTAAATCCATTTACATCTATGTTGCCTGCTACAGGTATCTTTGAGTTACCCTCAACAACTTGTACCCCTTTAACAACATGAGATGTACTTGAATCAGTAGTGACAATCGTAGCCTCACCGTTGCTGTCGAAATCACTCTCAGTCAGAGTGTCACGATAGATTTCTGCTAATGTATCAGCCATTATATTGCTCCATATTTAAGTAGGGCTGCGGCTGAAACACCGTCAATGCCAGTTAGGTTAGATGCGTTTAGTGCTGGTAGCTGTCCTGACCCGTTGAGTTGAACAACTTGGTTAGCGCCTGTGCCAACATCGAGTGCTGACGCTGTGCCTAAACCTGCGATTGCTGTGCTTAGATCAGTAGCTGAAGCCTTTGCATCAAGCTGAGTTTGCACAGATGAGTTAATGCCAGCCACGTTGTTGAGATCAGACGCAGATGCAGTGAGGTCACTAATCTCTGCGACAGTAATAGTCCCATCTGCTAGAGGATTACCCGCTGCGATAAGGTCTGCTAAGTCTCTTGCTTTTGTCATTGTGTGTTATCCTTTATCTTCACGTAAGAGACTAGCCGCTACTCATCTTCTAGCCAAATAGCCAACCTAGCATTGACATACTTTGCAGTATTTGCGGCTGTATCCACAGCAGCAGCTAACTTCAAAACCTCACCAGCCTTCATAAAGAAAGATGAAGGACCATAACAGCTACCACCGTAAGAACTGGTATTTTGCCAATAGGGCTCACCACCTGCATTTATAGAAATGTTTGACTCTACGGTTCCTCCTAAAACCCAGCTCCTAGGTTGTGCGTTCATAGGGGCGTGATACTGAATGCTGGTAGCGCCATTCTCTGCGTGGACCATACCGCCAAAGTCTATAGGGTTGTACCAATTAATAGTAGCTGTTTGGGTATCATCGCCACCATAAAAACCAAACATGTGCTTACGATGAACGTTTGTACCATCAGAGAAGAGAATAAAAGTACCTTCTCTGAAGTACGTAGACCCATTGCTTGAAACGTTGACACTGTCCATTTTAATCTTAGCTATCTTACCGCTAGGTACAGTATAAACGCTACGAGGAGTAAGGTAACTTGTGTTGGCACTGCTAGTGGTGTACTCTTGGTCTACAAATGTAAAAGTCGTCATTGTTTCTATCCTTTACTGAAACAAGTTTCCATCGAACAATGCGCCGCCTGTAGCGACTGCCGCCCACGTTGCGGTTGTTCCGTCTGTTGTTAAGTAAAAAGTTGCGTTACCAGTTTGAGAAGGTAAAAGCTGATCCGTTGTTGGTGTGCCTGTAATATCAGAATAAGCACCAGTGGTTGCCACGGTTGCTAAGTTCGCAATGTTTGAGATATTACGGCTGTCATCTATGACCGTTGTGCCGCCTACTTTAATCGCCATTTTCGTATCCTTTACTAGGTGATTGTTGCGTTAGTATTGACGCTGCCAGCTACATCGAGGTTGCCTGTCGCATCTAATTTCATCTTGTTCACTCCACCCGCTGAGAAGTACAAAGACCCACCGCTTTCGGTGACAGTCCACGTTCCCAAGCTGATTGGCTTATTAAAGGCCCACTTGTCGCCAGTGGCCTGATACAGAATCGTTGCCGCAGCCCCATCAACAGTAAGTCCAGCACCGTTAGCCGCAGCTGCGTCAGCCGCTCCATTCGCAATGGTTATGTTGAGGTCAGCAACGTCGAGCGTAGTGCTGTTAACAATGGTCTGCGTTCCGTTGACGGTAAGATTGCCAGTTACAATGAGGTCTGTGGAAATCGTGCCGCCTGTAAGCGGTAGGTACAAAGCATCGCTTGCTGTCTGCGTATAGTACCGAGCGTCAGCAGCTGTCTTGGTGTATACGTCAGCAAGATTAAATGTGCCGTAAGCAACGTAGTCCAAGGTATCGTTAAGCGCAGCGCCAGTAGTAAGAACAAAATTAACGCCATCTGTAGCAGTAAAGTCAGTGCCTTCGATTAGCTTAACGCCGTTAAGATACACATCAATGTAACCGCTATCGTATCCTGTTGTTGCAAACGAAGTCTGCCCTGCCGTTGCTGTAAAAGAACCGCGTGATGATGTACCGTTTACAGAGCTACCCGCGTTCTGGAACGAGTTGCCGTTGTAGACCTTCATCGTATCAGTAGACGTATCGAACCAAAGCAAACCCTCGTTAGGGCTAGAAGGCTCAGAGGCTGAGATAGTGTATTGAGCAGAAAAACTATTAACTGAGCTTATATTATTGCTTACATTTACTACCGCCGCAGAGTTTGTTGCAACAGTATTTACTGAAGAAATGTTTGCCCCTACAGTTGCAATGTTTGCAGAGTTATTAATTACAGCAGTTAAATCTGTAGTAGCCACTGTAGTAATATCAGCACTAATCCCGGCTACTGTTGTCACATTTGAGCTAATTCCAGCTACAGTTGTAACGTCTGCCGACACGCTACCAACCGCATTTACATTAACAATGTTTGCTGCAACCGTTCCAATGTCGCTTGCATCCGCAGCAACCGCAGTTACATCTGCTGAAATGCCAGCAACAGTTGTCACGTTCCCGCTGATAGTTCCGACAGTATTTACGTTTGCAATATTGTTTGCAACAACTTCAATCTCGCTTGTCGCCTCATTAAGATCATTAGCAACGGTCTCAATTTCTGACACAACCTCTAGGAGGTCATTAGCAACAGTATTGATATTAGAAATATTAGAGGCGACAGTGTTTACTGCGTTGATATTTGTTGCAACAGTTGTGACGTTTGTATTGTTTGACGCCACTGTTGTAATGTTGGTTGCTATTGGTGCAAGAGTTGTTACCTGAGATGAAACACCAGCCACCGTTGTGACATTTGCTGAGATACCCGCGACTGTAGTTACATTAGCAGAAACACCAGCAACAGTTGTTACGTTAGCAGAAATTCCAGAAACAGTAGTTACGTTTCCACGAATGTTATTTACGTTTGTAATTGCGTTAGTAGCTAACGTCCCGTCTTCAATGTCAGCAAGCAGCGCAATGTCTGCGCTTATGTTGGCAAGGCTTTGAACATTAGCAATTTGAGGCCCAACTTCTACGTCCCCGCTTGTAGCGTTAAAGGCTAAAACTGTTCCTTTGCGAGCGTCTAAAGAAGGAAGTAAATAAGAAGCAGAAGCATCAAAATCTTGAGCATGTATAGATCTATCCGCGCGATCATTTAAGTCAGCAGCAATAGCTATGATGCGGTCAAGCTCTGTATTGAGTGCAGCAATCTGAAAAGGCCCAGATGTTGGAAAGTCTGCTGTACGCTCAAGTGAGATTTCCCTAGTGATAACAACCGTTGAGCCACCAGATGCGCCTGTAACCGATATAGCAACCGAGCCAGTAGAGCCGTCACCACCAGTTACAGTGTAATCGGTAGTTAAAGTCTTTAGAACACCATCAACATATACGTTAAGGCTTTCTTCAGCAAAGAACTCAAACGGCACAGTAAACGTAGACTGAGTTACGCCCTGCGCTACCGAATATGATATTCGAGGCGAGTTATCGGCAAGGTTAATCGTCATGTCACATTCCTTTTTTTATCGACTAGCAAGCTAAAGCAAACACTTCAACGCACAATTAGTATCTACCGAATCCAGACGGCCCATCATCAAGCTCACTTTCAAGCATATTGGTTAATCTATTAACCATGTCATTCCACATCCAAAGGTTAGAGAATGGCAAAGCTCTTATGAATTCTTTGCTTCCCTCTCCGACATTTCCCGTCAGCATATTAGCCATACCGTTGACATACTCCATGCCAATAGAAGGGCCAGCACCAAGAAGCCCAGTGATAGCGTCACTTGTACTAGCCTCTTGCGGGTATCTAGGCTGCAACGCACCGCCTGTAATGTTTGGCCCACCCAATGCAAGGCTTGTACTCATTGCTGTGTAAAAAAGATCTGAGTGCAAAGCAGCGACACCTGAGTAATCAAATGCTCTAGCAAACTTATCTTGCGGAGAAAGCTCAACAAAGTCGGGGGTCTTTAATTCTAGTGAAATGTAACCAAGGCCCATAGCAATTGCTGTACCAAGGAATTGATTCTTTAGTTGTCCATGACCATAAGCGGCTAATGTTTTGTTTGTTGCTGCAAGAGCGTAGCTGTAGAACTGAAACGGCATACCAAGCAATCCGTTTTCTATTCTAGCGTACCCTTTGTACTTACTGTCTTCCTTCATTCCAAACTTGCTAGCAACGTGCATAGGAATGTAAGCTATACCGTCAGTAATGATCGGCTTATCAGCAGGCGTACCCATAAGAATGGTGTTAGCTATGCCGGAGCTAAGAGCATTGCGGAAAGACTTAACTGTTTCTTCAGCCTCAAGAACTTTAGCAGCCCTTGCTTTTTGAAGAGCTAATTCTATCCCCTGTTCTTTTTCATTTCTAATGTAAGATACTGCCAAGTCATCAATGCGTTTCTCGTAATCGGCAATATTTTCTCCAACTCTTTGAAATGTAGTTGTGTGATGCAATTCGTGCATCATAACAAACTTAACAAAGTCATCTACATTTTCAAAAAGATCTGCGTTGTTAACGTAAGTCATTTGATGCTCGTAAGCAGCTTTATTTATTGTACCGTTTTCAAGCGCCTCTTCTAAATCTTTAGTAAATTTATCTAAGTCCTCTCTGTTTTTAAACTTTTCATAAGAGGCCTTAATATTTTTCTTATTAATATAAACAGTAGCTGGAGAACCAAGCTCAATTCCGTCTGCTTTCCCCAATATGTTTGGCGTACCCATGCGAGAAAATACATCGTCTACAATATCTTGATCTGTAATAATACGATCAACATTAAACTCTCCCGAAAAACGATCTAACAATTCAGTTTCAGACATTCTTAATATAGATTTTCTAGATGGCTTATAAGTCTTAGACACCTCATCTCGCAAAGATTGCATATCTATTTTGGCCCATGACTCACTGTCAGCCATATACATGCCAGACTTAGACTTCTGCCAAGGCGCGTTGGCAATCTTGCCAGCGGTATCAAAGTCAATACCATAGCGAAGCAAATACTCTTGCTCCATCTTAGATGCTTTACCTTGCGTCAAGCGCACTGAGTAATCAATTATTGTGTGGCTGCGCATCATCCCATCAAAGTCTTTAAATATACGAGTGATAGGGGCCAAGCCGTTAAGCAAATAGAAAGCGTTCTTGGACTTGTCCATAAAATTAGAGCGCAATGGATTGTTACCCATGTCATCTACTAAGCGAAGATGAGAAGAGCCCATTAGGATTTCCAATGCCTCACCAGCAATCCTTGCTTCTTTAGCGCCTAACTTTAATTGGTTGTCATCAAGAATACTAAACAAACCCTTCATTGTTTTACCAATGCCGTGTTCCATCATAATCTTTGCTGGCTCTGAAATAGTAGATATCCCAGCCTTACCAAGATAACCAAGTTGAGCAGCTGTACGAAGAACTTCAGCAAACCTTTGATTAAGAGCATCTGGCTCACGAAGAACTGTACCAGCAACTCGATCATACATATGGCGTATATCTCTAGACGCAGCGTTGGCTTTTTCTAACGACATCCCGGATGCAAGCATTTCAGACATCTTGTCATCAAGTATGTCGTCAATCTCCTGTCCATCAAACTTAGCAGCAAACTCATAGCGTGGAGCTGTACGCGCAGTGTATGCCTTCATGATGGAAACTGGATTACGATGAATGTAATCAAGGACAAGTTTGTTAGGAATGTCGATCCCGCGGTGCTTTAGGTGCTTAGACTTGCCGTATCCAAAGGTTGCAACATCTACATCAGTAACATCTTTAAGGCCAAGAATAGAGTCAACTGCGTCAGAAGCTCGCTTGGCGATAGCCTCTTCAGAAGTTGAGTAAGTAACTTTTTCCCACTTACCTGTTGGGCTTATGCCATAACCTTCTGGGTTTTGCCTAAACCAGTCAGATAAAATCTTCTCAAGGCCAGCACGATCTTTTCTAATACCGTCTTTGTCCCAGTATCGAGGACGAAATATATCTTCGTTAGCAGGCAGAATAGGAGCGGCTGAATCTAAATCTTCTAGTGTAGCTTTGTGTAGGTCAATAATATCTGAGTTGCGAGACACAATACCTTGCAAGCGGTCAAACTCAGGAGTGCCACGATAACGCTCAATTGTCCCATTGATGGTATCAATTCTTGATTGGCGCTTGGCAATATCGTTTAGGTAAAAACCTTTATTGCCAATTAGCCCCCTTTCACTTAGTCGTGATTCCCACTTGCTATAGAAATTGTTTAACGCATCCATAGCCTTAGCTTCAAAATCATCGGCAGGCTTCTGTCCACGAATTGCTTTTGAGTCTACTTCTGTAAGCCACTGCTCAAAGTCTTTTCGCTTGTACATATAATCTAATGGTTGAGTTACACCCTTGCCGTGAGACTCGCCCCAAATAGAAACAATCTCGTCATAGACTTGAACCCACTCACCATCTCGCAGCTTTGCATTTTGAGATACAGAGTTCTTTATTGCAAATCCTTGTTTGTTTGCATTGAGCAAAATACCAGCATCATTGGCAATTTCAAGCATAGTTAGCTTAACGCTGTTAGGAACTGCTTCATCTTGGAGTACGCGCTTCATTGGTGTGGTTACAGACTTAAACAACCATGAGTCAGTAAACGCGCTACTAGCAATAGAAGGATCTATTTCGACGCCCTCTAAGGGCTCAATCGCTTGACGTAGATTTTCAATCTCAACTTCAACTTCTTGTATAGCCTTTACCCTACGAGCCGCGGGTACACTCGTAAGACCACCTATTGCTGTGCCAAACACAAATGCAGAGCCAATGTTAATTGCTGTTTCAGAAGTTGTACCTAAAGGATCGAGTGGCGCTCTAATAGATTCTTGAGCGGATACAATAGCAGCACTTTGAGCGCCAGCCTTTAAAGCAGTTTTTGCAAGGCCAACAAAACGCAAAGGAATTGCAATGTAGGCAACAGGGTCAAATGCTTCAGCAAGGAATGAAGCGCCTAAACCAGAACGAGCGTTTGTTTCTCTAGTTTTAAGACCTCTTCTAAGATTCTTTACTTTAAAATCCATGTGAGCTTGACTGTCTGCGTCAAGAAGCGAAGAGCTATATGGTAGCAAGTCTTCTGGAATATTTTGTCTAGCGTTATAATCAGATCTTGGCCGCGCACGACTGCCAAATTGATACGGCTCTCTAAACTGAAAAGTTTCAGAAACAAAATCTAGTAATGGGTTATACTTGTAAGCAAGAGAAGCACCAACAGTTTCATAAAAATCAGGAGCAGAAACAGTATCCATTCCCACTTCAATCTCTGGCATAAAAGTTAACCCATTTTCCATTTTAGTTTGCCCCTAAAAAATTGCGAATAGATTCAAATGAGGTTGGTCGAGGACTTTCGCTATAGTCCTGAAGTGCTTGATTTATTTTCGTTTGCTCCTGTAAGGCTTCTCTTTCGGCAAGCATAACTTCTCGATCATAATTAGCTAAATCTCTTTCTGTAAATGTTGGGAGATATGGCTCATTATTTATCTCTGTAATTAACGGACGAAGTTCGTTGTTTTCATCTACATAGAAAGCATAATAAGCCACTCCTCGAGTATTCTCATTAGGAACTAGGTAAACCGTTTTATCTCTGGGTTTATCGCCTACAAATGCTGCCGTTATTGCGGCAGTTGCTGAAGTTATTGAGCCCATTACCGGACCTTGCTCAACAATGTTTTCAATAAGATTCGTTTCTTTTGGGGCTATATATGTTGCAAGCCTGTAACCCTCTGGCAATTGAGAGGCAATGTGATCTTTAAAAGCATTTCTTCGATCTTCATCTGGAAATCTTTTCTCAAGACTATATGAAGTTCTGTTAAGTCCTCCTACTGGGAACCTTGGGTCAATAACAAGTCTTGATTTGCCGTAATGTTGATCTACCAACTCTTCAAGTCTGGCATCTATTTCTTCTTTTGTTTTGTTTGTACCAGCTAAATATTCTGCAACACCATCTAAATCTTCTGCAATCAAATCTCCATAACGGTCTGCAACGTATTCATTCGGTTTTAACTCTCCAAACACATTCGAAATAGCAAGTTTGGATCTTGGATCGTTGCGCATCTCAACTAAATCCATAGCAATTCGAGACGCACTTTTTCTTACACCGCTTACAGGTTGTCTTTTGTATATTTCAAAAATATCTTTTAATAACGCCTGTGTTTTGGGACTAATTAGTGCTCCCTCACCCGATCCAAATCTGCTTACAAACAGGCCTTCTGTTGTAACATCGTTTTGCATAGACGCAAATATGTTCAAATACGCATCTGTGTTATCTGTTTCAATGCCAGTAGCAATAGCATTTAAGTTATCAATTACTGATTGAGGCATTGTTGAACGCAAGGAATTAAAAAACTGCGATGACCTTTCACGCGTTGCATAGGTGCTTGGATTAGCGGGGTCAAATCCAAGACTTTTAAGTCGCTCATCTTGAGCAACTCGATGAGTTTTATCAAAATGATCGCCGCCATTTGCAGCAAGTACATTTTGCAAATCTTGTTCTTTACGTTCCTTTTCTTTAATAGCCTCGTTTCTAGCGACTTTTTCTCTTATGCTATTAGCGTGTTGGCTAACGCTGCTTAACTGGCCTGCCGGAACAACTGCAAGAATAGAATCCCCAGCAGTAATAACGTGAGGGCCAGCATCTCCTTTTACCTCACCTCCACCTTTAACGTAGAGAGAAAGGTCGTTTAGTTCTTTAGAAGACATGTTACCCGCAACAATGTTAACTATGCCTTTTCCAGCAGAGAGACGCAAACTGTCAGACAAAGAATTAAGCTCAGTGCTACTAATGTCTCCGTTCTGCAAGGCACTTTCTGCTAATTTTTCAGTAGCTTCAAGAGTTTCTAAATCAAAAACACCATTAGCAAAGTATGTTGAGGCATTATCAACGCTTATAAAAAGATTAGCATTTCGCATCTCTCTATCAGTTTTGTTTTGTACTTCGTCTTGTGTGCCAGAGATAAGGGTAGAAACATAATTCCTATCTTCAGTAGGATCGTAAAGCCTAGTTTGTGTTAGTTCTTGAATTGCTATTTGTTGACGAGGACTTAGCTTCGCAATGTCTGCGGGTGAGTTTGTAGTTAACGCTACCTTTAGAGCCCCAATGTTTCCGTCACTTGCCATACTCAAAATAACTGCATCAAGCCCAGCACGACGAGACTTTTGCTTGAGGGATTTATATTCATCCGTACCCAAGCCAAGAGTTCTTGCGTCTACAAGTTTTTGTAAACTTTTTTCATATGTTGTTTGAGCGGATTGTATTGAGCCAGCAATACTCTCAAGACTTTCTGAACTCCAAGCCTGACTTATTGCAGTAGTATTTGCAAAACGATTTGAAAGAATGGTAGTATCTTCAAAGTTTAAAGAAAAGTTTTCTACGTAATCTTCTTTACTTTGATTGTTTTCCTCTGCTTGAGCGCTTGCAGCATACTCTACACTAGTAACGTTAGCTAAAAACGTCGCCTTACTTGCTTCATATTTTGCTTTTTCTTCAGCAACTTTTGCAGCCGTTACTGAATTATAGTTGGAGGAAATAACATTTGCTTGAGCAAGCAAAGTTCCTGTGTTGGTGCGGTCAACATAACCTATAAAAGGTTTAAGTGCTTCTAGCTGTTTTTTGCTAAGGCTTTCGCCACCAGTTTTACCTTGGCTGCCAACGTAAACCCTTATCGAAGCCTGCTGTATTGGAGTCGCACCTTTCAATGCTACCTCCAGAGCGCCTGACATGGCCTGTGAGCCAAGTTCTGACCTTACCCTCTGTGCATACCCAGGATCATAAAGCTCTGCGTTCTCGGCCTCCAGAGAGGCTGTGACGCGTTCTTCAATCATAACCACAGATGTAGAAAAATCCCCAGAAGAAGCTGAGTCATAAATTGTTTCTGCATACTCTATGTTAGTTGTGCCAACTGCTTGAGCTGCATTTGCCCTTGCCTTGGTTCTAGCCGCATCTGCTAACCTAATTTTAGTCTGCCCCATAACATAGGAGCCAGAATCAAAGATTATATTTTTAAAGCGATCACCAGCACCTGTAGACATTGAGCTAAGATAAGACTCAAACATGCTTTGATACTGAACTGGATCTTCATACTTAGAAGCAAGCTCCGCAGATTTTAGCCGTATGTCTTTATCAATTGAATCTACAAAGCGGCGCTCAACAACACGTTCAAATGAAGCGGAGGCAATGCTACCCATACCTTTCATCTGAGAAAGAACTTCTGGCTTACCAGTGCTAGAATCAAATGCCTTTAACTCTTTTGCAGAAATTGACTGAGCCGCTTCCGCACCAAACTTTTCAGCGTTTGTTGCAGCCTTCTCGTAAAACTCTTTGCCCATTGTATTCGCAAGCCTTGAGACAGCGTTGCCAACTTGAGCTTCGCCAGTGTCAAAGCTACGCACACCGATTGGCTGATTAAAGATTCTTCGTTGCTCTCTTATTATCGGCATTGTAATAGCTCTCTATTTTACAGGCGTTACAGGGTCGGGAATAAAGACATAGGGAGTTGGAGTATAGGTCTTAGAAAGATCTGCACCTAATTGAGCAAGCATCGTTAAGCTGTTTATGCTGCCAACCCTGCTTGCATTAATACCGCGTTGTATTTCCATTCTTGAGGCAACGCTTCTGCTGCTTTGATCCAAGAAGGATTGGAGCTGGCTAGCTGCAAGGTCAGAACTTTTGATTAATCCCTGCTCTTGCTCAAACGCTGCAAGGCTAGAGCTCTCTCCGCCTTCAAGATTAAAAGAAAACTGAGCATTATTTGTAGATCGCGCAGTGTTATAGTCAGCAATCCTTTGATTGCGCTGCTGCATAGCTTGCACTTCGGCTACTTGCCGATCAATTTCCATTTGCCTCGCTTGCTGTTGAGCTTGCAACGCTTGAGCAGATGCTGCTTTATTCTGACCAAAGATGCCAAGAACAGTAGCTCCAACTTGAAAGGCGGTAAAAGGGTCTACTGGCATTAGAATGTTAACTCCGCAACTATGCCGTTAACTTGCAAACGCAAGGGGGCGGATTGTGTAACTGTAATCTGTGGGTCACGACTGTATCCCATTAGACGAAACTCCTTCTTTCCTGTGAACGAAGAAATTTCTTGTGATAAATCATCAGTTACATTTCTTAGAACTAAGTTTGCTCCGTTTACGTTGGCTGACAAAGTATCGTTAAGGTCAACGACAACACTCCCTATTCTTCGGGGAGAGCCAGTAACAGGACCGGAGCCTGTCGCAATATCTAATGGATTGGTAGTAAGAGTAACGTCAAACTTCATTCCAATTTCTGCTTCAGCAAGATCGGGAACAATTGCAGACACATCAATGTTGCCACCTGATACGGTAAACTCTCCAACATAGTTGTTGCCATCAATTACATTAAGAACTGCACCATCAGTATAGAAGTCAGAGACATCGAAGACGCCGTTGCTTCCAGTGTAGATTCCAGCAACGTCTGTGTTATAAGCCTCGTCAAACTCGCATATAGCAAACTTTTGAGTTCCATCACCTTGGTCATAGATAATGCTAGCAAACACGCGGTCATCAATAGTTACTGTAGAGTTAAAGTAACCATTGGTTGTAAACTCAGTCCAGCCAGCTCTCTCTTCTCCACGATTAGAGTTAAAGACAGAGATTGTACCAAAGTAGTTTACAACAAAGACATAGCTCTCTGACCTGCTCATGGCGCCATACATTGTGTTCATTTCTATTGGCGTCTTAATAAGATGCGAAGAGATAAGCGATATTGGTGAAGCTACATAAGCTGCTTCTGTATCAGCAAACACATACTCTCGGACAATAGCCCCGCCCTTTTGAACAAACAGAGTTGCACCATCCAAAGCCTGTGGCCTAACAAAGTCACAACCAAACGGAGTTTGTCTCCGTATCTGAATGTTTGTTGGAGTTATTGGCTGGTTAGTAAATGATGGAACGTACATCTCGGACGTTGCAGTAAAGACTTGCAGATCACGATTAGAAACCAAGTGGCGTATTTGGTTAATGTCGCCAACGCTAGCGGTAATGTGAATTGATTGATCGTCCTTAGCAGTGCCTACATCAAAGTTGTAATACTGACCGCTCCTACTAAACCACAGTGAATCAGGCTGAGATAGGCTGCCGCCAAACACCAATCGGTTTTGATGAAAGGTTACGGCAGACGGATAGCCCCTAAGCACAGAATATGACTGCTCTTCCCAAGAAGTTGTAGGTGCGCTTGTGCTTATTTTTGGACTGCCGCCACCAATTTCAGACGCATTAGCATTTGAGCCAGCTACTATAGTAAACTTATCGTCATCTATTATGGTTGCAACAGTTCGTGTGCCATTGATTTGGTTTGCAGCAATGCCGCCAACACTGCCAGCATGAGATACTACAATTGAGTCATTTACACGCAAACCATGACGAACAAGAGTCACTTCAATATCAGCCTGACCTTCTGTTGTACTGAATGAGTCTATGCCTAGACGAACAATTAATTCGTCAAGGATGTTTGCGGTTGCGCTTGTTGTGCTTTGCACTGAAGTTATTTCAAGCTCGGCCCCGTGATAACGAAGAGTGATCCCATCATGTTCTCCGGTTGTATCAAAGTAAGGATCTGAAGTTGTAATGGTAACTCCATTTCCAGTTGTTGCAGAGACAGCAAGCGTTGTTCCTTGCCGTTGAAAGGTGTAATACGGCTGATATATCTTTGTTAGATCTGACCTAGCGTCAAATACAAAAGGCTCTACTTGGAACGAACTAAGAGAAATCCTAACAATTTGCTGCGGAATAAAAGTTGGATGGCATATAAACATGACATCGCCAGCCTGAGCAAACGTAAACTCGTGCATAAATTGATGGGTAAACTTTAACGTATTACCGTTTATGTCCTGAGTAATTGTATTTACTAAACTCAATACTCCTGTCAGAGGGTCAATGAAGAATATCTTTAGCTTCTGATGCTCAAGCGAAATGATGTAACGCTCGTCATCGGAGAAGATAAATGGCAGCAAACGTGATTGCTGTGTTCTAGTCGAGTCCAAGACAATATCGTTTTGATAAATACTTCTCAGGCCAGCACGTTTAATAACCCCACCTTCTGCACGAAGAAAGAAGTTTTCAATACGTTGAGCCGAGCCAGTATAGACCGCTGAATCAGTTCGTGAATACAGAGAAGGGCTAACCTCTCCGTAAGAAAAGTTTGTTACTGGAACACGAACCTTCTGCATTAACTGCGCCTTTCAGCAATAAACCTTGATGTAGATAGCTTGCGAGTTGTTTGCTGTTGTGAGTCAAGCGTTCTGGCTTTCATCATTGCAAGCTGTGCTTGCTGTCCCATTAGCTGCGCCAAGGAAGCGTCTTGTGCTAAAGCTGCGGCAAACACTGAAGCAAGCTCATACTGCACAGCGATTACAAAATATGAAGGCCAGTTTTGCTCACTGGCCCTGAACGTGTAGTCAAGAACAACCTCAGACGTTGTGTCCGTATCGCAATATATCTTGTCGCCGTAGGTTTGGTATTCAATGTTAAAGTCATTAACTGTCACTGCATGAAACATAAGAGAGTCAGACGGCGCTTGATATGCAGCGGTGTAACGCCCAGTAGGCGCTTCGCTTAATCTATTCAATACAGATTGATTTGTTGCAAACCGCCAGCGGCAATTTACCAATGCTGATCGTGCAATGTCTTCATACATATTTGCAGCAATAAGAGCCTCACTTGTCCCATCCTCAAAAGAAGTAATAGGGTCTGCACCGATTAAGATGAGAGCCCTACTTGATACGTCAATTGGGGTATTAGCAGATGTACTTAGTACGGCCATGTAAATGCTCCAAGCTGCAAGAAAGGGGGAGACTAAGCTCCCCCAATCAACTTAGTTATTGTCGAGAACCTCGTAGACGCCGTTGTCGTCAATGACAACAGAACCCATTGACATCATTGATGTGGCAAGGTGTGCGACTTTCTCAGGTACATAGTTAACTTCAGTCTTAACGTCAGAGTTAACACCCAAGCCAACAGCCCGCATGTGGTAAGCAAAGTTTTTGCCACCAGCTACAGCAGACGTTGAGAAGATCTTGAAGCCCAAGAACTCTTTCATTGTCATGCCGCCAGCAAACGGAAGTTGCTGTGGACCTACATAGTCCGAAGAAGCAAACTCGTTAATGTTAAACAAGTCAGCAAAACCAGCAGGGGACATAGCAAGATAACGCTGTCCGTCTTCTGGGATGTCGGCTGCGCCAAAAGTTTGGAACAATGTAAGCAAGTCAGCTTTATCCAATGCACCAGATACATCAGCGATTTGAGTTGCATTTGCACCAGCGTCCATTGCAGTGATGATGATTTCATCAGTCTTACGACCCAATGCAGAAGCAGCGGATTCAGCAACAGCTTGACGCTCGTTGATATTGATCTTCAGCTCATCGAGCTTATCAATGTACTCAGCGGCGTAGAAGTCAGCCATTGTTGCTTCAACTGTGGTGTGCGCCAGTTCCATAGTGCTCACGTTACCATTGCGTGACTTAGTGGAAGCTGCACCTGTACCAATCTTCTGAAAGCGAGAAACGGAAGCAGAAGTGTTTGTAGTACGAATTGTATTGCGAAGTTTGGAACCCATGCGCTGGTAGGCAAGATGCACATCGGTTTCAAACTGTTTGATAAATGCTACGTCAATTGTGTTAGCCATTTGAACAGTCCTTTGTTAGAGTTCATTTAGTTTTGCATCTTGGGTGTCCGCTCAACATCGTCATTGAAGGTATCCTTTCGGGCTTCTCAGTGCATTACGGGCCTTGATGGTTTATGTGAAACATCCTTTTGTTTAGGATTGCAACGCACAAATTCAATATATGTGTTTTTATTGTAGGTTACAGTTCCCTTAACTGCAAACCCAAGCCACGCAGCCCAGTCTAACATAGTTGTAAAGTCGCTAAGTATAGACATGCGCATAGAGGGATATGTTTGATCGAAGAAGTTTACTAACATTTTAGAGCCACGCGCCATCACCTGAAAGTTTGTGCGCACTTCATCCGTAAACATTGTAAACATTTGAGGGCATTGTATGCTCGATCCTATAAATAATCCGCTTATGCAAATAATAGGGCCGCCCTCTGACTTTGCTACATAGCACTCAGACTGATCTATAATGTCCTCAAGTGCCTCAGTAACAGTAGAGTAGCCTAAGCAGGCTAACTCATGCTTGCTCTCAGCAGATAATGAGGCGCACAGTTCCTCAACATGCGCCTCAGAAAATGGAGTAAGATAGTACTTACCTCTAGTTAAGACTTTGATTTCAGCCATAAAGTTTCTTAAACCCAGAGTCTACTTGCTTAACAAAGTTATCATCCCTTGTCCGTGGGTTCCAATAACGCTCGTCACGCATCATTTCATTTAGCGATGCCTCACTAATTGCATCTGCGGTTCCAGTAGGCGTACCCATTGATGGCTCCTTCATTGCGGCCATGATTGCTTCAAGTGCAATAATTCCATCTGCACCCTCACACATACGCTCAATTGCTGGCATAGCTTCTTCTGGGAAGAACTTATTTGCAAACAATGACGCTGATTCAATTCGAGCAGTTGCGTTGTCACCAAGATTGCTGGCCTCTTTTTCAAGATCTGGCTGTTGTGGCATTGAATTCATGTACAGCTCTAAGCCCTTTTGAAACTCTTCGTTGCTGTAACCGTTCTCAAAGCAATGCTCTGACCAACTCTTTAGTGCTTCATTTGCTACAGCTTCCGACTCGTCTACAAAATCAGGGAGCTCATATTCACCAGCACTTAAAGGAACACCCTCTTTGGGCTGGCTCATTTCTTCTTTTAGCCGCTCACGAATAGCGTCTTCTTTCTCGCCAATCTTTGACTCAAGGCTTTTATAAGCACTCTCTAAGTCTTCTGCTGTTTTGTACTTACCAGCAAGCAATTGCTCCGCAGCATCTGCTTCTGCGCTTTGCTCTGTAGTTTCTACCTGATCTTCTACAGGTGCTTCAGTAGTGGCTTCAGTATCGAGAAGTGTATTTTCTTCAGACATTGTTTTTCACCTTATGGGAATGATTTATACGAGACTCAATAAGGCCAACGATATAACGCTGGCCCTCCAAGTGTCGCAGTTCTTCTGTTGAAACATGTGGCCCATTAACCATTTCAATAGTTATAGACCGAAGGTATTGGAGAACAGCCTTGCCTGCTGGCTTGCTAAATACTTCAGCAACATTAAGGCTGATCTCTCTGTCTTTTGCCTGTGGGCGCTGAATACCATCTACGCCCACGTTGATCTTGGCTTTTTCCAAAAGCTACTCCAACGGTTGTGGTGCAGCCTCTGGTGCAGCTTGTTGCTGCTGTGACATTTGCTGCATCATTGCAACTATTTCTCTACGCTCTGATTCGTCACGAATCAAGGTGTCAGGTACACCAAATTTTTTCGCAAGGTATGCAGCGGTCTCTTCTGAGTTGACCAATACTTGAGTAAGCTCGGGTCCAAACGCTGATTGAGCAAGCTCCATAAAGCGAGAAACAGATGTAATATCTGCATTTGATTGCGCCTGTGCGAGGGGCGAAACAGATTTAACCTTTACTTCACGCCCGTTAACAGTGGGTATATCTATACGCCCTTGTTTTTTAAGGATATAAATAACACGCTGCAATACTGGCTGCACAAGCTCTGCTTGCAATCGGCCAAAGGCTGAACCAACACGGCGAGACAGATCAGCCATACGTTCAGCAACCTCAGTTGCGGAGGCTGGTGTTCGGTCAGGGTTGCCAAGCATGTCGTTGTAGAGAGCGCGTTTAATATTCAATCTCATATCTGAAAGAATTAATTGCGCTACATCAAAACTCCCAGCAGCTTGAATAGGCTGCAATCCGCTTGAGCCCATTGCTTTTGGAATGATCGTGCCGGGAACTAAGTTAATAGTATCCGGGTTAATTACTCCGTCATCTTCCATTTGATAGATGCCAGAGATAGCCATCTGAGCATTTTCAAGGATTAGTTCTATCGTAAGGTTTGTTGTCTTGATTGCAGATAGAGCGTTAATCAGGGGGCCGCGACCATAGACTTCACCAGCACACTTAGACCAGCGGAAGCATATGAATGGATTAGACCCAACGCCCTTCATTTCTTTAGAATAGACTACGCTTTTTGTAGTCATACAGATTGCATAACTAACGTAAGCCTCTTCATTCATTCTGCTGTAATCACGGCAAACTATCTCAAGGATAGTAGTTGTTTTCTCGGGTGAGTTCTGGACTTGGTTCATCAAGTCAGGAGACATCTGCGCTTTTGGGTAAAGAATAGTTATCTGACCAAACTTTATGTTTTTACGCTCACGGAATACATGGTCGATCTTATCATCAGGGCCAGTATCAAGAACAACATGAGGCAAAGGAATGGCAGAGAAGTTAACGGGATTAACTGAATCCCCTTCTTCGCAAACCAAAACACCAGTACCAACAGCTAAATCCATAAAGGATTCATGTACTTCCTGTGAGAAGTTTGAGTTCTGTAAGACCTCGAACACATAGTCAGTAACTTCATCAAGGTCGTTATTAACCGCATCCCTTTGATCTTTAGGGATTTCTGAGCCAGCCGTTAAGTCTGCCCACCTAGCAAAGTTAGGGACAAGCCCTGATTGCAGACGAGAAGCAAACTCTTGGACACCAACAACAGCGGTTTCATCAAAGATCTTATCGTCTCTGCGCTGTCCGGGCGTCTCATGGTAGAAAGATTCACGCTGTGGTAGCGCGTACTCATAGCACTCATCGAACAACGGCACAAAGTTTTCACGCTTTGCTTTAGCCGATTCATAGAGCTTCATGTATTTTTGCGCTACATTATCCATTAGCTGCTGAACCTATCATAATAACCAATACCGCCGCCGAGTCCTGTGATAAGGCTTCTGCGCCCTCTTGATCCAGATCGCCTAGATGCACGACCCGCAGTGGAGACAGCTCCAAACTTAGAAATACGTTCCTGACGGATATTAGCAGAGCTTACAATCTTATCAGCTTCGGCTTGACGCTTTGCTTCCTGTTCAGCTTTGTACGTTTCTATTGCGTCTTTTCTAGCGCGTTCAAGTTCTGCTGCTCTTGCTGCTGCTGCTGCCGCTTGCTCTGCCGCTTTCGCTTCTGCCGCTGCCGCTTCTTGTTTGGCTTGCTCCGCCGCAGTATCTTCTGCTGCTTGCGTGGAACCGCCG